>Ga0114967_10001828_pt1 | contig 17872 bp, 16 predicted proteins | sample M_130628_MF_Meta_FD_92639 | JGI IMG/M metagenome (GOLD analysis project Ga0114967, IMG submission 92639) | Freshwater microbial communities from Lake Montjoie, Canada to study carbon cycling - M_130628_MF_MetaG | ecosystem: Environmental > Aquatic > Freshwater > Lake | place: Lake Montjoie... | reverse complement strand
GGATGCCGGGGCGCTAAGCCTGTTGCCGCAGCAAGGTTTTGTCGTGGCGACACCTCACGCGGGCGAGATGGCGAAAGTATTCGGGGTATCCCGCGAATCGGTCGAAGGTGCGCCAGCCGAATATGCTCTGCTCGCCGCCTCTCAGTGGAACGCCACGGTGCTCCTCAAAGGCTCGACTTCTTTTATCGCCAATCAATTCGGAGACGAGTTGTCAGTGTCGCTGGCGACTCCGTGGTTGGCCATCGCTGGCGCTGGCGACGTACTCGGCGGAGTTCTGGGGTCCATGATTGCTACGCGTGCCGGGGACATTGTTGCCGATCAGCGAGTTCTTGCGCGAATCGCGGCGTCGGCGGTTGTTATTCACTCACTCGCGGCACAAGCTGCCTCTGCTGGTGGCCCGTTCCTGCTCGATCAACTCGTCACGCAAATTCCGGTAGTCATTCGAAACCTTCTCGCGCGATGAGTCCCGCGCTGACGCCCGAGGTTTACGCGTCGCTCGCGGTTGTGCCTCCGTTACGTGGCGAGAAGTTGACCTATCAATTGGCCAACCTCGGCATCGTCGATTAGGAAGGCGTCGTGCCCATACGGCGAAGACATTACGTGTGCGTCTCGGCCGCCCAGGTGGTTGGGCAGGTACTCGGCAAGCGTGATCTGTTGTTCGAGCGGGAAGAGTCGGTCCGAGTCGACCCCGACGACAAGAGAACGAGCAGTGACTGTTCCAAGAACATCTTTGAGTGAACCGCGATCTCGAGTCACATCGTGTGAACTCATCGACTCGACGAGCGTGACGTATGAATTGGCGTCGAAACGACGCGTGAACTTGTTCCCGTGGAAGTCCAGATAGGACTCGACGGCGAAACGCCCTCCGTCACCGAGAGGGCTGATCCCGCTTTGCCACGCGCGATCGAAACGGTCGTTGAACTCTGCCGGCGACCGATACGACAACATCGCCAGGCGCCGAGCGAGCGAGAGTCCCCGATAGGGGCCTTCCTCGTTCTCGTAGTAGTCCCCTCCCGAAAACGATGGATCCATTCGGATGGCTTCGATTTGGACCGAGTTCAATGAAATTTGATCGGCGCTCGTTACTCCACACGTTGCCAGCAGGGCAAGTCGTTCGACGTCGTCAGGGTAGGTGACGGCGTACTCGAGCGCGCTCATGCCCGCGGCGCTTCCGCCGATGACAGCAGCCCAGCGAGCGATGCCGAGTTGTTCGGCGAGTTTCTTCAAGGCGAGGGTTTGGTCTCGAACAGTGAGATACGGGAAACGGGATCCCCATTCGCGTCCGTCGCTGGTGACGGTCGACGGACCCGTCGAACCCTGGCACCCGCCGAGTGTGTTGGGGCAGACGACAAACCACTTGGTGGTGTCGATCCCGAGCCCTTCGCCGACGACCCCACCCCACCAACCATCAGTCACATGCCCTGGCCCAGCGACACCGGCGACATGGGAATCGGCGGTGAGCGAATGAATAATCAGAATGGCGTTTGACAGGTCTGCGTTGGGCGTTCCCCACGTCTCGTAGGCAAGTCGCGCGCGCGGGAGAGTCGAACCGGATTCGAGCGGCAGGTCCCCCAATTGGGCGAATTGACGGTTGCCCGGGTGGTCGCCGTCACGCCATGCGCCCGTCACGGGTGGCGCACCGAGGGCGCGAACGGTCCCCTCGGTCACAAAGGCCGAGGGAACAGTCTCTTCCGACGTCTGCCAATCCATAGTTCGCCTAGTCTCTCACGTTCAACGACGCGCGGGGCCGGACCTTAGGAACCGACCCCGCACGGAGAGAGGCGTTACTTGGCTTTGCGGGCCGCAGCGAAACCGGAGTCGAGGTCAGCGATGATGTCATCGATGTGTTCGAGCCCGACCGAGAGGCGGACAAGACCGGGGGTGACGCCGGCGCTGAGTTGCTCTTCTGGGGAAAGCTGAGAGTGAGTTGTTGACGCGGGGTGAATGATGAGCGACCGGACGTCACCGATGTTGGCGACGTGGCTGAACAATTCAGTCGATTCGACGAGCGCACGACCGGCCTTTACGCCGCCCTTGAGTTCAAACGAGAGGACGGCACCCGCGCCTTTGGGGGCGTATTTCTGGCCGGCCTTGAACCACGGACTTGACTCGAGTCCCGCGTGAGACACACTGGCCACGTCGGGATGAGCCTCTAACCAGCGGGCAACCGCATTCGCATTCTGGACGTGTCGGTCCATGCGCAGCGACAGCGTCTCGATGCCCTGCAGAATCGCCCACGCGTTGTCTGGTGCAACCGCGGCACCGGTATCGCGAAGCAATTGAACGCGCGCCTTGATGATGTAGGCGATACCATCTCCCAGAACTGTCGTGAACGACGCACCGTGATACGAGGGGTCGGGTTCGGTCAACCCGGGGAACTTCTCAACGTTCTTCGACCACGCGAACTTTCCGCCATCGACGATCGCACCGGCGACAACAGTTCCGTGTCCACCGAGGAATTTGGTCGCCGAATGGATGATGATGTCGGCCCCGTGCTCGAACGGACGGATCAGGTAGGGAGTGGCGATGGTGTTATCGACGATGAGTGGCACGCCAGCATCGTGTGCAATTTTCGAAACACCTTCGATGTCGAGAATGTTGATGCGCGGATTCGCGATCGTCTCACCGAAGAACAACTTGGTGTTGGGACGAACGGCAGCCTTCCACTCGTCGAGGTTGTCTTGGTCGTTCACGAAGGTCACTTCGATGCCGAGCTTGGCCAGCGTGTAATGGAACAAGTTGTAGGTTCCGCCGTAAATGCTTGACGACGACACGATGTGGTCGCCGGCTCCCGCAATGTTGAGGACCGCGTAGGTTGTCGCGGCCGACCCCGATGACACCAACAGAGACGCGGTTCCGCCTTCGAGGGCGGTGATGCGCTTTTCCGCGACGTCTTGGGTCGGATTCATGATGCGGGTGTAAATGTTTCCGAACTCGGCGAGCGCGAACAGGTTCTTCGCGTGGTCAGAGTCGTTGAAGACATACGCAGTGGTGCGGTAGACGGGGACGGCCCGAGCATTGGTGACGGGATCCGGCACGGCACCCGCGTGAATCTGTTGGGTTTCAAACTTCCACGACATGTGGTCTCCTTTGGTTCGGTTCCCTTCACAGTAGAGAGCGCGAGAAGCCCAAACTAGCCTCGGCGAAACATTGCGTAACGGAAGGACTACTCGCGCGGGAGTGACTTCTGCATCAGGACAACGCCAATCCATTTGTCGAACTTGCGACCCACACCGTCCATTTCGCCCACGCGCACAAAGCCCGCTTTGTCGTGAAGTCGAATCGACGGATCAGCGTCGGGAGTGTTGGCAATCACGGCAACGACCTCACGGACTCCCGCCACTGCACCGAGCCGAAGGAGTTCCTCGAGCATCGAGCTGCCGATTCCAGCACCCCGAGCTTCCTCTCTCAAGTACAGCGTGTTTTCCATCGTGGTGTTATACGCCGCTTTTTCGCGAAAGGTCGACAAGTAGGCGTATCCGATGAGTTCGCCGTCCCGTTCGGCGACGATGAACGGCATGCCCAGCTTCGACACCGCCTCGATCTTGTGGGCCATATTTTCCGCCGACCACGGGTCAAGATCGAACGTGACGGTTGAGGTGATGATGTAGTGGTTGTAAAGGTCGACCAAGGTCGGTGCGTCGGCATCGATGGCCGGTCGAAAAGACACTCCAGTCATGTCGAGAGTCTAAACGCGCCAGTCGATCGCATCGCCGCCTTGTTCGACGAGAGAAGCATTTGTCCGAGAGAAAGGACGTGAGCCGAAAAAGCCACGGTGCGCCGAGAGCGGAGAGGGGTGGGCCGATTCAATGCGGTCGACGCCGTCAAGAATCGTCTGGGCCCACTGCGCCTCCCGACCCCACAAGACGGCAACGAGAGGACGACCGCGTTCGGCGAGGGTTCGAAGCGCTTCACCCGTCACGTTTCTCCACGGCAACATTCGATGAGAACCCGCCTCACCGACGCGCACGGTCAGCGACGTGTTGAGTAACATCACGCCCTGGCTGACCCACCGAGACAAGTCGCCGTGCTCCGCGGGTTCGATACCGAGGTCATCTCGAAGCTCGGTGTAAATGTTTGCGAGGCTTCGCGGCACCGGGCGAACATCTCGGCCAGTTGAAAACGACAGTCCATTCGCATGACCCTGTGTCGGATAAGGATCTTGGCCGAGAATGACGACACGGACAGAATCAAGCGGGGTGAAAAACGCGCGAAAAATGTCCTTGCGAGCCGGCGCATGTCGAACACCCATGAGCGCTTCACGCTCCAACCGATTTTCGATGTCGTCGAGTGGCGTGGTTGCCCTGGCGAAGACGCCTCCCCAACTGGGGTCAACTCCGGCTAGAAATTCCGGGGACACGGCCTAGCTGTAGTTCGCGATGTGTACATCGTTCGCAAGACTGACGATGGCTAGAAATGCCGCTTCACCGCCATCTGACGACAGCACCGAAATCCAGGAATCGCTCGCGATGACATTGTAGTTAGCAGTGGTTTGACCCTCGCTGACACCCAGAATTCCGAAGGTTACGTCACCGCGTTCGTCCATCGCTTGCGCGAGTCCCTGAGCAGAGAGGTCGGCAATGACTTTGGCTCGGCTTGTGGCATCAAGTGGCACTGCCGAGACGAGTACGTTGACACGAAGCAATGTGGGATCTTCGTTGTCAACGCCGAAGTAACAGGAGATTCCACCGGCGGTCATTTCCGGAGTCGGTTCGGTGATGAGCTCGTTGCCGTATTTTCCGCCAGGCCCGGCCAACAAGACGATACCGTCGGCGGCGAAGGCAGCGACATCCGTTGCAGGCAAAATTCCTGTGCAGTCTTCGGGCATCGAGAAGAACTCGGTTTGGACAGGAATGTCGGTCGGGTCACCGGTTGGTTGCGTCGTCTCGGGTGGAGTTGGACCTCCCGTCGGAGTCCCACTAGGACTGCACCCCGTCAGCGCGAGCATGACAATAGCGAGGGGCGCAACTGCTCGCACCAATCCGAATCGTGATGTCACCTGCATAAGGTCAAATCTACTCGCACCCCGCACACTTACCCCTTTAGGTTTTGTGACGATTTGATTACGAAAAATTGTCACTGGCTTAGGGCGATTGTCTCGGAATTCTCTGCCCAGATGGCTGCCGGGACGGTGTCGCCGATGAGGGTCAAGAGCGATTGAGCCTCTCGGGCGTCTCGTTCGATTTCGCCGTACTTGACCGACACGATTTCGTTGGCGTCGGAGACAGTCATGTCAAGTCCGCCCAAGTCGAGGTCGGCAAGTCTCGGAAGCGCTCCAACAGGGCTGTCGACGCCCCCAGTGTCACCGCGCATTCGATCCATCATCCACTTGACGACACGGACGTTGTCACCAAAACCTGGCCATAAAAATCGACCGCTCTCATCGCGTCGGAACCAGTTCACCTGGAAGATGCGCGGGAAACGACCAGAAACACGGAGCCGCTCGCCGATAGACAACCAGTGCGCCCAGTGATCGCCGACGTTGTATCCGGTGAACGGTGCCATAGCGAAAGGGTCGCGGCGAAGTTCTCCAAGGGCTCCCTCGGCCGCGGCCGTGCGCTCGGACGCCATCGTTGCACCGAGGTAAACGCCGTGCGACCATGAACGAGCTTCGGTCACGAGGGGCATGGTGTCAGATCGTCGCCCGCCAAAAACAATCGCATCAACGACGACTCCACGCGGATCCGCCCAGTCACTCGCGGTGGTCGGACACTGATCGATTGAAACGGTGAACCGCGAGTTAGGGTGTGCCGCGGGGGTTTCCGATTCCGGAGTCCAATCCTGGCCGGTCCAATCGGTGAGATGCGCGGGCTTTTCTTTCGTGAGCCCCTCCCACCACACGTCGCCATCGTCGGTTAAGGCGACGTTAGTAAAAACTGTGTTGCCCCAGAGCGTTTGAATGGCGACGGGATTGGTCGCGTCGCTTGTCCCCGGTGCGACTCCGAAGAACCCCGCCTCGGGGTTGATCGCACGCAACAACCCGTGCTCATCAATCCACATCCACACGATGTCGTCGCCGAGAGTTTCGACGCGCCATCCCGGAAGTGTCGGTTGCATCATGGCGAAGTTGGTTTTCCCGCACGCGCTGGGGAAAGCGGCGGCAATGTGTGCAACCTGACCCTCTGGCGACGTGACTCTGACGAGCATCATGTGTTCGGCAAGCCATCCCTCGTCGCGCGCCATCGCCGATGCGATGCGCAAAGCGAAGGACTTTTTCCCCAGCAATGCATTGCCGCCGTAGGCCGAGCCGAAAGACCAGATTTCGCGCGTCTCGGGAAAGTGGGTGATGTATTTAGTCGAATTGCACGGCCACGCGACGTCGACCTGCCCCACGTCGAGAGGCGCGCCAACCGAGTGAACTGCTTTCACCCAATCGGCGCCATTTTCAATGACGTCAAGCGCAATTCGACCCATTCGAGTCATCGTTCCCATCGAGACGACAACGTAGGGCGAGTCCGTAATCTCAACACCGACGCGGGTAACGGGCGAGCCAACTGGCCCCATGAGGAATGGGACGACATACATCGTTCGGCCGCGCATCGATTTGGTAAAGAGCTCCGTCAGCGTCGATCGCATGTCGTCGGGGTCGTGCCAATTGTTGGTTGGTCCTGCGTCACGCTCAGACCTCGAGCAGATGAACGTTCGAGCTTCGACGCGGGCGACATCGTCGGGGTTGCTTCGTGCGAGGAATGAATTCGGACGAAGTTCGCCATCAAGAGGGATCAGGGTCTCGGATGCGACCATTTCGGTGATGAGTGCTTGGCGCTCGCCGAGTGAACCGTCGCACCACTGAATCGTCGCGGGTGTGGTCAGGCGTGCGATTTCAGCCACCCACTGGACAAGGTCCTCCCGGGTGGTGGGGGTCTCACCATGAGATTTAACAGAGGTGGACTCGGTGGGGGTCGAAATCGAGGGCATGTAATCAGAATTGTCGGATTTTGGCTAACACGCCGACAATTTTTGACGAAAGAAACCTAATTATTGCGTTTTATGAAACTTTAGGCGTAATCTGGCACCATGAAAACGTCACCAACACTCGGTCGGCGAATTCGACATTTCCGCCAGCGAGCAAACCTCACGCTCGATGCGCTGAGCGACAAAGTGGGTCTGTCCGGAAGCCAACTCTCGATTATTGAGAACGGCAAGCGTGAACCCAAGATTGGCCTCGTCACTGCCATCGCCGCGGCTCTCGGTGTCAGCGTTGCCACGCTTCTTGAGACTGGAGCGCCGGACGAGCGCAGCGCAAAAGAACTTGAGTTAGATGAACTGCAACATTCGGCGCTCGCCACGCGATTGGGAATCCCATCGACTCGTGTCAGCAAAACAATGACCGATGAAACTCTTGACGCGCTTTTGGGGTTGCACCGAGAAATCGTACGTCGCGAGACAACGGCAATCGCTACCCCCGAGGAAGCTCGTCGTGCGAACACCGAACTGCGGCGTGCGATGCGCGAAATCAACAATTACCGCCCAGACCTCGAGGCGATTGGCCAAGACCTGTCTGATCAGGTTGGTCACACCACAGGCGCACTTACTCACCGAGAGATGAGCCAGATGGCCGAGCGCTTCGGGCTTGCCATCATCTATGTTGATGACCTGCCAGAGTCCGCGCGCAGCATCACTGATTGGGCGAACGGTCACGTCTATCTTCCACCCGCGTCGATCCCGGGCGGGCACGGTCTTCGCTCGATGGCGATTCAGTCAATCGCCCATCGAATCCTTGGGCACAACGTCCCGTCGAGCTATCCGGAGTTTTTACAGCAACGCCTCGAGATCAACTATGTGGCCGCGGCCGCCATCATGCCTGGTCGTCAAGCCGTCGAATTCCTGACCAAAGCAAAGGCCGAGCGAAACATTGCGGTCGAGGACTTCCGCGACGCGTTCGGTGTCACGCACGAATTTGCGTCGATGCGATTCACCAACCTCGCGACGAGCCATCTCGATATTCCGGTTCACTTCCTTCGCGTTGGCGATGATGGCGCTGTCTACAAGGCCTACGAAAACGACGGATTGCCCATTCCGACGGATGTCACCGGAGCCGTTGAAGGACAGCGACTCTGCCGGCATTGGAGTGCTCGGGTCGCGCTCGAACGCGTCAATCGAACAACCGAATACCACCAGTACACCGACACTCCCGATGGAACATTCTGGGAGTCGACCCAGACGGGCTCGGGAGTCGACGGCAGTTTTTCGATCACGGTTGGCGTCCCTTTTGCAGAATCGAAGTGGTTCCGCGGACGCGATACGGCCGATCGCAAGTCCTCAAGCTGCCCCGACCCCACATGTTGTGTATTGCCGACCGACGAACTCACCGCGAAATGGTCGGGAAACACCTGGACGAGCGCGGCGATGCACTCTCAAGTACTCACTCCACTTCATCGGGGAAGCCTCCCCGGAGTGGACGATCGGGCGGTGTTCGAATTCCTCGAGCGGCACTCTGCGCAGTAGTACGCTGGTCTCACAAGCCCCTTTAGCTCAGTGGATAGAGCGTCTACCTCCGGCGTAGAAGGTCGCAGGTTCGAATCCTGTAGGGGGTACTTCTCAACTCACCTGACGAGCGACTTAAGATGGACGTATGAACCCCGACGCGTTAAGCACCGCTATTGCCGAGGCAACGCGAACGGTCATCGGCGCTCGCGATAACGCAGTCTCAGCGGAAATCACCGAGTCCATGGTGGCTCTTGAGCGCCCGAAAAATCGCGATCACGGGGATTGGGCGACGTCGATTGCCTTGAAGGTCGCCAAGCGCGTTGACATGAATCCACGCGATGTTGCGTCAGAACTTCACTCGGCACTCTCGGCGATTGCGGGCATCAAGGCCGTTGATATCGCTGGACCAGGATTCCTCAACATCACGTTGGATGCCGCGGCAGCCGGCGAAATCGCTCGAACTGTTCTCACGTCGGGCGCCACCTTCGGGCACAATGACTCCCTTACTGGACAGTCCATCAACCTCGAATTTGTGTCGGCCAACCCAACCGGACCGTTGCACATCGGGCATACTCGCTGGGCTGGGCTGGGGGATTCCATCGGTCGCGTTCTGCGCGCATCCGGAGCGACAGTGGCCAGCGAGTTCTATATCAATGACGCTGGCGCACAAATGGACGTATTCGGCGAATCCGTTCTTGCCGCGGCTCTCGGTGAATCGACCCCCGAGAACGGGTATCCAGGGGAGTACGTTCAGGAACTTGGCAAGACTGCGCTGGAGCTACGCCCCGACCTTCGAGACCTTCCCCGAGACGAAGCAATCGTCATTGCCCGCGATATCGGATACGACCTGCAACTGAGGGAAATCAAGGATTCGCTGGCACAATTCAATGTTGAATTCGACGTGTGGTTTAGTGAACGCGACTTGCACGCGGGTGGCGACACCTCGCTGGTCGAAAAGGCGATAGAGCGACTCCGGGCCCAAGGCCACGTTTACGACGACGATGATGCCGTGTGGGTTCGCACCACAGACTTCGGAGACGACAAAGACCGTGTGATTCGACGCGGTAATGGTGTCCACACCTATTTCGCGGCCGACGCCGCGTATTACCTGTCCAAAGGGGACCGAGGCTACCAGCACAAGATCTATTTGCTGGGCGCTGACCATCACGGTTATGTCCACCGCCTCAAGGCGCTGGCAGGCGCGGCGGGTGATGACCCGAACAAGGACATCGAAATCTTGATTGGTCAACTCGTCAGCATCAATGGCGCAAAGTTATCCAAGCGTGCTGGCAACGTTATTGAACTGAACGACCTCCGTGAGTGGCTCGGGACCGATGCACTTCGATATTCGCTCGCTCGGTATCCTGCCGATTCACCGCTGTCACTTGATCCAGAACTTTTGCAAAAGAAGTCAAACGACAACCCTGTTTTTTATGTGCAGTACGCGCACGCGCGAACCTCGGCGGTGGCTCGTAACGCGGCGACCGCTGGTGTCGATCGATCGGTGTTCCGTGCCGAGCTACTGGACCATCAGACCGAGGCGGATCTCGCGAACGCGCTCGCTGATTTTCCTCGAGTGGTTGCGCAATCCGCAACTCTTCGTGAACCACACCGCGTTGCCCGCTACCTTGAGGAACTTGCTGCCTTTTACCACCGTTGGTATGACAACTGTCGCGTTACTCCGCTCGGCGACGACGAAGTCGACGACGCACACCGCACGCGGCTATGGCTCAACGATGCCGCGGGTCAGGTTCTGCGAAACGGGCTCGACCTGTTGGGCGTCAGCGCACCGGAGCGCATGTGAGCCAATTCACATCCGAGCAGAGCGCCGTGATTCGAGCGGAATTCCCCGAACTGTCCGAAACAGTCAGCGGGCATCCGCTCGTTTACCTCGACACGGCGGCCACGAGCCTTCGACCGCGAATAGCAGTCGACCTCGAATCCGAATTCGCGCTGCGACACACCGCCGCGGTCAATCGAGGCGCGCACTCACTTGCTGCCGAGGCGACCGAAGCCTATGACGACGCACGGGCGTCAATCGCAAAGTTCGTGGGTGCACGCCCGAACCAACTCGTCTTCACCTCCAACGCGACAGAGTCGATCAACCTCATTGCCCTCGCCACGCGATTGGCCTCGGCGGTCGGGTCACCGGCTCGATTCGCTCTCGCGACCGGCGACGAGATTGTTGTTTCTGAGGCTGAACACCATGCGAACCTCATCCCGTGGCAAGAGGTGGCCCGGCAGACGGGTGCTCTGATTCGCGTTGCCCCCATCACGGATGGAGGAGAGCTGACCGTCGACGCCGTGAAATCGGTCATGTCCGACCGAACTCGAATTGTTGCGGTGTCTGCGGTTTCTAATGTCCTTGGAATCACAAACCCCGTGCGCGCCATCGCGGACCTCGGTCGAGCTGTTGGCGCACTTGTTGTCGTTGACGCGTGTCAATCTGCCGCACACGGACGCATCGACGTCGAATCGTACGGTGCTGATTTCGTTGTCTTCTCAGCTCACAAAATGTATGGGCCAACGGGTATCGGTGCGCTCTGGGGAACGACGGACATCCTCGCCGAAATGCCCGTGGTTCTGACGGGCGGTTCGATGATTACGCGTGTCGATTACGACTCGTCCGATTACTTGCCTGCACCAGCAAAGTTTGAGCCGGGCACGCCGCGACTCACGCAGGCGATCGGCTGGGCGGAATCACTCCGGTTTGTGGAGTCAATAGGAGTCGAGTCAATCGAGATGCACGAGGAAGCGCTGGGCGCTGATTTGTTTGCCGGTGTCGCCGACATTCCGAACGTTCACATCTTGGGAACCGCTGATGATGTTCACCGCGTCGGGCTTGTGAGTTTCGTTGTCGACGGCGTTCACCCTCACGACGTTGGTCAATACCTCGACTCGCGCGGAATCGCGGCGCGAGTCGGACACCACTGCGCCCAGCCTCTTCACAAGCGACTCGGCGTTGACTCATCGACCAGGTTCTCACTCGGGATGTACTCGACGTCGGACGATGTCGCTCTCGCTATCGCGGCACTCGCCGATGTCCGGGAATACTTCGGGGAGGGTTGATGGAACTCGACGATTTATACCAACAGATCATCCTTGACCACAACAAAAAGCGGGTGGGATACGGTCTGCAACCGGGTGGGTTCCCCTCTCACCAATACAACCCGACCTGCGGCGATGAATTGACCCTGACTGTTCGACTCTCGGAGGACGGCTCCACCATTACCGCCTTCGAGTGGGAGGGGAAAGGCTGCTCGATTTCGCAAGCGTCGGCCTCGCTCATGGCATCCGAAGCGACGGGAATGTCGGTCGTCGAATTCGAGTCGTTTGCGAACGGATTCCGTGAAGCAATGAGGTCCCGCGGAACACGTGCTCTGTCCGAAGACGAATACGGCGATCTTGCTGCACTCTCTGGTGTTTCACAGTTTGTTGCCCGAGTCAAATGCGCAATGTTGGCCTGGGTCGCCGCCGAGGACAGCCTGATTCTCACGCGCGAGTCGCTAAACTGACTCAATGCCTGAAGGACCGCCCGTGTTAAGGAAATCCATTGATTGAATATCGAAACCTTCGAATTGCGCTTCTCGGTGCGGGGAGCGTTGGCGCGCAGGTGGCGGACCAGATTCTCAATCACGGAGACGAACTTGCCGCGCGAATTGGGGCCGGAATCGAGTTGATTGGCGTAGCCGTTCGAGACCCGAAATCCAAACGGGCGGCGGACATCCCCGCGCACCTCATAACGACTGATGCCGCGACGCTCGTTCGCCAGGCTGACATCGTCATTGAATTGATGGGGGGCGTCGAGCCAGCGCGAACGCTCATTCTCGATGCGATTAACGCAGGCGCTGACATTGTCACCGCGAACAAAGCGCTGCTTGCTCACCACAGCACCGAGATTTTTGAGGCCGCCGCCCAAGTCGGCGCGCAGGTCTATTACGAAGCAGCCGTTGCCGGGGCGATTCCGATCATTCGCCCGCTTCGCGATTCTCTCGCCGGTGACCGGGTTACGCGAATTCTCGGAATCGTGAACGGTACGACCAACTTCATCCTCGATCGCATCGACACTCTCGGCGAATCGATGGAGGACTCGCTCGCGATGGCGAAGAAGCTTGGCTACGCCGAGGAGGACAGCAGTGCGGACGTCGAAGGATTCGACGCGGCGCAAAAGGCTTCGATTCTCGCCTCTCTCGCTTTCCATACCCACGTGCCCATTGACCTGGTGTATCGCGAAGGAATCACTCAAATCACCCTCGACCAGGTTCGCGCCGCCCGACAGGCCGGTTACGTCGTAAAACTGCTGGCGATTTGTGAACGGGTCGTCTCGGCAGACGGCACCGAGGGTGTCAGTGCGCGTGTTTACCCAGCCATGGTTCCCGACACTCACCCGCTCGCCGCCGTGCACGGAGCGAACAACGCGGTGTTTGTCGAAGCGGAGCTTGCCGGTCCTCTTATGTTTTACGGCGCGGGCGCTGGCGGAGTTCAGACGTCGTCGGCCGTGCTCGGAGACCTCGTGTCCGCCGCGCGTCGCCATGTCATCGGTGGGCCCGGCGTCGCAGAGAGCACTCACGCAACGTTCCCGATATTGCCAATCTCGGACATCCGCACGCGGTATCACATCTCGCTCGAGATCACCGATGCCCCCGGTGTGCTCGCCGACATTGCGTCGCTTTTCGCCACCCACGGGGTCTCGGTTGAGTCGGTCGAGCAAAAGGTCACCAGCGTCGATGGTCACGAGGCCACCGCTACGCTGGTGATTGGAACTCACGAGGCGATCGAAGCCGATCTTGCCGCAACCGTGGATGCCCTCGAGGCGTCGGCCGTGGTCGAACGCGTCGTGGGAGTGATTCGAATGGAAGGTCTGTAATGGCTCATCAGTGGCGAGGCGTCCTTCACGAATATCGCGATCGCCTTGATGTCTCGGACAAGACCCCCATCATTTCTCTTGGTGAGGGCGGAACACCACTCGTTTATGCGCCGGCACTGTCTGAACGCACGGGCGCGAAGGTCTATGTCAAGTACGAAGGCATGAACCCGACCGGATCGTTCAAAGACCGCGGAATGACGATGGCAATTTCGAAGGCGATGGAGGCGGGTGCAAAGGCTGTCATCTGCGCATCGACGGGCAATACGTCCGCGGCGGCCGCAGCCTACGCTGCCCACGCGGGAATCACGGCTGCTGTCCTCGTCCCAGAGGGCAAGATCTCGATGGGCAAGTTGAGCCAGGCCGTCGCGCACAACGCCGAAATCTTGCAGTTGCAAGGAAACTTGATGACTGTCTCGACATCGCTCGAGACCTCGCTGCGAACTACCCCGTCCACCTCGTTAACTCGGTCAATAACGACCGCATTGAAGGACAAAAGACGGCCGCCTTCGAGGTTGTCGAGGTTCTCGAACGCGCACCCGACTTCCACTTCATCCCCGTGGGGAACGCGGGCAACTACACCGCCTACCACCGCGGCTACCGTGAAGAAATTGCGCGTGGAACGACTGATGTGTTGCCGCGAATGTTCGGTTTCCAGGCGGCGGGCTCGGCGCCGCTCGTCATCGGTGAGCGCGTGAAGAGCCCCGAAACAATCGCCACCGCAATTCGCATCGGAAATCCAGCGTCGTGGGATTTGGCGATTGCCGCTCGCGAAGACTCAGACGGATATTTCGGTGCTATCAGCGACGCCGACATCCTCGCCGCACAGCGAATCCTGTCAGCAGAAGTCGGAATCTTTGTCGAGCCAGCGTCGGCAGCGTCGGTCGCGGGGTTGCTCGAACGCGCCGAGGCCGGCGTCATCCCCAAGGGTGCGTTCTGCGTACTCACGGTAACGGGACACGGACTAAAAGATCCGCAGTGGGCTCTCAAGCGACCGGACGGAACAGAAGCGATGCCACAAGTTGTTCCGGTGGATGTCGATGAAATCGCCGGCGTGCTGGGTCTCGTGAAGGGTAAATGATGTCGTCTACCGTTCCCGTCGGACGATCCGTTCACGTTAAAGTCCCCGCCACTACGGCCAACCTTGGCCCCGGTTTTGACACTCTCGGTATCGCGCTGTCCCTCTACGACGAGTTGACGGCAACCGTGCGCGATGCGGGGGTCACGCGTGTCACCGTTAGAGGTATTGGTGACGGTACCGTTGCGACGGATGACACCAATCTGGTCGTTCAATCGATGGCGGCGACGTTCGCGCATTTCGGAGTACCCGTCCCGATTGTCGACCTAGTGTGCGACAACCGAATTCCGCACGGTCGTGGAATGGGGTCCTCCGGTGCTGCGATTGTCGGCGGGATCATGGTGGCCAAGGGCCTTCTCGACGGCATTATTGACATCGATGCGCAGGGCTTGCTCGACATCGCAACGGAAATGGAGGGGCACCCCGACAACGTTGCACCCGCCCTGTTCGGTGGTTTGTCGATTGCGTGGATGACCGAAGCAGGCCCCCAGCACAAGAAGTTGACGGTTCATCGTGGTGTTTCGTTATTGGTTGCGGTTCCGCGTGACATGACGATGAGCACGAAGCTTGCCCGAGACCTGCAGCCCGAGACGGTTCCCCATGAGGATGCGGTCTTCAACGTTTCTCGCTCTGCGCTTCTCATCGCGGCATTACTTCAGACTCCCGAGCTCTTACATGCGGCAACAGAAGACAAACTTCACCAGGATTATCGTGCGGAAGCAATGCCAGAGACGATTGCTCTGATTCGTCGGTTACGTGACGAAGGATTCGCCGCGGTGGTGTCCGGTGCCGGGCCGTCGGTCCTTGTACTTACCGACGATCCTCTCGAACGCGCGCGTGCGGCGAGCATCGTTGACCAGTCGAAGGATGCCGCCTGGGAATGCCTTATGCTCGCTGTCGACTTCAAGGGTGCTACAGTGATAGCACTGCCCGATGGAGACGGTCTCTAACCGGATCCCGAGCAGGTTTCGATTCACTTCACCGAATATCGCGTTGTGCGATTGCTCGCGGTGGTGTGACACATCAAGGAGTAACCAATGGATAACGAAATAACGGACGTGCCTGTCGCCGACAGCACAGAAGCACCGGCTCGTAAGCGCGCACCGCGACGGGCTACCAAGAAGTCCGCTGACGCGCCGGTTGAGGTCGTCACTCAGGACGCTCCCGTTGCAGAGTCAGCGCCCGATTCGGGAGACACCGCTGCGGACGGCGATGTCCCTGCCGGCCGCCGCACCCGCGGTCGTGGTCGTGGTCGGGCAGTGGCCGGCGCAACCGCTGATGCCGAGGGATCGGATAACTCGGATGCTTCCGAGTCCGATGACGCACAGGCCGACAACGGACGCAGTCGCCAGCGCAACCGCAAGCGCGGCCGTGGACGCGACGATGATTTTGATGGCGTGAGCGATGATGACGTCCTCATCCCCGTCGCCGGAATCCTGGACATTCTCGACAACTACGCTTTCGTGCGCACTGCTGGCTACCTCGCTAGCCCCGCCGACATCTATGTCGCACTCGGTCAGGTCAAAAAGTACAACCTCCGCAAGGGCGACGCCATTGTTGGCGCTATCCGCCAGCCTCGCGACAACGACTTCCAGAATCGTCAGAAATACAACGCGCTCGCAACAATCGACTTTGTCAATGGTGCAGCCCCGGAAGAGGCCGTCGTTCGCGACGACTTCAACGACCTCGTCGCCGTTCACGCGAGCGAAGGACTGGGCTTGAACGGTCGTTTTGGCTCGGTCAAAAAGGGCGACCGCGTTCTCATTGACGCTGCCGCTGGCGCAAGCCGCACCGCCGCAATTCGTGACCTCGCTGGCGAGATCTCGGCAAGCGCAACGGACGCTCACCTCATGGTCGTCGTGTCCGAGGGCTTGCCCGAGGACGTCACGGCACTCAGCCGCGGCGTTCGCGGAGAAGTCAGCGCGTCATCCTACGACCGCCATGCGGACGAACACGTGACCGTCGCCGACCTCGCCATCGCGCGTGCCAAGCGCCTCGTCGAAAAGGGACACCACGTTGTTGTCCTTATCGATTCGATGACCCGGGTTTCCAAGAACCAGTTGGCGGTCATTCAGGGTTCACGCCCTCTCGGTGACGGTGCAGTGGACGCCGCTGTATTCTCGGCCACCAAACGCCTGTTTGGTGCCGGGCGCGCGCTCGAGACAGGTGGCTCACTGACTGTCATTGCCACCATCGATAACCAGACCGACGGATTCGCCGGTGCAGTTCGAGACGAACTTCTCGATATCGCCACCGCAGTCGTCACCCTCTAAGGGTTTTTGATGATCGAATCAATCGACGGTCTCGTCGCGGAACACGCCGCTCTTCAGGTGGAACTCGCTGATTCGGCGATACACACCAACCCGGCGCGCGCCAAGAAACTGAACCGCCGTTATTCAGAGTTGAACCAAATTGTCACAACTCACGCGGCGTTGTCCGCAGCCCGGGATGACCTGACAGCGGCCAAGGAACTCGCCAAGGATGACGAGGTGTTTGCCGCGGAGATTGCGCCGATGGAAGCAAGCGTCACCGAGCTCGAAGAGAAACTTCGTCGTTTGCTCATCCCGCGCGATCCCGACGACGGCCGAGACGTGATCATGGAGATTAAAGGAGGCGAAGGTGGCGCTGAAAGCGCTTTGTTCGCCGCCGACTTGCTTCGCATGTACACCCAGTATGCCGATAGCCGTGGTTGGCGAGTCGAGATTCTTGACAGCACCGACAGCGACCTCGGCGGCTTCAAAGACGTTCAACTCGCAATCAAGGCCAACGCGACTGACCCCGCAAACGGTGCGTGGGCCAAGCTCAAATATGAAGGCGGAGTTCATCGCGTTCAGCGAGTTCCCGCAACAGAAGCTCAGGGCCGAATTCACACGTCGACTACTGGTGTTCTGGTATTTCCTGAGGTTGACGAACCCGAAGAGGTCGCAATCAGTCCTAACGACATACGCATCGATGTCTTCCGTTCGGGCGGACCCGGAGGGCAGTCTGTCAACACGACCGATTCTGCGGTTCGTATCACGCACATCGCGACCGGAATCGTCGTGTCGTGTCAGAACGAGAAGAGTCAAATCCAAAACAAGGAATCGGCGATGCGAGTTCTGCGTGCGCGGCTGCTCGCGCGTCAGCAAGAAGAACGCGATGCTGTCGCGAGCGATGCTCGCAAGAGCCAGATTCGCGGGATGGACCGATCAGAACGAATTCGGACCTACAACTTCCCGGAGAACCGCATTGCGGATCACCGCACTGGCTATAAGGCCTACAATCTCGATCAAGTGATGAACGGTGCGCTGGAACCAATCATTGACTCGTGTATTGCTGTCGATGAAGAGGCGCAACTTAAAGCGCTTTCGGAGTCGTCTGGCTCGTGACCTCGGTCAGCGAGATCGTTTCAGCACTGGCGGTGCGTTTTGACCGTGCCGGCATCGCCTCTTCTCTAGCGGATGCCGAACTGGTCGTCGGTCATGTCACTGGGTGGACACGCGGTGAGGTGGCAACGAAGG
>Ga0114967_10001825_pt1 | contig 17875 bp, 12 predicted proteins | sample M_130628_MF_Meta_FD_92639 | JGI IMG/M metagenome (GOLD analysis project Ga0114967, IMG submission 92639) | Freshwater microbial communities from Lake Montjoie, Canada to study carbon cycling - M_130628_MF_MetaG | ecosystem: Environmental > Aquatic > Freshwater > Lake | place: Lake Montjoie... | reverse complement strand
TAAACTAAAAAATGTTAGAACAAACTATACAAAAAAACGATAAAAAAGCAAATTGGTTAATATGGATTTTTTCTGCAATTGTATTTGCAGCAGTTACCATCCTCGATAAAATTGAATTGAAAGTGAACTTGGGATTTGATCCACACATTTTTGCTATGTTAAGCGCTTTAGTAAACTCATTAGTTGCCATCCTTTTAATATGGGGCTTAATTGCTATCAAACAAAAAGAATACAAGAAACACAAGACAATTATGTTATTTACCATGTTATTATCTATATTGTTTTTAGTGTTTTATATAGCACACCATTTATTTACAGGAGAAACAAATTATGGCGATTTAGACCACAATCATATATTATCTGATGATGAAAAGTCACTTGCAGGTATATCTCGATATATTTATTATTTTATCATTAGTACGCATGTTACCCTTGCTGGTTTAGTAATGCCATTTGTATTATTTAGTGCTTATCGCGCCCTAACATCTGAATTTGATAAGCATAAAAAATTAGTCCGTTATACATTTCCAATTTGGTTATATGTTGCTATCACAGGAGTTGTCGTGTATTTAATGATTGCAAAATACTACTAATAGCATTGTAATATTTTAGTTACCTTTATTATACCAAATAGGTATCATTATGTTAGAATGGCAAATAGGGAAAGTTATCAATATAATTGACGAAACCCCCAACACTCGACGTTTTTTTATAGAAACACAATCTAAAGAAAATTTTATTTTTTTGCCTGGGCAATTTGTTACACTTGATTTGCCAATTCATGAAAAGAAAAATAAGCGTTGGCGCAGCTATTCAATTGCATCACCTCCTGACGAATCGAATATTTTTGAATTAGTAATTGTTTTGGTGGTAGATGGTATTGGTACCAATTATTTATTTAAAAATATTAATCTTGGTGACGAACTTACATTCAGGGGGCCATCAGGTGTTTTTACGTTGCCTGAAAATTTAGAAAAAGATTATTTCATGATTTGTACAGGCACTGGTATTGCCCCTTTCAGAAGCATGCTACAACACATTTACCGGCAACAAATACCTTCCAAAAATATTCATTTAATTTTTGGCACACGAACCAAACAAGATTTATTGTACTATAAAGAAATGTCAGAACTTGATAAAATAATGCCTAATTTTTCTTACCACCCTATTCTGTCAAGAGAAAATTGGGAAGGGCAAAAAGGCTACGTTCATGATGTATACAAACAACTACTTATAGATAAAAAAAGAGATGCTCATTTTTTATTATGTGGCTGGAAAAATATGATTGATGATACCCGTCATAATTTAGCCGAAATGGGTATTAATAAGTCTCAAATTCATTACGAACTTTATGGTTAAGTATGATCATTAATAGATTATATTTAAGAAACGACTAGTTTTAGCTTGCCATTGTATTTAAATTAAAATAATCTTTAATTGCTAGAGATTATCTATTAACCATAGATTTCCTTCATTTGATTTTGTACAAATACGCTTAATGCATTTACATTATTTGCGGAAAAATCAAAACTAATTCCTGCTGTTTGATATAACTCTTTCAGTGTTTGCGTATATCCTTTACTCAATGCCAACATGTAATTGTCCAACGTTTTTTCTTTGTCATTTTTATATTGTTTCCACATGGCAAGAGCGCCCAATTGAGCAATACCATATTCGATATAATAAAAGGGAACTTCGAATAAATGCAATTGCTTTTGCCACAAAATTGAGCGGTATTTTTCAAGACCTGTCCATGAAATATTTTTAGGGGCAAATTCTTCATGTATTTGTAACCAAGCAGCGGTACGTTCCTCACTCGAATGGGTAGGATTTGTATATATCCAATGTTGAAATTTATCAATTGTTGCTATCCAAGGGAAGATAGATAAAGCTCTTTCCAATTCTTCTGCTTTAGCTCGTTTTAGTTCACTTTCATTGGCATAAAACAAGTGCCACTCATCCATACTAAAAAGCTCCATACTCATACTGGCTAATTCTGCCATCTCCATAGGATATTCTTTAAATGCACTCAATGATAAATCATGACTTAAAAATGAATGAAGTGCATGTCCTCCTTCATGCATCATCGTAACAACATCGTCGGCTGTTCCTGCAGCATTCATAAAAATAAAAGGAGCGCCCGTTTCTGCCAAAGGGCAATTATATCCACCTGGAGCTTTCCCTTTTCGACTATCTAAATCAAATTGATTGAGGGTTTTCATTTTACGCAAACAATCTCCAAAATAAGGACGGAGATTAGTAAATACTTCAATCGATTTTGTTAATAATTCTTCGCCATTTTTAAATGGTTCTAATGGTTTTTGGCCTGCTGGTTCTGCATCTATATCATATGGTTTCAATTCATCTATTCCTAGTTGTTTGCGTTTATGCTCATACAACTCTTCAACAATGGGTGTGATGTATTTTTTTATTGAAGCGTGAAAGTTTTCACAATCATGCACAGTATAATCAAATCGCCCAAGTTCTTCAAATTTATAATCTCGGTAATTTTCAAACCCAGCATTGACTGCTATTTGGTGACGCTTAGCAAGCAATTCATCAAACATACTGTTTAATGCTACTTCATCTATTTGTCTGCGTTTATTTACTAGATGATAAACTTGTTCTCTTTTGCTTCTATCTGATGACATTAAGAATTTTGCAGCTTGTTGCAAGGTATATTCTTTCTCCTCAATGGTGATACTCATTTTACCTGTGATCGCACCATATTGTTGAGCCAACACATTTATATCGGCACTGAGGCCTATATTTTTTTCATTAAATAGTTTGATGTCTTTTTCTACAGTTCGTAAATAGTTAAAATATAAATTTTGATCAAGCTCATTGATAAATGGACTGGCCATTAATTTTTTATTCAATGCATCAGCGAAAGGTTTTATTTTAGGCTCAATTTCCATACAGAAAAAAGTAAAAGCATCTTCCAGTTCTTTATTTTCAGTTTCGCAGGTCATTTTTATTTGTCTCCAACAAGCATCTTCACTAATAACAGCTTGAATTTCGCTTACATCCTGCAACCATTTTTCTAATGCCTGTAGTGATGCAATTTCTGTTACAACCAATTCATCAAAAAAAGGTTGTAAAGTTTCCCAGTTAGTAACCATGAAATCATTTGGAATAAACTGTCTATCTATTTTTTTTATATCGGCACTTGGGTTCATATACATTCGAAATTATAAAAGCAAAATTAAGTGATCACAATTGTAATTATCCATTCGAGTGAAATTAAATTTATTAGTTGAAATCAATTGAAGAAAATTATTAAAGGCATAGTACCTAAATAACAAAAAATCATATTATAGATATAATTTTAAATAGCTCTAATAAAAATAGCAACATTGACCTTTAAAATAGTTGATTTTGCCTACTTCTATCACACACTAATGAAACATTCTAAATACATTTGTAAGAATGAAATCTAAACAACTCAATATTCTTTTTCGTTTATTAGAACTGATTGCTTGGGTTATATTTTGTGCTCTACCCATTTTCTTTTTGAAAAAGCCTTCGCACGAAGTAGGGCATCCTTTTTTCCATTCGTCGTATAATTTTATTTTTTTATTTTTTATTAACAATATAAAATTTATTGTTCTTTTTTATGTTCATGCACTCATTCTCATTCCTCGTTTTTTTGCTAATAAAAAATACACCCAGTATATTTTATACTTAACCATTTTATTTTTAGTAGTTGTTTCAATACCTTTTATTTCTAAATATTTTTTTCATATTGAACCTAATCATCACCATTTAGAAATCAATAGTCTTCAAAATCAGCATCAGCAATACAATCATGAAGGGCATCATGGACATCATGAAAGAATGCCCATGATGGATATGGGGATGCATTTTTTCATGAGTATTATCATTTTAATTTTGCCTTTTTTGCTACATGTATACAAAAGTTGGATTTCATCAGAAAAAGAAAAAACAGAAATTGAATTGTCATTTTTAAAAAGCCAAATCAATCATCATTTTTTATTTAATTCATTAAACAGTATTTATTCCTTAAGCATACAAGAAAGTAATGAAACGCCCAAAGCAGTACATAGCCTTTCCTATATTATGCGATATGTGTTGGATGAATCGGTGAAAGATAAATCATTACTGAGTAAAGAGCTTGAATATATTCATCACTATTTATCATTACAGCGAGTGCGATTAAATGAGAAAATAAAATTAACCTATACAGAGTTAGGTGACATTGATAAAAAACTTATTTCACCCATGTTATTGATCCCATTTATTGAAAATTGTTTCAAACATGGGGTGAGTACTATTCATGATTGTGACATTACTATTTCAATTGAAATAATAAACAACAAATTGATATTAAAAACAGAAAATGAAATTGTGTATACGTCAAATACTAAAGAGGTTGTTTCTGGTATAGGAATTCCAAATGTAATTAAGCGTTTAGAACATGATTATTTTGAAAAATTTACATACACAAAAAATATTATTGGCAATAAATACATTGTGGAACTTAAACTTGAATTAATATGATGAAGTGTTTGGCAATTGATGATGAGCCTTTAGGATTAGATTTATTGGCTGGCTATTGTAAAAAAATTTCAAATATAGATTTAGTAGGAAAATTTACGAATGTAGATAAAGCAAAAGAGTTTATTTTAAACAATGAAGTAGATTTATTGTTTTTAGATGTACAAATGCCAGACATGAATGGAATAGATTTTTACAAGCAATTTGGACAGGATAAACTTGTTGTATTTACAACTGCATTTTCTGAATATGCGTATGAAGGTTTTAATGTAAATGCAGTTGATTATTTGGTTAAGCCTTTTGATTTCAATCGATTTTTACAGAGTTGTAATAAGGCAATTGAAGCAGATAATTTAAAAAACAAAATTCACGAACAATTTATTACTATCAAATCAGATTATAAAATATATAATCTAAAAGCAAAGGAAATTGTGTTTATTGAAAGTAAAGATGATTATGTAAAGTTATTTTTAGTTGACGGAAAACATTTATTGAGCAAGATAACCACTAAAGGTATTTTAGAAATTTTACCAAAAGAATTTATTCGAGTGCATCGCTCGTTTATCATTAATAAAAATCATGTAAATCATATTTCTACATACTCTATTATGGTAAATCAAATTGAAGTTCCTATTGGCAAAAATTACAAAATTGAACTACAAGAATTTAATCATTAGCATTTTTATAAATTTTTATTTCATAGCCTTCGTAAATTAAATCGCCATACTTCGTACTATCATTTATATTCGTAACCAAACATTCAAAACTTGATACTTCTGGTTGATATCTTGTACTATGGATATCATTTGTAGTTATTTCTATTTTTTGATTTTGTAGTAAATAATTATATGTAACACCTGGTATGAAGTAATTAAAATACTCGGTTTTATTTGTTATTTTATGAATGCGATTGGCAATTAATTTTTTACTAACTGCCAATACATAATTGTCTAATTTTTTACTCCATACAAACTCGCTAATTGAAAAAATAAAATAGTTTAAACACAAACAATATAAAAGCGATAAGAAAATTATCCAATTTTGTTTTAAAATAATAATACAATAAGGCATAAATGTAATTGGCAATACGATTAACATGCCCATCGTTCGCTCAGGTGGGGTTGTTTTAGTAAACAGAGGGATTAAAAATACCGCTGCTACAAAACATAAATTAAATATTGCTATAACTTTTATTTGTGGATTTTTATTAAACAATAAAAATGATCCAATTAGAACATAAATAAAAATTAAATACCTATAACCAAATAGAAATGTAGAATAACATTCAAATGCATTTAAATAATGCAAGGCTAAAAAATTAGAATGGCTCATTCCTGCATTTATTCCTAATAAAACACCAGTTCCTAATATCATTGGTAGTAATAGTATCAAACTAAATACAATAGAAAAAAAGCCATATATGAATACAAATTTTAGTTCTTTTTTTCTTTTTTGTACAAGAAGTACTAGTAAAAAACTGAATGAAGAAAAGAATATAAAATAGGCATGGGAAAGCATGCTAAAAGTTCCGAGTGCATTTAAAAATGATAGAAATAAAACTTTATTTAAAGTAATTTTTCCTGACAAATAGCTTATTAAAAAATAAAAAACAATGATGGTAAAAAAGATTTCAAAAATAACTCCCCTAGATCGCAACATGTACTCTATTACAATGGGCAAGCTAGAAAATACCAACATTGAACTAAGTGCTATCCATTCATTTTTTACTATTTTTTTTATGGCAACAAAAACGGTGATGCAACTTAAAATACCTATTAAAATTGAAGGAATTCGAATAACAAAAGTATTATCTGGCAGTACTTTTAAAAAAATCCAAGTAACAATATTATGAAGCGGATAATTATTATATCCAAATAGTGAGTAAAGAATATTGTTGTGTAAAAAATAATTATAATTCCAAGCTTCATCAAATTGAATATCAAAATCCAATGCATAAAAAACACTCCTTACTAATATCGCAATTAATGAAATGATTAATAGTTTATTAATTACAGGATTATTATTCGTTGCCGAAAAAATGAAATTATAAACATGTATTTGAACTTTTTTTATAACTAAATCTATTAATTTCAAGCAAGCGTTTTTATTCTTAATAAAATAAAATAAACCGAATAAAGAAAATGCACTCACTCCTATTGAAATCTTTTTTACAAGAATAAATTTAGATTCCGGGAAATAGTTTCCAGTAATGATCGCATGCAAATCTTTTCTACTGATTTCATTCAGGATAAAATCAATTAATTGATTGTAATTTAAAACGTGGGTAATTATTACTGAGCAAGAAATCAAGCCAAGAAATAATAATCCCAATCGATATATAATTTTATATAATTTAAAATTATCCATTTAAAATTTCATCAATACTATTCAAAATGATCATACAAGATTCTTTAATTTCTTCTTCTGAAATAATAAGAGGAGGTGCTACACGCAAACAATTGGATGCAAATAAAAACCAATCAGTAAAAACCCCATTTAATATACATTGGTCAATTATTTTTTTGTTTATTTCATAATTTTCAAATTCGATTGCCATTAACAATCCACAACTATTAATTTTTTTTATTGCCGGATGAATTAACAAGGAATGAAATAAGGCTTCTTTTTTAGAAACAGATTGATAAAGATTATTTTCTATTAAAAAATCAAAACCTGCCTTGCCGGCAGCACAACAAACAGGATGACCTCCAAATGTAGTAATATGACCCAATACAGGATTAATTGTAAATGCATCCATGTACATTTTGCTCGAAACAAAAGCACCCATTGGCATCCCACCTCCAAGTGCTTTACCTAGCAATAATATATCAGGAACTATATGAATAGTTTGAAATCTAAATAAACTGCCTGTTCTGCCAAAGGCAGTTTGTATTTCATCAAAAATAAGCAAGCAGCCTGTTTCGTCGCATTTTTTTCGAATAGCATGTAGCCAATTTGTATCGGGCACTAAAACTCCGGCTTCGCTTTGCACTGTCTCTAAAATAATGCAAGCTGTATGTTCGTCTATTGCGTCAATCGATTCTTGACTTCCATATTCAAATTGAAAAATATTAGGTAATAAAGGCCGATATGCTTGTTGCCAATATTCACTACCCATTACACTTAAGGCACCTTGTGTACTACCATGATAAGAATTTTTAAACGAAATTATTTTAGTTCTTCCTGTAACCCGTTTAGCCAATTTCATAGCACCTTCAGTTGCCTCACTTCCACTATTGGTAAAATAAATACTATTTAAATTTTCAGGCAAATAGTTAGCCAAAGCCTTGGCATATTCTATTTGTGGGCTCATAATCACTTCACCATAAACCATTACATGCATGTATTTTTCCACTTGTTCATGAATGGCTTGTTTTACTTTTTCATTTCCATGACCCACATTACAAACGCTTATGCCACCAATTAAATCAATGTGTTTTTTTCCATTTTCATTTATTAAATACACTCCTTCTGCTTTAGAAACTTCAAAACATAAAGGTGTTTCTGAAGTTTGTGCAACATGTTCTAAAAATAATTGTCGTTGAGTCATAGTTTGTAAAAATACATTAGAGATGTCAGATGTAGTCAGTCGATAGATCGCATTTTAAAAAATAGAATTTGTAATTTTGAAATCAAAGTTCGTAATTCGTATTTTAATATAATTCTTATTATGTATATATTACCTGTAAAAGGCATAATGCCTACAATTCCATCCACTTGTTTTATAGCTCCAAATGCAACTGTTGTAGGAGATGTAATATTTGGTGAAGAGTGCAGTGTGTGGTTTAATGCGGTAGTTAGAGGGGATGTCAATAGTATTCGAATAGGCAATAAAGTGAATATTCAGGATGGCGCTTGCCTTCATTGTACATATGAAAAAACAAAAGTAAACATAGGAAATAATGTTTCAATAGGACACAATGCACTCGTTCATGGTTGCACCATTGAAGACAATGTATTGATAGGTATGGGTACTATTGTTATGGACAATGTTTATATTGGTGCAAATACAATTATCGCTGCAGGTGCAGTGGTTTTAGAGAATACAAAATGCGAAAGTGGAAGCATTTATGCAGGGGTTCCTGCTAAAAAAGTAAAAGATATTTCACAAGAATTAATTCATGGAGAAATAGATAGAATTGCAAATAATTATTTGATGTATAGCAGTTGGTTTAAGTAGGTTTATCTAGCATCAAAGTCGATTACTACTCGATCACTTGTAGGATGTGCTTGACAAGTTAATACAAAACCATTTTCAACTTCATCTTTATCTAATGCATAATTAACTTCCATTGCTACGGTTCCTTCAGTCACTTTTGCTCTGCAAGTACAACAAACACCACCTTTACAAGCATAGGGCAAATCGGCACCCATTCTTAATGCAGCGTCCAAAATAGTCTCCCCTCCAAATGCCAACGGTATTTCCATGCTTCTATCATCTACTTTGATGGTTACCATACTCATTTTACCGGCATCTGCTTTGTTCGTTTCTTGATATGCTTTTTTTGCTTTTGTTGAACCTTCAGAGGTAAATAGCTCAAAATGAATTGCACTTGAATCTACATTTTTACTTTCTAAATAGCCTTTCACACTCATGATCATTTCCTCTGGACCACATAAAAAATATTCATTTATACTACTTAAATCAACCAATTTAGAAAATAATTGTTCGCATTTTTCTGCATTAATTCGACCATAATTTACCTCAGTTTCCATACGCTCACGGCTCAATACATGAAACACTTGTAATCGGCCCATGTATTTATTTTTTAAAGCCTCGATTTGTTCTCTAAAAATAATTGAATAGAAATTTTGATTGCCATACGTTAACGTAAACTTACTCATTGGCTCTTCTGCCAAAACCGTTTTTATGATACTCAACATTGGTGTAATCCCACTCCCTGCTGCAAAAGCCATGTAGTGCTTGTTGTTGTTTTTGTCTACAGAAGTAGTAAAATTTCCCATAGGATTCATTACTTCTAAAACATCCCCAATTTTTAATTCTTGATTGGCATAGGTAGAAAATCGACCGCCATGGATTAGCTTAATTGCTACTCTAAAATCATTTTCTAATGGACTACTACACAATGAGTAAGAACGACGAATTTCTTCACCGTTGATTTCTTTTTTGATAGTTATATATTGTCCTGCTTCATATTTATATAAAGATTTAATTTCTTCAGGAATAGAAAATGAAACTGAAACACAAGTTTCTGTTTCTTTACGGATATCTTTTACAGTTAGTTTATGAAATTGAGGCTTAGACATCTACTTTTTTTGTTGGCAAAGATAATAGAATGATTACTTTATATACTATTTTTTACGTTTTTGATAAGACAATCCATAGAAAATAATATTTGACAAGGAAAATTAAAAATAACTATCAAATAGAAACTCGATCACGAATGAATCGCACTTTCTTTCATTTGAAAGGCCAAATCTTCACCTAAGTATTTTTCTATGAAATGATGAACTAAATAAATAATTGGAGTAATTAATATAGCTACAATAAATTTATAAGAATAGCCTACTAAAGCGATTGCTACCACCTTAGCCCAACTCCAATCTTGTCCTATTTTAAATGCAATAATGATTACAACAAAACTATCTACTAGCTGAGAAACAATTGTAGAACCTGTTGAACGTAGCCAAATACTTTTTTCACCCGTTTTTTCTTTTATTTTATGAAAAATAAACACATCTAATACCTGTCCAATATAAAAGGCAACAATAGAAGCAACAATAATCCACATGCCTTGACCAAAAATTTGAGTGTAGGCTTTTTGTGTATCAGGGATGCCTTTTTCAGCATTTACAGCAATCCACCAATCGGCAGGCACCAAATGAATAGCTCCATAAGCAGCAAAAAAAGACAAACTAATTAAACCTATGGTTAAGTAGGATAAAAACTTTACGCCTTTCATTCCATAATATTCATTAATGATATCGGTCATGATAAATACAATCGGCCACAATAAAACACCTGCTGTTAAATTGAAGGAAAGTCCTTGTTCTCCGAAAAGAGAAAATGTAATAGGATCAAGTCCAATAGTTTTTTCCAATGAGAAAATTTTGCCTCCTATAAACTCAGCAACAATAGCATTTGTGCTAAATAAACCTGCCAAAATAATATATAATTTTACTGACTTGTCTTTAAGAATTTGATGTATCATATTGAATATAAAAATAAACAAAAAACAATATTAGATATAAATATTTATCTATACCACATTCAATTTGACTGGTTTATTAGTTCAACAATCAAATTAATAGAATGCAAATTTTAAATTCTTTTTGAAAAATTTACAAGATTTTCTATTTCGCAATTGCTTGTCTGTAAACCAAAAAATATAAATGATAATTGGCAAAAAGATTTGTTGACATTATCTTGCGAGTATGCTTTCAATTCGGGTACGAATATTCTTTTCCTTAATGCTGCAACGCATTAAAATGTTTTCTAAAAATAGAAGACTTTTTAAAAATATAGAAAATGAAATGAAAGAAATTGCTAAAATGCCCTTGAATACAAAAAATAAGGCGGGTACATTAATTGTAAAATGTGATGATATTGGGGATTTTATTTTGTGGCAACATACTATTGAACATTTTAAAGAAAAAGCATCTCGTCCTTTCTATTTTGTTGGCAATAAGGTTTTACAAGAATATTATGAGACAGCATTTCCATTTGCAGATAAGGCAATTTGGATTGACAAATCTAAATGGAAAGAGGCAGGTTACAGGCAATCAATGTATAATGAAGTAGCTTCATTTAACGCTGAAATAGCTATTACTACTTGCTTTACTAGAAATTTATTTTTAGATGACATGCTTGTTTTAAGCAGTCAGGCTTCTCGAAAAATAGCATGGAGCATGAATCATCACATTTATTATCAGACATGGCTACAGCAAAATAATTTTTTAACTCAAGTTATTGAATCTGAAAATATTCATCTTTTAGAATATTTTAGAAATATTGAATTTGTAGAAAAAGTATACAATTATTCTATACCAAAAGAAATTACAACTATTAAAAACCCAGTTAAAAAAAATCAATTAATAATTGTTCCTCTCGCGAGTGTTCCTAGTAAAAGTTGGGGTGTAGAAAATATTATTGCGACGATTCAACAAATAGATTTACATTTTGAAAAAATTATTTTAGTTGGTGGCCCAGATGCTGTTGCAGCTTGTACAGAAATTGAAAAGTCTATTCAAAACAATAAAATAATAAATCTCGCTAATAAAACGAGTTTATCTGAACTGTTTGATTTAATTGCTCAATCAAAATTAGTAATTTCTCCAGACACAGCTGCAATGCACATGGCTATATTGAGCAAAACCCCATTGATAGTAATTGCCAATGGGACCATGTGGCAACGATTTACCAATTACCAACCTTATGTGAATTCTTTTTACAAATTAATCACGCCACCTCATGTGTCAATGCAAGAAAATAAATTAAAAATACATTTTACACGTGCAGAAATTAATGAAATTACTATAGTAGAAGTAGTAAATGCTGTAAACACTTTTTTGAATTAAATATGATAGATTGAAGAACTTATTATCTTAAAAAATTATATTTAAATCCGCTATCTTATAAAACCGAATTTTAACACCTAAAACGAGTTTTTCAGTACAAATAATCGTGAATATGTCTAATTATTAGTAGTTAACATATTAAGATAATATTAATTTAATCCAAAATTTAAAGAATATGAATGAGAAATTACAATATTTACTATTTAATCAGTAATATTGTACTGTAAAATTCTTGAAAAACTAATAAATTTCCTACTACGAATTATTAATTTAAAAGAAATTTATACCATGTTTACACCAAAGATGCTTACTCAATGTAAGATAAATCTGAAACTATCTATCATGATAGTGATTGCAGTTTTATGTCAAACCAATTCATTTGCTTTAAATGGAAAAGTGAAAAGCAAATTAAAAGAAATGTCTAAACTAGATTTTTCTTTAAAGAAAACAGAATTAGGGCTAAATGTAGGTTTAATGGGTTACATTGGAGATTTAAAAGCCAATTTAAATCCTTATAATCAGTCAAATTTAGCGGTTGGTTTTCAAGTAAGAAATGAATTAAATAACTACGTAGCCATTAGATTATGTGGGTCTTACGGCCACATAGAAGCAGATGATGCGAAGGCAGTTATATCAGATTTAAAAAAACGAAACTTAAGTTTTCGTTCATCAATCACTGATTTTGGAGTTATCGGTGAATTCAGTTTACCTATCAGATTTGATTACAGAGCAACCGATACGGGAGCTAAAAGATATTCTAAATTAGTTCCTTACGTATACGTAGGTATTCAAGGATTTAAATTTAATCCTATGGCTTATTATCAAGGACAATGGTATGAATTACAACCTTTACATACAGAAGGGAAAGCGAATGCATATAACTTAATGCAAATTTCCATTCCATTTGGTTTTGGTTTTAAATATCGCATCACCAACAAAATATCGGTAGCGGCTGAATTCGGCATAAGCCAAACATTTACAGATTATCTAGATGATGTGAGTACAACTTATCAAACCTATGAAGCCCAAAAAGCTGAAAATGGTCAATTGTCTGCTGATATTAGTTATCGTTCAGATGAACTTCCAGGAAGAGAAACCAGTGTGATTAAAAAAGAAGGTATACTAAGAGGTAGTCCAAAATACAACGACTTTTATCTTTCAAATATGTTTAGTTTTAGATATAAGTTAGGTAAATAATTATCAACTCTGTCTAGTTATATATGAAAAGGCTGCCTTAATTGGCGGTCTTTTTTTTGCATTCATTTTATGGAATTATACTTGAGTTAGAGTCTATTTTACATAAAATTTATGTTATTGATAAAAATTATAAATTAAATTTTATCATAAGAAAAAAATTAAAACCTTTCTTTACAGTTATGAAACGCATCATTTTATTTTTCACCCTATTAATGACTATTTTTTGCAATTCAAATGCTCAAAAATTATTGGATTTTAAAAACTATGACACGCTGGTGCATGTTTACAAACTCAATTTTGAACAAACCAAATATTTACTAAAGGATGGATATGTTAGAGATACGTCTTTGTTATTTACCAATCAATTTAAACAATATTCAAGAAACTCCTATAAGACTGATAGTTTGCCTGAAGGCCATTTTTTAATAGCTACTGTAAATGACAACCTGATTTCGTATTCCTATTTCTTTAAAACACCCTTTTTCATTTCACCTAAAGTGATTGATGAAGATGTGATTATTTACTTGAGTTTGAAAAAAGACAAGCAATTAATTAAAGATGCAAAGATCGAAATTGATGGCAAGTTAGTGAAATACGACCCTGGATATGGAGGTTTTAGTTTTCCTAAAAAAAGTATCAGCAAAGAAGCTTTGAGAGAAAATACAGTTTTTTTAAAAATTTCATATGAAGGTGAAGTGTATGTTTTTAAATACTCTATTCAAGAAGGCGGAAAAATTGCTGGAACACCGAATTATTACAATAATACGCATGTTGAATTAAATTCTCCCGGCTACATAGTATTAGATAAACCGATTTATAAACCATTAGAAACTTTGAATTTAAAATCTTTTTTAATTAATTATAATAATGGAAATGCAATTCGTAAAAAAGCGCATTTAATGATATCAGAAGAAGGACAAAATTTTTCATTTACGAAAAAAATAAAACGAACTTCAGCTGGTGCCTATCTATTTCAATGGAAAATACCCGACACCTTAAAATTAGATAGAGCTTACAATGTAAAACTTTGGTATACTAAAAATGGGAGAACCTTGGCGAAAAATACGCGTTTCAAATTAGAAGAATACGAACTCAATAAAAATAAATATGAAATAGATATGCCTTCTGATGTTTTTTTTGCAGGTGATGATGTTACTTTTTATGCAACTGCAAAAGACCTTAATGGTTTTCCTGTACAAGGTACCCGTGTGCATTATAAATTGAAATTAAATGAAGTGCAAGAATTGTTTTTAGACACACTCACCATCACACAAAATAAAAAGTTAAACTGGTATGAAAAAGATACAATAGTCGAGTATGAAAATTTTATGGAGTTGAAAATTCCATCAGAAAAATTATTAAATGCCAATGCAAAATATACTTTAGAGGTTACGTTTGTAGACCCTATTTCCTATGAGAAAAAAGTATTTGAGAAAAATTTTATGAAGTATACTCAAAAGGAAAAATTATTGTTTTACCAACAAGAAGACTCCCTTCATGTACGAAATTTATATAACTCAAAAGACACCAATAAGAATTATTATTTGATAACATTCAGAGGAACTGATACCATTACAAAAAAGAAAATTACCACACCCTTTCATTACAAACTAACGCCCTTTGAGACCAATGCCATGATTATCGATAAAGATTCATTTAAAACATCAATCAATATCACATATAACAAATTAGATGTACTGCATGCAAAAGGAAAACGTACTGGCGATAGCATTTTAATTTCATTTACTTACCCATTTATAGATCCTATTCATTATCGAATTTATAAAAAAGAAAAATTAATTCAATCCGGCGAAAGCAATACATTGAAATTTGCTATGCTCGATCAATCAGCAGATGATTATCGCATTGTGATGACTAACAATTTGCAAAATAAAATTGAAGACAATTTTTATGAAATGAAATTTGTGCCAGAAAAAAACAAGTTGCATTTTGAGAAAAAAATGCCCGGCACAGCATTACCAGGCGATTCAATGGCTGTAGAATTAAAAGCCCTTGATTATAAAAACCAACCTGTAAAAAATGTTAACATAACAGCCTTTGCTATCAATGCCGCCTTTGCCAATGATATACAAATTCCTTATGTAGAAGTACCAGAAAAATATCAAAATAAAATTGAAATAAACCCTATTTTAAGTAGGGATGGGGTATACATAAAATCAGAAGTAAATGCTGGAAATGTCGCATTAAAAAATGAACATTTTACTCGTTTCAATTTACGTAAAAACGAATATTATCTATTGAAATATCCTTTAAATGAATTGACAGAAATTAAAATAAAAAAACAACAAGCACATCCTGAGTTTTCAGTGGTTTTAACTGTAAATCATACTTTGTATACGCCCCGTTATATATTATTAGATGAAAAGCCAATTTATATCAGCGACCTTCATTCAAAAAAAATATATTCATTTGCTACATCTCCAGGAAAACATACTATTAAATATCGCTATTTCAATAAAACGATAGAATTAAAAGATATAGATTTTCAAGCCAATACAAAACATATTTTGGGCATCAATATTGATAGCATAAAAAAAGAAGGTAGTCGCTTTATTATCGTAGATTCTTTAACGATGTTAGAACCAACAGAAGATGAAAAAAAATTATTATACAGCACTTTAATATTAACGAATACATTCAATGCTCAATTATTAGAAGTAAATCATAATGACCTGAACTTGAAAAATAAAATTCATTCAATGTACGAACTCCCTCGATTGAATATTGATGGAGAATCCTATTTTGTGCAAGGATGTTTCCCAGCCAACAGTTTAGCAAATATTGTTGTAAATCATAAATCTTTCAAATTAAAAACTGGCGTAGATACTGTTTATCATTATGACGATATATTGAACGAATTTGTACCCAAACCATTAGGAAAAATTAAAGGGGCGTTTTTACATTTTTCGGAAACTCCACTCCAACTGTATGCCTTGGGTAATTTAATAATACCAGACACATTATTGCCTCAACCAGCGGCAGCTCCCATGAAATATAAACCTGAAACTGCCAAGGCTTTACAAATAAAAGAAGAAGAGAATTTTTACCAAAGCTATTCAAATCGTATTCAAGATGGTTTTGTTCGGTTTATTATCGACAATAAAAATGACACCAACTACATTAAATCAATTTGGATAATCAGTAAAAATAATTTTGAGGCATGCGACTATTTTCAAACAATTTCCAAAGGAAAAACCGAGGTCTACAGACGTGCCATTAATGATCCATTTGATGTGTATTTATTTTATAATAAAAATAAAATAGCCATTTTAAAAAATCAAAAACATGAAAACCAAAATGAATTTTATATCAATGCTTCTTTAATAAAAACTGTATCTTTCTCTAAAGAAAAAATAGAAGAACCTTTAAAAATTTATGCTGAATTAAATGCAGTTCCTCTATTGCCATTTTACGATGCCCCATTTGAATCTAAAGAAAAAATAAAACGTTCTAAGCAACCTAGAAACAATATTTATTTTCATGGTATGGTAACGGATGAAAATCAGACGCCTTTAAATGGAGCATTGGTTTATATTGAAATAAATGGGAAGTACAAATATGGTGCAGTAACTAATAGCAATGGTTTATTTGAAATATTAGATATTTTACCTGCAACTTATCAAGTAAAAATATATCATCCTGATTATGCCATTTCACATTTTGAATCCATGTTATTTGATTCACATTCAGAATTTGAAATCAATACATCTTTAAAAGCAAAGGGTTTATATCATCCATTGTTTGAGGTTATTCAACCTGATTTTAGAATGATGGCTTATATTAAAAGCCAACAAAAAAATATATTAAAAATTACAGTTCATGAAAAAGAAACTCGTGCACTGTTGGATAATGTGCAAGTAAATTTAATTTTTAATAACCAAGTATTGAAAACCTACACGATCAATGAAAATAATTTTGAAATCTCTTTCCCTCAATCAAAAGAAGCTCGATTATATTCTTTGGAAATAACCAAACCAGGCTATACATCATTGAAATTAAACAATATTGAATTTACTAAAGATTACACCTATATTTTAGAAACATTTATCGGATTAGAGAAAATAGAAATTTTAAAACGCAAAGAATTTGATGTCAATATACAAGGTCAATTGCCCGAATACGAAAAGTATGCATATACTGTGACTGCAGATGCACCGGTATCTTTATCAAATGGAGTAGAATTTCGTGTTAGTGGAGCCTCTCCAACAGCTAATTATGCACCAATGCAAGCCGGTTCATATCAAAACTATACTGCAAGTAATATAAGTTTAGTAGACAATTTAAGTTATTCAACCCCCTATACTGTCGATGGAATTCAAGTTGTTAATAAAAAAGAGAAATTGATTGAATCTTTGGATTTTAACGATTCTGAAGAAAATGATGTCCAGTTAACCGATAAATCAAAAGATAAAAATACCTATGCTGATACTTACATGATTGATCAAGTAATCAACAATAAAAATGCTTCTACAACACGTAAAAAATTCAATGATGTTGGATATTGGAAACCTAATTTAATAACTAATAAAAATGGTATTGCTGCTTTTACAATAAAATTACCTGATAATATAACTGCTTGGAAATCCTATTTTATAGGTGT
>Ga0114967_10001824_pt1 | contig 17890 bp, 15 predicted proteins | sample M_130628_MF_Meta_FD_92639 | JGI IMG/M metagenome (GOLD analysis project Ga0114967, IMG submission 92639) | Freshwater microbial communities from Lake Montjoie, Canada to study carbon cycling - M_130628_MF_MetaG | ecosystem: Environmental > Aquatic > Freshwater > Lake | place: Lake Montjoie... | reverse complement strand
CTATCCTTTTTCTATTTTTGTCCTCATACTTTTTGTTTAAAAAATACAATATTACAGTTGCAAAACCTAAATTATTAATAGGTTCAAAAATAAAAAATCGTAATTTTAACGTACGCTATTCATTAATTAACAGCGCTTTATGGCTTCATTTTAATGATTAATTAATTATAAGTTAACCTAATTTGAATAGTTAACCGATAATTTTAACAAATTCAAATTATTGAAATGAAAATTTCATTAAATAACTTTCGTTATTTTAGAGTACAAATATTTCTATCATTTTCCACCATTTTGGTGCTAATGATGCTATGGTTTTTGGTGTATGCCTATATCGATAGCAAAATAGAAAGACTCAACAAATTCACGGACAAAACCTATAATGTTTCCAAAGACTTTAGCAACAACATTAAGAATTTCCAGTCGTTTTTACTAACGGGCTACAAAGAGAAAGAATTTTATATTGCTAAAAACCAAAAAGATATTGATACCTACATCCGCAACTTAAGGAAACAAAAAGTATTAATAGCTCAAATCCACAATGAATCCAGAACTCTAAATATCGACATCAATAAGTCGATGACCAAATTGTCCCAAGATATTGATAGCTTGTACAATTGTGCCAATACGTTTAAAAGCATCGCGTTAGTAAGAGGATTTAAAGATTATGGATTTGAAGGCGAGATGAGAATTAAAGCGCATTTGCTTGAAAATAATTCGTCCTTAGACAAGATTACCTTACTCCAACTAAGAAGACACGAAAAAGACTATTTACTCCGTGCTGAAATCTCGTATTTCAATGAATTTGAAAAATTAATTACGGCTACACTGGCCAGGAAGGATCTCAACAATACTACTAAGAGCCTACTCATAGAATACAAGACTGATTTTCAAAATCTGGTAGAGAAAAGCTCTGAATTGGGCGTGAATTCTAATAACGGACTCTATTCTACGATAAATTACCTCAATGATTTTGTGGAAGTCTCTTATTTACAAATCATCAATTTGTCAAAGGATAAAGTAAATGATGTGAAGAGTACCTTGTACTATTTTCAATTATTTCAGACCATTTTAATCGCACTAATTGTGGTACTCTTGAGTATTTATATTTCAAAATATTTTACAAAAGACATTCAATTGCTAACCTCTGACATGTCCAATTATATTAAATCAAATTTCAAAGATAAATCCGTATTAACAACCAATAAATCGCCTATTAGGGAAGTCGACTTCCTTTTAAAAAGTTATATTATTTTAAAGGAAAAACTAACGAGTAATATTATTTATCTCGAACAAGCAACGGATCGGGCTAACAAAAGCGCTTCTTTTAAAACACAGTTTTTGGCCAATATGAGTCATGAAATTCGATCGCCACTCAACGGTGTTGTCGGTATGTTGAACATGTTGAAAACTAAGTCATTGACCAATGAACAAATGGAATATATTGAAATTGCAGAACACAGCGCAGATCATTTATTAAGCCTAGTCAACATGATTTTGGACCATTCAAAAATGGAAGCCGGAAAAATGAACCTGGACAGTTATCCATTCAATCTAAAAAGAGAACTTACGAAACTCATTAGGCTCTTTGAATACCGCATTAAAGACAAAAAAATAGAACTCCATTTTTCCTTTGATGAGTCGATTGCTTCAAGAGTCATAGGGGATAATTTGAGGCTTCAGCAAGTGATTATTAATCTGCTAGATAATGCCATTAAATTTACACCGCAAGGAGATGTAAAGTTGCATGTTAAATTCTTAGAAAGAAAGGGAGAGGTGCAATACTTAAACTTCAACGTAATGGATTCGGGTATCGGAATCGATGCCGCGAAAACCGAACAAATATTACTCGCTTTTGAACAAGCCGATTTATCCACAACTAGAAAATATGGGGGAACCGGACTCGGATTAACTATATCCAACCAATTAATCCAACTGATGGGAGGAACCAAATTAAATATTATTGCACTCCAAAATGGAGGGTCTAGTTTTAGCTTTGACATCCCGTTTACCATCGACCCCGATCAAGTAGAGCAGGAGATCGTGGAATCAAAGACCGAACAGAAACCAAAATTTGATGTGAAAAAGGCACTAATCGTCGAAGATAACATCATCAATCAAAAAGTTTTGTTCAAACTTTTAGAAAAAATTGACATCCAATCCGATGTTGCTAATAACGGGCTAGAAGCTGTCAACTTATTCAATAATAATGAATATGACATTATTTTCATGGATTTGCACATGCCCGAAATGGATGGATTTGAAGCAACCGCCAAGATTCAAGGCTCCTCAAAGTATCAAAAAGTCGCAATTCCTATTATCGCAGTAACGGCAAGCGCCTTTGACGAGGACAAAGTAAAAGCCATCTCGAGAGGAATGGATGATTTCATCACAAAACCCATCATTTTGAAAAACTTAGAAGAAACAATTATCAAGCAAATAAATCTGAAAGTGCTCAATTAATAGGTTAAGCCAAGGCCACTTTTACTTCAAGAAGTTCTTCAATAGCATCCCACAACCCTATTCTTCGTTCTAACGCTTCAATCGAAACTTCTTCTACCGCAGCCCACTTTTGAGCGTCGTCTTGACAAAGCTCCGCAATCATTTGCATCGCCATCGGCCCGTGCTCGTCTCCATCGAGCTCAATATGCCGTTCGAAATAGTAAATCAGTTTCGATAAATCCGTGTCAGGAAAATGCTGCTGAAAGTTTTTTAAAATCTCCGTAAACATACTCGGAATCAAATCTTCCCGACCAAAGGTAAACGCCGCCGCAATTTTATGGGTTTTACCTTCCTCAATAACCCGAAAGGTAAAGTCAAGAAATTCTTTGATATTCGGATGTAAATCACTTTGCTTAATAGCAATAAACACATTTTTAGTGACAACAACGTTTTGTAAAAACGCCTCCAGTGCCGCCGTTTGGGCACCGCAACTTTGCATCGCTTCTACATACATCTCAAAATGACTGAGTCGCTTTCCGTCCAAAGTCAAATCACTCTCTTCGGCCAAGACAATCTCGTTAATCAAATAGCGCGTTTCCGGATTGGCAGATGCAAACCAAGGCGTAGTGGTGCAGGTCAGTTTGCTTTGTAAAGCCTTTAATAATGACATAAAATCCCATACAGCATAGACATGCCCTTCCAAAAACGTATGCAAATCATCTATCGTCTTTACTTTTTCATAAAGAGGATGCTGCCAAAGTTGTTCTTTTTGAGCTTGTATTTTTTCGTTGATCGTAGCAATGGTCATAGCGCAATTTTTTGAAGTGTGTTACAAAGGCAAAACAACTTGCTTCGCCCTTTCAATACAAAATTAAAAATGCTTCTTGTAATGAAGAAGCATTTTATATCAATTTTATTTATTGTTTAATCTATTTTATTTAAAAGCCGGAATACCCGTTATATCAGCACCCGTAATCAACAAATGAATATCATGAGTTCCTTCATAAGTAATCACACTCTCTAAATTCATACTATGACGCATAATCGAGTATTCTCCCGTAATTCCCATCCCTCCTAAGATTTGACGGGCCTCGCGGGCGATGTTAATGGCCATATCCACATTGTTACGTTTAGCCATCGAAATTTGAGCCGTTGTAGCTTTCCCTTCGTTTCTTAAAACACCTAAGCGCCAAGTCAATAATTGTGCTTTAGTGATTTCCGTAATCATCTCCGCTAATTTCTTTTGTTGCAATTGGGTTCCTGCAATCGGTTTGTCAAATTGGATACGCTCCTTAGCATAACGCAAAGCCGTATCATAACAATCCATCGCAGCACCTATAGCACCCCATGCAATTCCGTAACGAGCCGAATCCAAACACATCATTGGGGCTCCCAAACCTGATTTTCCTGGCAATAAGTTTTCTTTAGGAACTTTAACATTGTCAAAAATCAACTCTCCAGTAGCAGAAGCACGAAGCGACCATTTATTGTGCGTCTCAGGAGTAGTAAACCCTTCCATGCCACGCTCCACAATCAAACCGTGTATACGACCTTCCTCGTTTTTCGCCCAAACCACCGCAACATCAGCAAACGGCGCATTCGAAATCCACATCTTAGCACCATTCAAAAGATAATGGTCGCCCATGTCTTTAAAATTAGTGGTCATGCCTGAGGGATTCGAACCATGATCAGGTTCCGTTAATCCAAAACATCCCATAAACTCTCCAGTAGCTAGTTTTGGTAAATATTTTTGACGTTGCTCCTCAGTTCCAAATTTCCAAATAGGATACATCACCAAAGACGATTGTACCGATGAAGTCGAACGTACACCCGAATCGCCACGCTCAATTTCTTGCATGATCAATCCATACGATATTTGATCCAATCCAGCACCACCATATTCCTCTGGGATGTACGGACCAAAGCCTCCAATCTCTCCCAATCCTTTAATGATTTGTTTAGGGAACTCAGCACGTTGTGCATAGTCTTCAATAATAGGAGAAACTTCACGTTTCACCCAAGCACGAGCCGAATCTCGAACTAATTTATGCTCTTCAGTAAGCAAATCGTCTAATAAATAGTAATCAGGAGCTTGAAATAAATCTGGTTTCATAATGTTAATGTTGGTTCACGAAAACGTTTGCAAATTTAGACAAACTATACGTTAGAAACAAATGAACAAATGTTATTTATTGTCTGATTATTGCCAAAGTCAAAGGAAACCATTTTGCAAGGATTGGAATTAATTCCCTATTTTTAAAATCGATTTACCGATTCTAATGAAACACCTATTCATATTATTTTTATGTTGCCAAGCAATGCAAGGGCAAACTCTAGTGTCCCTAAAAGACAAAGTCACAAATCTGCCCATCGCTTACGCCAACCTCTGGAAAGATAAACAACTCTATCGATCTTCCGACTCCACAGGGGTTTTCAACGTGGAGCAAGCAGACATGGGAAAGGAATTCAAAATTACCTGTGTTGGCTACAACGATGCCGTCCTTAAATTGAGCGAAGTGCTTAGCCTCGAACCCAATGCTATCGCCCTAAACGAAGTCAAAATCGTAAAGCGTAAATTCGAAAAACCAATAAAACTAGGCAAAGCCAAACGAGGGGATTCAGTCTATGCCGTGCAATACGATGCCAAGAATGGCATGAGTGCCAAGTTTTTCGAAAACACTAACCAGACGACTTATATCAATACCGTTAAATTTTGCGCTTCAACTAGCGACAAAAACAGAATCGTAAACTTGCTTTTTTATAGTGTTGGGGAGAATGGCCAACCCAAAGAAATTATAAATACCGAAAATATTCTGGTAAAGTTGAAAAAGGGAACCCACGTCGCCGAAGTGGATGTTAGCAATTTAACAATCGAATTCCCAAAAGAAGGGGTGTTTGTGGTCATCCAGCATTTACTACTAGAGCAAAACAAAGTGTACGCAAAACCATACTATCCCAATGCGTTCTTCTACGAGCCATCCATAGCCATCGACTTTACAAAAGGGTATAAAGATACTTGGTACTTTAAAGACGAAACTTGGCATAAGAATTCAGGGTTCTCGGTAAACATGCAACTAATCGGTTCCGACTAACTTACATTTTCAAGTAAAAGTCTTGCGTCAAGGCGATGTAGTCCTCCGTATAGTGATGGCGAGCGGTTTCGATAACCAACTCGTCTGCCGTTAGCGTACTGAGCTCATAACGCTTAAAAGCAAGTAAACTTCTAATAATTGGGGTGTCAGGCGTCCCCTTAACTCGGGTCACGCGTACCGGAAACAATTCAAAAGTAGCACACAAGTCGATAAAGCGCGCTTCCTCCTTGAAAGGGATAATAACCGCAAAGACTCCATTTTCAGAAAGCAATAAAGCAGCCGCTTCGACTAAATCTTCAAAGGGCATCGCATCTTGAAATCGAGCCAAGTCCCGCTGTTCATTAGGGGTTTTAAAATCTTCACTGTAAAAAGGCGGATTAGACACGATTAGGTCATATTCGTCCTCAGGTTCCTCCATAAATTCATCCAAGCCCGCATGAAAACAAAATAATCGGTCACTCCAAGAAGAGTGCTCAAAATTGTCCACCGCTTGCTCATAAGCCTCTTCGTCTATTTCAATTGCATCAATCTGCTCAGCCATACTGCGTTGGGCCAACATCAAGGCAATAACACCCGTACCCGTTCCTATGTCCAATATTGAAAATGGTTTGTGGTCCACAGGACACCAAGCACCAAGCAATACACCGTCGGTGCCAACTTTCATCGCACAACGATCTTGTTGAATGCTAAATTGTTTAAATTGAAACACTAGGATGTAGGATTGATGATTGAGGATTTTTGATTGAAGAAGTTGTTGGGTATACAGGATGAAGGTCAGCTGCCTTCGAAGGCTAAATTTAGGTCCTATAAATAAATGTCAAGTAAGCCTTCTGGCAAATTCATAACCACTTTTTTATTCTTGCGGTCAATCTCTACCAAAAATTGGTCAATCATAGGAACAAGAATTTCCACTTCACCATTCAAGACTTCAAATAAAGGTTGGGCTGTCGTATCATTGATAGATTGAATGATGCCAAAGACACCCAAATGCTTGTCTTCAATCTCAAAACCGATAACTTCATGAAAATAAAATTGGTTGCCTTCCAGTTTAGGCAACATCGATAACGGTAAGTAAACCGCACAACCAAGCAATTGGTCCGCTTCTTCCTCCGAATCGACATCTTCAAATTGCACCCGAAGAAAATCATTTTTGTGCAACGAACTGCTTTCAATAAAATATGGAACCAGATTTTTGTTGAATTCAACAAATACTGATTCCATATCTTCATATAACTCGGGCTCGTCCGTGTCTAAATAAACCAAGACTTCCCCTTTGAAACTAAATTTTTTAGCAATTTTGCCTAAATAGAAACATTCATCTTTACGCATAATTGCTGAACGAATTAAGCTTCTGTTTCTTCGCTAGCTTCTTCAGCTGCAGGCGCTTCTTCAGCTGCAGGTGCCTCTTCAGCAACTACTTCAGCAGCAGCAGCTTCTTCAACAGCAGGAGCCTCTTCAACAACTACTTCAGCAGCAGGAGCTTCTTCAACAGCAGGAGCCTCTTCCGCAACTACTTCAGCAGCAGGAGCCTCTTCAACAGCAGGAGCCTCTTCAGCAACTACTTCAGCAGTTTCTTCAACAGCAACTTCTTCAGCAACTTCTTCTTCTACTTTTGCAGCTTCAATAGCGGCAGCAGCACGTTTGTCATTAGCAGCTTTTTCAGCTTTCAAAGCTTTCGCTTTTTCAGCTTCTTGTGCTTTAGTCAAACCTTCTTTTTTAGCCGTTACTTTGTTAGCTTTCTCTTCCAACCATTTAGCCAATTTAGCATCAGCTTGCTCTTGAGTCAACGCTCCTTTACGAACTCCTCCATCAAGGTGGTGTTTCATTAAAGCTCCTTTGTAAGAAAGGATCGCTCTAGCCGTATCAGTGGGTTGTGCTCCATTGTGCAACCATTGAACCGCTTGGTCAAGGTTTAAATCAATAGTAGCTGGATTGGTGTTTGGATTGTAAATACCTAGTTTTTCTAAGAATCTACCATCTCTTTTCGAACGTGCATCGGCTGCAACGATCCAATAAAAAGGTTTCCCTTTTTTTCCGTGTCTTTGTAATCTAATTTTTACTGACATAATCTATTTTGATTAATTTGAGGTACTCGACCTCGGTTATTTAAGGGCGCAAAGATAATTTTTTTTCCCATACAAACAACCTTCTTTGTGTTTTTTATTGATTAGCAGCAGCTAAAACAAACCAGTTTAGATTATTTTTTTATAAATATGTTAGCATTTTTCCATTAAAAAGCTATTTTTGTGGAGTAATACCTAGAAAATATGAAAAGATTTTTGTCCCTATTTCTAATCGCTTTAACCTTTGCGTCGTGTCAAGAGGATTTAAAAAGCAATACCCCCGGCTTTCAAGCCATGAAAAACGATGTATTGTGGAGAGCTAACGATGTTAGAGCCTACGTTTCGACCAACGGTGATTTATCCATTGAAGCCTTAAACCAATTCGAACAAGTAACCTTGAATACCAATAGCACCGATGAAGGGGTGTACATTCTAGGCACAACAGACGATTCTAATTCGGCTGCCTACGATTCTAACTTTAATGACTTACTATTGTCATACGCTACCAATGCAATTGAAGGTCCAGTGTTCAGTGTTGAGTTAATCAGCAGTGGGTCAGGATATACCTCCGATTGTGATTTGCAAACCAACGGTCAATATACTTGTGATGCCTCTCATGGTACTACAGGAGGTACCGGTACTGGCCTAACCCTATCGGTTGTAACCAATGCCAACGGCGCCGTAACCGAGGTAGTTCGAGTAGTGTCCCGAGGGAATGGATACCTGCCAGGCGATGTGGTAACCGTAACAAATGGGAACCTAAATTGTAAAGTAAGAGTAGTCAACGTACAAAATAGTAACGGCGAAATCGAAATCACCGAATTCGATAACCTGAACATGACCGTATCCGGTAAGTTCAAATTCAATGCCGTTAATGTCGACAACAATCCTTTCGGTATTCCAGTAGAAAACTTCCAATACGGAGAGTTTTATAAGGTACAAATTTTCCCCAGCACCAAAAATTAAACAGCTATAAAGTAAACCATCTTCGGATGGTTTTTTTATTTAATGTAATAAAGTCCAAATAAATAGCAGTTTACAGTTTTAATTGCGTTACCTTTGTCTCTGAATTTTAAATATAAAATATGAACATTTTTGTTGGGAGTCTTCCGTTTAGTATAGACGAAGCAGATTTAAGAGAATCTTTCGGGGTTTATGGTACGGTTAATTCCGTGAAAATTATTACGGATAAATTTACTGGAAGAAGTAAAGGATTCGGTTTCGTTGAAATGGAAAATGATGAAGAAGCTGAAAAAGCAATTCAAGAATTGAATGGTGCTACTGTAGAAGGACGTACAATCGTTGTGAATAAATCAGAACCAAAACCAGAAGGCGAAAGAAGAACTTTTAACAACAACCGTTCAGGCGGTGGTGGTTATAACGGTGGTGGAAACTCACGTGGTGGCGGAAGCTACAGCGGCGGAGGAAACAGCGGTGGTGGAAATAGAGGAAGATACTAGTCTACAAGCTAAATTATAAAGGAAGCCAACTCAATCGAGTTGGCTTTTTTCGTTTTTGTTAATAACTAAAATTGATTACTCGACGGCGAAAATGTATTTTTGAAGTGGATACAATTGCAACGTCTTAATCGCTTAGCGAATTGGAATTTGGAATTTCTAACTTTGGAATTTACACCCTATGTACTTAATCTTTGATACCGAAACTACCGGTCTACCGAAACGTTGGGGAGCCCCAATTTCCGATACCGACAACTGGCCAAGATGCATCCAAATCGCCTGGCAATTGCACGACGAGATGGGGAATCTTATCGAACATCAAGATTACTTAGTAAAACCCGAAGGGTTCAACATCCCCTACGACGCCGAACGCATCCACGGTATCTCAACCGAATTAGCCGAAGCACAAGGAATCGCACTACTAGAAGTACTTGAGAAATTCAATACCGCTCTAGCCAAAGCCAAATATATTGTCGGCCAAAATGTCGGCTTCGACGTCAACATCATGGGCTGCGAATTCTACCGACTAGGAATCAACTCTCCCATGGCGTCCATGCCCGTCCTCGATACTTGTACCGAAGTGACGGCCGAACTCCTAAAACTTCCCGGCGGAAGAGGAGGGAAGTTCAAATTGCCGACACTAACCGAACTCCACAGCTACCTCTTCAATAAACCCTTTGCCGAAGCCCACAATGCTACGGCCGACGTGGAAGCAACCACACGCTGTTTCCTAGAATTAATCCGAAGAGGGGTCTTTACCAAAGAAGAACTCGATGTGCCCGCAACCTACTTCAAAGATTTTGGAGCAAACAATCCACAAGAGGTCCAACTTATCGGATTGAAGCACATCAACCTGAAACAAGCCTCAGACGAAATAAGAGCCCAATTCCAAAAGAAGGAAGCGACCGATACGCCAAGCATAGCAACAGACCACGGAGCATCCAACCTGGCAACAGTTGATTTCGTCCACCTGCACAACCATACCCAGTTCTCCGTACTGCAATCCACCATCAGCGTCAAAGACCTTGTAGCCGCCGCCATCAAAAACAAGATGCCTGCCGTGGCCATGACCGACCACGCCAATCTAATGGGGGCATTCCACTTCGTGCGCGATATTCTTTACCACAATAAAACAGCCAAAGCCAAAAACCAAGAAGCGGAAGAGAAAGGGGAAACGCCTTCTGAAACGATCATCAAACCCATAGTAGGGTGCGAATTTTATGTTTGCGACGACCTGAAAGATAAATCAAGAAAGGATAATGGATACCAAATCGTATTCCTAGCCAAAACCAAAAAAGGCTACCACAACCTAGCCAAACTGTCCTCCATTGCCTACACCGAAGGGTTCTATTACGTACCCCGTATCGATAGAAATGCCATCCAAGAATTCAAAGAAGACATCATTGTATTGTCCGGAAACCTGTATGGCGAAATCCCAAGTAAAGTACTCAACATAGGCGAAAACCAAGCAGAAGAAGCACTCCTCTGGTGGAAAGAGGTGTTCGGGGAAGATTTCTATATCGAACTCATGCGCCACAACCAAGAGGATGAAAACCGCGTAAACGCCTCCCTAATTGTACTGGCCAAAAAACACCAAGTAAAGACGGTAGCAACCAACAACGTCTTCTACATCAATAAAGAAGATGCCAATGCACACGATATCCTACTCTGCGTAAGAGACGGTGAAAAACAAGCGACGCCGATAGGACGAGGACGCGGCTACCGCTACGGATTCGCCAACCAAGAATACTATTTCAAATCGGGTGACGAAATGAAAAAACTATTCCACGACCTGCCCGAAGCAATCGCCACCACCGAAGAAATCGTCAACAAAATCGAAATATTCGACCTGTCAAGAGACGTGCTCTTGCCTAAATTCGACATCCCAGAAGATTTCCTAGTAGCCGAAGATGAAACCGATGGAGGGAAGCGTGGCGAGAATAAATACCTGGCCCACCTTACCTTCGAAGGGGCTAAAAGACGCTATGGCGAAATTACCCCCGAGATTCAAGAACGCCTAGACTTCGAACTAAAGACCATCGAGAATACGGGCTACCCCGGCTATTTCTTGATCGTACAAGATTTCATCGCCGCCGCCCGCAAAATGGACGTGTCCGTCGGACCCGGTAGGGGGTCAGCCGCAGGTTCCGTAGTGGCCTATTGCTTGGGGATAACCAACATAGACCCACTCTTATACGACCTCCTTTTTGAGCGTTTCTTAAACCCAGATCGTGTGTCCATGCCCGATATCGATATCGACTTCGATGACGAAGGACGCAGCCGCGTAATGGACTATGTAATCAATAAATACGGAGCCAAACAAGTAGCACAAATCATCACCTACGGTACCATGGCAGCCAAATCCTCCGTGAGAGATACCGCTCGTGTACTGGACTTACCGCTCTTTGAAGCGGATAAAATTGCCAAACTGATTCCTACTACACTCAATTTGGCCAAAATATTTACCCTAGACAAGGACAAACTAAAAGCGGCCCTAAGGGCAGAAGAATACGATAAAGTAAAAGAGCTTATCGAATTAGCCAACGCCAACGACCTAGGCGGGGAAACCATCCAACAAGCAAAAATACTAGAAGGAAACCTGCGCAATACCGGTATACACGCCTGCGGAGTAATCATCACCCCCGACGATATAACCAATTTCGTTCCGGTAGCCACAGCCAAGGACTCGGATTTGTACGTAACCCAATTCGATAACTCCGTTGTAGAAAGCGCCGGACTCCTAAAAATGGACTTCTTGGGTCTGAAGACCCTTACCCTAATAAAAGATACGGTTAAATTGGTTAAATACCGCACGGGCGTGGAACTAGACCCTGATGCCTTTCCGATTGATGATGTGAAGACCTACGAACTCTTTCAAAGAGGAGAAACCGTCGGAATCTTCCAATACGAGTCGCCCGGGATGCAGAAATACCTGAAGGATTTAAAACCTACGGTATTTGGGGACCTAATCGCCATGAATGCGCTCTACCGCCCCGGACCATTAGAATACATCCCATCCTTCGTAAGACGTAAAAACGGCGAAGAGGAAATTACCTATGACCTGGAAGCCAACGAAGAATACTTAAAAGAAACCTACGGAATTACCGTATACCAAGAACAGGTAATGCTCCTGTCGCAAAAATTGGCCAACTTCTCCAAAGGGGATGCCGACGTACTGCGCAAAGCCATGGGGAAAAAACAAAAGGATGTCCTTGACAAAATGAAGTCGAAGTTCATCGAACAAGCGGTGGCGAATGGACACGCCGAAGAAAAACTAGAGAAAATCTGGAAAGACTGGGAAGCCTTCGCACAATACGCCTTCAATAAATCGCACTCTACTTGCTACGCCTGGATTGCCTACCAAACAGCCTATCTAAAAGCGCATTACCCGGCCGAATATATGGCCGCCGTACTGTCAAATAACATGAACGACATCAAACAAGTGTCTTTCTTCATGGAAGAATGCAAACGCATGGGATTACAAGTGCTCGGTCCTGATGTCAATGAAAGTTTTTACAAGTTTACAGTAAACGAAAAATATGCCGTGCGCTTCGGAATGGGCGCCATCAAAGGAGTAGGGATGGGTGCCGTAGAAACCATTGTGGCCAACAGAAAGGAAGGCAACTACAAATCCATTTTCGATCTAGCCAAACGCATCGACCTAAGAGCCGCCAATAAAAAAGCCTTCGAAAACCTAGCGCTAGCCGGAGGGTTCGACTGCTTTACAGATACACACCGTGCGCAATACTTCCATACTGATGGCGATAACATCACCTTTTACGAAAAAGCCATGCGCTACGGATCCAAATTCCAAGAGAACGAGAATTCGTCCCAAGTAAGCTTGTTCGGAGATGCTAGCGACGTGCAAATCGCCGAGCCTACCGTGCCACCCTGCGAAGATTGGAGCACCATGGAAAAACTAGCCAAAGAAAAAGAGGTAGTAGGGATCTATATTTCCGGACATCCCCTAGACGACTACCGCTTCGAAATGAAATATTTCTGCAATAGCAAATTAGAATACCTAAAGAATCTGGGAAGCTACATAGGCAAAACGCTAACATTCGCCGGAATCGTAACCAACGTCCAATATAAAACCGCCAAAAACGGCAAAGACTGGGCCATGTTTACCCTCGAAGGCTACGACGAAAGCCACGAATTCCGCATATTCGACGAAGAATACCTGAAATTCCGCCATTTTTTAGTCAACAACCAATTCGTCTATTTCAAAGTAACCGTAAAAGACGGCTGGGTAAATCGAGAAACCGGAAAGAAATCCGACCCAAGAATCACATTCTCCGATGTGAAACAACTCCAAGATGTATTGCCACAGTTTGCCAAAAAACTCAGTTTACACTTGGACATTAACGATTTACATCAAAACTTAATCCAACAACTCAATGACTTATTCTCCGCCAATAAAGGGGATAATACCGTTACCTTCGAAATCGTCGAACTTGAAAAAGTACAAAAAACAATCGAACCGCTACCCAAAGTAGTACTCGAAGAAGACAGCATAGCGGAGACCGAAATCCTGGATGAGGTGGAAATTGAAATCCCAGTAATAGAGGAACAAATTCAAGTGGCCACACGCATTTCCATGCCAAGCCGCAAACTAAAAGTGAGGATATCAAACGAATTGCTTATCGAACTAGAAAAACGCAAGATCAAATTCAGTTTAAACTAAGTATCACTTCTTTCAATGAATTGATAGCCAAAACTGATTTTTTTTCGGAGTAGAACCAAAATAAATTGCCTAATTTTGGCAATAATTAGAATAATTTAAAAAATAAGAAAATATGGCTTTAGCAATTACTGATGCTACTTTTGATGAAGTAGTATTAAAATCAGATAAACCAGTAGTAGTAGATTTTTGGGCAGCTTGGTGTGGTCCATGTCGTATGGTAGGTCCAGTTATTGACGAAATTTCTTCAGAATACGAAGGAAAAGCAGTGGTAGGTAAAGTGGATGTGGATGCCAACCAAGAATTTGCCGCTAAATACGGAGTACGCAACATTCCAACCGTATTGGTGTTCCAAAACGGAGAAGTAGTAGGACGTCAAGTTGGAGTAGCTCCAAAGAAAACCTATACAGATGCCATCGACGCATTATTATAATAGACTATAATTTTATGAAAAAGGTTTGACGTTAGTCAAACCTTTTTTTTTACATTTAAATTCAAATTTTCAATTTACCTTTGATACATGAAGATAGAAGAACAAAAAGAAGTCGTATCCGGTTTTAAACACCTCGAATTGCTGGCCAACCAAGTGGTGGAAGGTTTCATCTCTGGGATGCACAAATCTCCTTTTCATGGGTTCTCGGCCGAGTTCGCCGAACATAAAGTCTACAACGCCGGGGAAAGTACCAAACACATCGATTGGAAATTATTTGCTAAGACGGACCGACTCTATACTAAGCGCTTTGAAGAGGAAACCAACCTCCGTTGCCACCTGATCATCGACAATTCGTCTTCCATGCATTATCCCAAATTGAAAGGAGACGAACTATTCTACCACAACAAAATCGGATTTTCAGTACTGGCCTCAGCCGTGCTAATGAACCTGTTAAAAAAACAACGCGATGCAGTGGGACTAAGCGTTTACTCAGATACCTATGAGTACTATGCCCCCGAAAAAGGCAGCGACCGCCACCACCGCATGATCCTCAACAAACTAGAAGGCCTATTAGAAAATCCTAAAGTGTCCAAAAGCACCGATACGGTTACTTTTTTACACCAAATAGCCGAAAAAATACACCGCCGCTCCATGATCATATTGTTTACCGATATGTTCCAAACCGGCAATAACGAAGCACTATTCAATGCTTTACAGCACTTGAAACACAACAAACATAAAGTAGTAGTCTTCCATGTCATCGATAAAAAAACCGAAATCAACTTCAATTTCGATAACGCACCGCGCAAATTCATCGATCTAGAAACTGGAGAAGAAATCAACATCTTCGCCGATAGCGTCAAAGAAGCCTACGAAGAGAAAATTAAAACCTATTTCAATTCCCTAGCCATGACCTGCGCCCAAAACAAAATCAAGTACGTCCCCGTAGCCGTGGAGGAAAGTTTTGAAAAGATTTTGACGACATACTTGGTTGAGAAACAAATGTTTGGTTAATTTGGTCAAAAAGACTTGCGTTTTTTATTAAAAAAAAGTTGCAGATATCAAAAACGGTTGTATATTTGCAACCGCAATTAAGCGATGGTTTGGTAGTTCAGTTGGTTAGAATACATGCCTGTCACGCATGGGGTCGCGGGTTCGAGTCCCGTCCAGACCGCTAAAATTGGGAAAAGCACTTTGGAAACAAAGTGCTTTTTTTGCCCAAAATAAGTTTCTTTCAAAAAAGAAATTGTTTTAGGCTTCCCATAAAGTATCTAAGATTAGTTGTGTTGTTTTGCTACGACTTTGTAACTCGTAGCGCGGTTTAGTAGTTAGACCAATGAAAAGCTTTCCACTTTATTGTGGATGGCTTTTTTGCTTTAAAACCATTTCCATCCTTCTCTTGTCATTCCCGCGAAGGCGGGAATCCACCGTTCCTAGCATCCAAACTGCGAATGTAAACTCCCGATGTCGCGAACTTGCAGTCCGTGTCCTAACCGTGACTTTAACGCAAACTCAAGATTCACAATCCAAACTGCGACTGCGACTGAGACTGAAAACTTTCCCCCTGCGACTGCGACTGCGACTGAAAACTATTCAACCGCAACCACCTTCATCACCCCTCCATCATTCCCCTTCAAAGGATACTGAACTCCCCCCACTTCCTGACTAAAAACCACTTTCAAGAAATGTACTTTCGTCATGCCTGCTCCTGTTGTGGGTGCTGCGCTGCTGAGGACGATATCGGTGGCTCCCTCATTCTTAGAAAGAACTATCGGGGCACTACTGGCAAATTTTCCTTCGCCTTTTTCAGAATCAAAATGCAAGAGACCACTCTCCACCGTGGCATGCGTAGCCCCTGCAGGCCATTGTAATGCTTTTTTAGGGACAAACCCACTAAGGGTGAGGGTAGCGCTTGCCGCGTCTAATTCGTAGCTTCCCTTGAACACCCGGTCAAACGCAACCGTAGCAATAAATTCAAAGTCCAACAATGCCTGCTTGCCAGTCATGGTGGCGATGCCATTCGTAAAGTTAAATTCCCCTTTCTTAGAAACAGGATCACTCATCAAGATTTTTCGCATCACCGCATTCAACCTCGAATACATTCGAGCATCCGATGCTGCCATCCCAAATAACTTAATCGGCTGCCGAAACGCCATCGACATCCGCGATGCCATCCCCGTATACTTTCCATTCATTCTAAAACTGGTGTACTCCGGTGCGGTGAGATACCGACTCGTAGGGATATCCTGCTTCGCTCGCGCATGAAACCCTTCTTTACTGTTCACTCCTGTGATGCCACCTATAGTTCCGCTAAATTTTACGACTCCTTTAAACTTTGCCATACTTCTTCCTCTGTGTTTAGTGCTTAATTCCTTTAACGTTTCGTTAGTCTCCTTTATACTTATCGTATACTTATCGTATACTTGTCGTATAGTTATTGTATAGTTATCGTATAGTAGAGGCTATTTTGATACCGCTAAAATACAGATTAAATACATTCAAAAAACGGGGTCCATTAAAATTTTATCAGGTAGGGATGGTATCCAACCAAATCCAATAATCGCGTTCCCTTCAGGGAGGTGTAGGAACATTGGTTTTTTTTATCTATTTTTGAATCATGATGAAGAAATTGGTACAGTTTTCCTTTTTAATACTACTCCTAGGAGGCCTTAGTAGCGACCTAGTAGCTCAAGAAAAAGCAAGTGCCGACCCAGATGGGCCATTGAAAGAGGTCCTGTTTAAAAAATACAAAAGAGAGGCGCAGACCTACGATAAAAAAGAGTTTGACGCCTTCTTCTTTGCGTTTTTCCAAAAACAAAAAGACCCAAACATCACCCTGACCAAAGAAGAATTTTACACTTATACCGTAAAAATCGCCGCCTATTCTGAAAAATTGGGAATCCTCTACAAAGACCAAAAAGAAGAAGCACAACGCACCAAAAAAGAATGGCTCGAAAAAAGCTATGCGGATTATTTACTCTCTAAAAAGCACTAATCTTGAAAAGGAGTTTAGCCATACTGTCTCTTGTACTGCTGCAGTCCTGTCAATACTTGGAGAAAAAAGTCCCCTCCGAATCAGCGCTGCTAGCCAAAGAAATGAAAGACATCAATTGGCAAGAAGTCGATGAATACCCCTCCGTAGCCGATTGCGAAAAACTAAAAGACGTGTGGCAACGCAAACAATGCTTTTTTGATTACATGCAAGCCACCATGGAACAAAAGCTCGCCGTAGATACGCTAGCGACTTTGTTCCCCAAATTAGACACCATCGAAGTAAAAGTGACCGTGTTTCCTGATGCTAAGTTGACCTTCGAACCCAAATTTCCCAAAGACTCGGTAGCCTACGATACCATCAAAATCGATAGTATCCTGCACGCACGCCTAATCAATTTCCCCAAAGTAAACCCAGCCATCAAAAGAGGGATACCAGTAAAGACGCAATTCGTGCTACCCGTAATTATAAAGTCGGAATAAAAATAGGGAAGAGTCCTTATTTTGTATAAGTACTCCCTTTCCAAGTATACGGGCCTACCAAGGAATAGACTGCGACCAAACTAGAAAATAAAGGATAAACTAAACTGCTAGCCAAAGGCAACAACCATTTTCCATCGCGCAAGTACGCATTAGTTTTATACAGCAAAAGGTAATCCACTACGTATTTAACAGCAAAAACCCCAAACAGTAAAGCCCAATCTAAGGTGCCTAGTACAGCCATCACAAAACCT
>Ga0114967_10001822_pt1 | contig 17910 bp, 18 predicted proteins | sample M_130628_MF_Meta_FD_92639 | JGI IMG/M metagenome (GOLD analysis project Ga0114967, IMG submission 92639) | Freshwater microbial communities from Lake Montjoie, Canada to study carbon cycling - M_130628_MF_MetaG | ecosystem: Environmental > Aquatic > Freshwater > Lake | place: Lake Montjoie... | reverse complement strand
GGTGTGGGCCGGCTGGTGCGGGGGGCGCTGATCGAGATGGATTGCGTGGCCAGGCGTTAGAGGATCATTCGTTCAAACGGAATCGTTTGAGCGAATAAAGATGCTCGAAAAACACAAGGCTGGAGCCTGCGCCGTGAACCAAGCGAACGGAACAGGCTACTTCTGGCCTAACCGCCCAAGGCGCGCGCTATCCGCTCCAGCCCTGCATCGCGCAGGCCAAAGCCGGCCAGATGCTCCAGGGTGTTCAGCAGATAATCGCGGTTGCTGCCGGCCGAGCCCTGGGCCATGGCGATCGCCTCCGCCGCGGTCACCGCGCAGGGTCGGGCATAGGCGGGGTGCCGCCGGTCGGCCACATAGGTCACGGCCTGCACCACGCCACCGTTGCCATCGCGCAATCGCACCGGCAATTCGCGGCGGTGATATACTTGCTCGCCCAAGAGATTTTCGCGCGCATCGAGGTAGTCCAGCACAGCCGACGCCGCCTCGGGCGCGACCTCGAACACCACGCCTTGGCAGGCGCCGCCACGGTCCAACCCCAGCACCAGCCCCGGCCGCTCCGGCGTACCACGGTAATGCCGCGACCAGATGCAGAAGCGGCGATGATAGCCCCGCAGCAGCGCGGGCCTGGCACCCAAATGGGGAAAGCCGGGGCGCCAGATCAGCGAGCCATAGGCAAAGACGAACATGGCACCGGTATATCGGCCAGGCCGCGGGCCGACTATAGCGTGATTGTCATGATCCGCTTCTTCCGCTCCCGCTGGTGGTTGGTGCTGCCGCTCGCCCTCGCGGCGCTGGCAGCGCTGCATACCGGGCTGTGGCGCAGCGCCTCCTCGGCGCTGGCGCAAGGCTTCGAGGATTGGGCGGCGCAGCGCCGGGCCTTGGGCTGGGTGGTGCAGCATGGCACGCCGGTGCGCGGCGGCTGGCCCTTTGCCGTGACACTGACCCTGCCGGGCGTCGAGATCGCCGGCTCACCCCGCACCACGCCCGCCGATTTGCGCTGGCAGGCCGAGGCGCTTGAGCTGCGCATCGCCCTGCCCGAATGGGAGGAATTGCGGGTGGCGCCGCGCGGCCGGCAGCTCCTCGCCCTGCAAGGCTTCGCGCTGCCCTTCGCGGCTGATCGGCTGGATCTGGCCTTGCCGCTGGATGGCGGTGCCACCCCGCGCGAGGCCAGGCTTACGGCGGAGCGGTTGCGGATGAACACGCCGCTGGGCGGTTTCGAGATGCGGCAGGGCGCGCTCATCATGCGCGCGCGGCTCAGCGCCACCGAGGGCGAGCCGGCATTCAGCATCGACCTCGATGTGACTGGGCTGACGCTGCCACCCAATGCAGGCCCGCTCGGCCAGCGGTTGGACCACCTGGTGCTGGAGGGGATGCTGAGCGGCCCCCTGCCCCTGCTGCGCCACCCCACCCAACGCGCCGAGGCCTGGCGCGATGCCGGCGGCACCATCGAACTGCGCCGGGCGGCGCTGCAATGGGGCCCGGTCGGCGCCAGCCTCTCCGCCACGGGCACGCTGGATGAGGCGCTGCAACCGATGGGCGCTGGCCAGCTTGCGGTGACCGGGGCGGCAGAGGCGGTGGAGGCCATGGTGGCGGCGGGCTGGCTTTCGGCGCGCGCCGCGGGGCCGACACGGGCAATGGCGGCGCTGCTCTCGCGCCCCGGCGAGGATGGCGGGCCGGCGGTGCTGGAACTGCCCATCACCCTGACCGAGCGGCGGATCGGCCTGGCCCGCCTGCCCTTGGCCAGGCTGCCGGCGTTGGAATGGCCGCCCCCGCCCGAATTGCCCGATGCGGCGCGTGACCCCTCCTTGCCCGGCAGCGACTGAAGGGGGCCGGGGTGCGGCTACCGCCGGCGCCAGATCATCGCCAGCAGCGCCAGCACCGCGATGATGCAGATCACCGCAAACATCGCCTGCAACAGCATGTAGTTGGGGGTTTCCGGCGGCACCAGCAGCGCGGCCAGGGCACCGGCGATGGCCAGAAGAGCACGCATCAGCAGGGCCATGATGGATCCTCGCACGGATGTCGCCCCACTATGGCCAGCGCCCCGGGGCATGCGATGCTAGGCTGTCTTTGCAGGAGAAACCAATGCCCCTCGTTCAAATTCGCTGGTTCCCCGGCCGCAGTGCCGCACAAAAACAGGAACTCGCCACCCGCATCACCCAGGCCTTTGGTGAGGTGGTGGGCAGCCCGCCCGACCATGTCAGCATCATCTTCGAGGAGGTGGCACGGGATGATTGGTATGAGGCGGCCCAGGCCGCCGGTGCGCCGCTCAAGCCGCCGTCGCAGTAAGCCCTGCGATTTCGCGGATCAACTTGCGGCGCACGGCGGTGCCGAAGGCCTCGAAATCCTCGGCCACCACCATAAAACTGCCAAAGCCGCCAATGACGCTTTGCTGGAAATACTGGTCCAGCGGCATGGGCGGCGCGCGGCCGAAGGTTGGCCGGTCATTGATGATCGGCAGGCCATTGATAATGACGCCATCGGCCACCGCCTCGTCCCGCGCGCGTTCCACGCCGCGGCCGGAATTATTGACCCCGTCGCCCGAGACATCGATGACGCGGCGGGTGGCCTCAAAAGGCGCCTCGGCCAGGACCCGGCGGGAGAAGTCGATACCGCCCGAGATGCTGGTCCAGGAGAGTGAGGCGCGCGGTGCCTCGGCCAGTTTTTCCGCCCAGAGATTGGCGTCGGCCTGGCCGGCGATGCGCTGCCAGGGCAATACCAGCCGCTGATATTCGAAGCCGGCCCATTCCACATAGGCCACGCCGATGGCGCCCAACATGCCGCGGGTGATGGCCTCCACCACCCGGCCATCGCAAACCCCGGCGCGATAGCCCTCGCGCTGCAACCGGGCCTCATCCTCATCGATGGAGCGGCTGACATCGACGGCCAGCACCAGCAGCATATCCACCGGTTCGGCGATTTGGGCTGTGGCCGGGCAGGCGGCGAGGCCCGCCGCCGCGGCGCTGAGCAGTTCTCGACGACGCATCGCTCCACACCCCCTGCTGAAACCGCGCCATGCAAGCGCGCCCTGCTATCAGGATGCAACAAAAACACGCATGGGCAGGCGCTCAGCCGAGCAGGCGCTGGGCCTCGGCCGCCACCTGATGCGCGGCGGCGAGGTCTCCGGCCAGATTGTCCAGCGTGCCGCGATAGGTCTCCAGGCTGCGCTGCAACCCGCCAAGGCTCACGCCCAGCAAGGCCGTGTTCAGGCGAAATTCCTGGAAGGCCAGCGCCTGATCGTCGAGTGCCAGTTCCAAGGCGCGCAGCGCCACGCGCAGCCGCGCCTCAGGCTTGCAGGGAAATGAAAGGATGGCACCTGCTGCCTGGTTCATCTGACCACCACTCGCGCTGGCTGGCGGCACCCCATGGCGTCGCGTCTTCCGTTAACGCAGCATTAATCAGGCACAAAGATATTTTCAAGTCATATTCTCAGGATAATGATGCCGCAGACATCAGCGCCACGCTGGCCACGCAGGTCAACAGCCAGCGCAGCGGCATATAGCTGCGGGGCAGCAGGCCGCGTGTGGCGGCCAGGGTCTCCACGCCGGCAAGCCCCAGCAATCCCAGCGCCAGAATGGTCAGCCCCACCGGCAGCGGCAGCAACAGCGCCACCCATGCCACCAGCGAGGGAATGACACCGCCGATCAGCCTTGCCCGCGGTGCCACATCGGGCGCGGCCAGGGCCAGCCCCCAATGCACCGCGCCCAGGAAGGAGAGGATGGCGGCGCCATAAGCTGCCAGCGCATGGCCACCCCAGCCCGGCCAGAGCCAGGTGGCGGCCAGGCCGCCCAGAAATGGCAAAAGACCGGCAAGCCCAAGCGGCCAGGCCAGGGCGGGAAGGGGCGTGTTCATGCCGCCTTCTGCCACGCGTGCCGGGCGGAAACAAACTTTTCGCGCCGATCAGTGTCAGCGTTTGGCTGATGTCAGTGCGAGCAAATTCGGTCTAGACAGCGGCTATGGGCATTGGTTTCGAAATTCTCACAATTCTGCTGCTGGTGGGGCTGAATGGCATCTTCGCGATGAGCGAATTGGCCATCGTCTCCTCCCGCAAGACGCGGCTGCAGGCCATTGCCCGGCGCGGCAGTCCCGGCGCCATCGCGGCGCTGGCGCTGCAGGATGACCCGCAGCGATTCCTGCCCACGGTGCAGGTGGGCATCACCATGGTCGGCATTGTCGCCGGCGTCTTCGGCGGCAGCGCCATCGCCGGCCCCTTGGGCGATGCGCTGGATGGCATGCCCATGCTGGGCCGCTTCGCGCATGAGATCGCCTTCACCCTGGTCGTGGTGCTGATCACCGCGCTCAATCTGGTGTTGGGCGAATTGGTGCCCAAACAGGTGGCGCTGCGCGACCCTGAGACCATCGCCATCATGGTCGCGCGCCCCATCGCCTGGCTGGCGCGCTCGACGGCGCCCTTCGTCTGGGTGCTCTCCTCCCTCACCTCGGTCATCCTGCTCAGCCTGCGGCTCAATAAGCCGGCCGATCAGGGTGTGACGGAAGAGGAGGTGAAGGCCGTCGTTGCCGAAAGCGTGGAGACCGGGGCGCTGGAATCCGAAGAGCGGCACATGATCGAGCGGGTGCTCCGCCTGGCCGACAAGCCGGTGCGCGCGCTGATGACACCGCGCACCGAAGTCGCCTGGCTGGACCGCAATGCCGCACCGCATGATATCGCTGCCGCCCTGCGCGCGCACGACGTGACGCGCTTCATCGTGGCCGATGCCAGCGTGGACCATGTGGTGGGCGTGGTCATCGCCAAGGACCTGTTGGACCAGATGCTGGAGGCAGGCTCCGGCGGCGCCCATAACCTGTCCCTGGCACCCCTGCTCCGCCAGCCCATCGTGCTGCCCGATAGCCTGACCGCGCTCGACGCGCTGGAGCGCCTGCGCACCGACCGCATTGGCCTCGCTTTGGTGCTGGATGAATATGGCAGCTTCGAGGGCGTGGTCACCGCATCTGACCTTCTGGAAGCGATTGTGGGTGAACTCGGCCCTGCCCCGGAATCGCCCAAGCCCGGCACGCTGGTGCGCCATGATGGCTCGCTGCTGCTCGATGGCATGATGGCGTCGGACGAGTTGCGCGCCCGGCTCGACCTGCCCGAATTGCCGCATGCCGGCACTTATCACACCGTGGGCGGGCTGATGCTGGCGCTGCTGGGTAGGCTGCCGAAGGAGGGGGACCGCATCGTCTGGTCCGGCTGGCGCTTCGAGGTGCTGGATATGGATGGCAGGCGGGTCGACAAGGTGCTGGCGCTGCGTGAGGAAGAGGCGGCCTGAGGTTTTGTGCCGGGCGCCGCGTTGCGTGGCCTGGATGGGCTGTGCCAGCCTGAGTTTCTGTTTTGGGGAGGATCAAGCGCCATGAAGCGCCGCTCACTGCTTGCCGCCACGCTGGCCTTGCCCGCCACCGCGCAGACCGCCTGGCCCGACCGGCCGATCCGCCTTGTTGTGCCCTTCGCCGGCGGCACCTCCACCGATATTCTGGGCCGGCTGATCGCGGGGCAGATCGCCGCGGGGCTGGGTGGGGCCGTTGTGGTGGTGGATAATCGCGCGGGCGCGGGCGGCACCATAGGCTCGCAGCATGTCGCGCAATCGCCAGCCGATGGCTCCACCCTGCTGCTGGGCACCATTGGCACCCATGCGGTGAACCCGCATCTCATGCCCAACTTGCCCTATGATCCGGCGCGCGATTTCACGCCCATCATCGCCCATACCAAGACCAAGATGCTGCTGGTGGTGCGGCCGCAGCTGGGCGTGCGGGATATGGCGGGTTTTCTGGCTCTGGCGCGCAGCCGGCCGCTCTCCATCGGCACCTCGGGCACCGGAACGGCGGGCCATCTGGCCCAGGCCCTGCTGAGCGAGGCCACCGGCGTGGCCGTCACCCATGTGCCCTATCGCGATGGCGGCAGGGCGGTGACCGACCTGCTGAGCGGCACGCTGGATGCGATGTTCTACCACACCCAATTCGTCCGGCCGCATATTGAGGCCGGCACGATTCTGGGCCTGGGCATTACTGGCGCGGCGCGCAGCCCGCTGCTGCCCGCCGTGCCCACCTTCGCCGAAGCTGGGCTGCCGGGGATCAATATCGAGGCCTGGTGGGCGATATATGCGCCACCCCGCCTGCCCGCAGCGATCACCCTGCGGCTGAATGCCGTGCTCAACGCGGCGCTCGCGCAGCCCGAGACCATGGCGGCGCTGGACCGCAATGGGTTGGAGCCGATGGGCGGCTCACCCGAGGAGCTGGCGCAGTTTCAGGCGCGCGAATTGGTGCTGTGGCGCGAGGTGGTGCGCCGCGCCAACATCACCGCCGAGGGGTGAGCTTGCGCGGGGGGCGCGGCGGCGACAAGCTCCACCCCATGCGCACCCTCATCCGAAATGCCGCCTGGTCCGTCCTCTGGGATGGCCAGGCCCATGCCTATGCCCGTGGCCGCGATATCCTGCTGGAAGGTGGCCAGATCACCTCCATCACGCCCCATGCCGCCGCCCCCTTTGATGGCGAGGTGATCGACGCCGCCGGCATGCTGGTGTTGCCCGGCCTCGTGAATATCCACTCTCACCCCACCACCGAGCCCGGCATGCGCGGCGTGCGCGAGGATCACGGCGTGCGCGAGCAGCAAATGTGCGGGCTGTTCGAACGCAGCCAGGCCTATGGGCTCGACGAGGCGGGGCGGGAGGCGGCGATGCGCCTGGCCTATGCCGAATTGATGGCCGCTGGGGTTACCTCGCTCGTTGATCTATCGGCGCCGTTTCCGGCCTGGATGCGGGTGATGCGCGATAGCGGCCTGCGGGTCTGGGCTGGCCCCGGCTTCGCCTCGGCGCGCTGGGGCATGACCGCGCCGCAAACCGTCACATGGAGTTGGGATGCGCAGGCCGGCCAGCGCGGTTTCGCCGCCGCCCAGGCCTTGATGAATGAGGCCGAGGCCGAGGCTTCCGGCAAGCTCTCCGCCATCGTCTTCCCCGCCCAGATCGATACGGTGGAGGAGGAGCTTTTGCGCGAGGCGGCCGCCCTGGCCCGCGCCACAGGTCGCCCCTTCACCACCCATATCGCCCAGGCCGTGGTGGAGGTGCGCGAGATCATCCGCCGGCACAACCGCACGCCCATCCAATGGGCCGCCGAGATCGGCCTGCTCTCGCCCACCACGGTGCTGGGGCATTGCATTTTTCTCGATGAGCACCCCTCCATCGGCTGGCATTCGCGCAGCGATCTGGGCCTGCTGGCCGAACACGGCGTGGCGGTGGCGCATTGCCCGACGCCCTTCGCCCGCTATGGCGAGCATCTGAAGGATTTTGGCTCTTATCGCGCGCGCGGCGTGCGGATGGGGATGGGCACGGATTGCGCGCCGCATAATCTCATCGAGGAAATGCGCCTCGCCATCATCCTCGCCCGCAATGCGCGGCGGGATTTGGCGGCGGCCGATACCGCCATGGTCTTCCATGCCGCAACGGCGGGCGGCGCCGATGCGCTGGGCCGGCCGGATCTGGGCCGTCTGGCGCCGGGCATGGCGGCGGATCTCGTGCTGGTGGATTGCGCCCACCCGATGATGATGCCGGCGCGCGACCCGCTGCGCTCCCTGGTGCACCACGCTGCCGACCGCGCGGTGAAGCGGGTGATCGTGGGCGGTGAGACAGTCTTCGCCCATGGCCGCCCCACAAGGCTGGATGTGGGCGAGGCGGCGGGAATTCTGATGGAATCCCAGGCCCGCGCCCTGCGCAATGCGAAGGATCGTGACTATCTCGGCCGCGATGGCGAGAGCATCACGCCGCTCAGCCTGGGGTGGATGCCATGACCTTCTCCGTCATCGGTCATTGCCCGCGCAGCGGCCAATTCGGCGTGGCCACCACCACCTCGGGCTTTGGCGTGGGGGCGCGGGTGCCTTGGGCCCGGGCCGGCATCGGCGCTGTGGCCACCCAGCACCGCACCGACCCACGGCTGGGGCCGCGCGGGGTGGCGCTGCTGGCCTCGGGCTGCACGGCGGCGGAAACGGTGGCGGCGCTCGTTGCCTCCACCCCTGATCATGGCTGGCGGCAGATCGGCGTGATGGACCGCAGCGGCGCCACCGCCTTCTTCCATGGCGCGCGGGTCAAACCCAGTTTTGGTGCGGTGCAGGGGCCGGGCATGCTGGCGCTGGGCAATATCCTGGCGCATGACGCGGTGCTGCCCGCCATCGCCGCCGCCTTCGCCGCCCATCCTGAAGACCCGCTGGCCGAGCGCCTGATCGCAGCGCTGGAAGCGGGCGAGGCTGCGGGCGGCGAGCATGGCGCCATTCTCTCCGCCGCTTTGTTGGTGGTGGAGCGGGAGGATTTCCCGCTGGTTGATATTCGGGTGGACCGCAACGCCGCGCCCTTGGGCGAATTGCGGTCGCTCTGGGCGGAATATGCGCCGCAAAGCGCGCTTTATGTCGCGCGGGCGGTGGACCCTGAGAGTTGCGGCCCCTGAGAGGTTGCGGGTGGCGCCAGCGCCGCCCTCAACTCGGCCGGCCGCCGCCTTCCGCATCACTGCCATGCATCGCCATTTGCATGAGCGCCAGCATCATCTTGGTCCGATCCGCCGGCAGCGGCGCTTCGAGCAGTGCCTGCTTCTCGGCCACCGCGAAGGGGCAGAGCATGCTCAACGTGGTCACCAGCATGGCCTCGGGCGTCTTATCGATCGCCTCCCAATTCACATCCATGCCCTGGTGCTGGAAATAGGGCCGCAGCACCGACAGGAAGCCCTCGCGCGGGATGGATTCATTCGCTGGTAGTGGTTCGAGATCATGATGATAGGGGTTGTAGTCCACCCGCATGCGGCGGTAGCCGCGCCGCATCTCCTCCTCCTCCAGTACGCGGAAGCGCATGATGCCGCTCAGCGTGATGAGGAAGCGGCCATCCTCGGTCTCCGAGAAGGAGGTGAGGCGGCCCAGGCAGCCCACGGAATAAATCGCCGTGCCGTGCTCACCCCGCGGGCGGCTGGCATCGCCCTGCATCATGCCAAGCACGCGCCCGGCCGCCAGCGCATCCTCGATCATGGCGAGGTAGCGCGGCTCGAAAATATTCAGCGGCAGGCGGCCATGTGGCAACAGCAGCGCACCGGCCAGCGGGAAGACCGGGATGGTCTCCGGCAGATCATCCGGCCGCAGGGGGGAATGCGTCACCCTATCTGAACAACAGGCCGGAGAGGGCGCGGCGCGCCTTCAGGGTGGCGGGGTCGGTCATGCCCCAGGCCTCGAAGAATTTCAGCAATTGCATGCGCGCCGCCTCCTCATTCCAGGCACGGTCGAGCTTGATCGAGGCCAGCAGGATCTCCGCCGCGCGGGCGCGCTCATCCATGGCATTGAGCGCGATGGAGAGCTCAATCGCCGCTTCGTGGTCGCTCGGGTCTGCCGCCAGCCGCGCCTCGAAGCCGGCAAGACCGGCCTGCGCCTCGCGCCCAGCCTGGGCCAGTTCGATCTGGCTGCGCACGGCGGTGATGTCAGCATGGCCGGCGATTTTCGGCGCGGCCGAGGCCAGCACCTCCAGCGCCTGATCCTCCTCGCCCAGCGCCAACAGGGCGCGGGCCAGGCCGGCCAGGGCCTCGGCATTTTCGGGCTCCTGCTGGGCGAGGCCGGCGAAAAGCTCGAGCGCGCCCTGGACATCGCCCTGCTCCAGCAGCGCCTTGGCCTCGGCCAGCAACTCGGCGCTGGGCATCTGGCCACCGGCCACCTTTAGCAGGTTTTCGATGAAATTCTTGATCTCGCTCTCGGGCAGCGCGCCCTGAAAGATATCGGCAATCTGTCCCTGCCAGAAGGCGGCGACGGTCGGCACGGATTGCAGCGGCAGGCCGAGCTGGGTGAGTTGCGCGACCAATTGCCGGTTCTGGTCGATATCGATCTTGACCAGCCGCACCCGGCCACCGGCGGCGCGCACCACGCGCTCAATGGCCGGGGTCAGCGTCTTGCAGGGGCCGCACCAGGTGGCCCAGAAATCGACCAGGATCGGAACCTCGCGGGAGGCTTCGATGACGTCTTGCATGAAGGTTCGCTGGTCACCGTCACGCACGGGATCAGGGCCCGAGGGCGAGGCAGCGTCGAGGATCACGTTCATTCTACAAGGTTCCTGGCGTGGCGTTCACTTGGTATCCGCATGGAATAGGGCAAGAGGGCGCCCGCCGGCAACGCGCCGTTAACCCCAAGCCGCCAAATTCCCGCCACAGAGTGGCCGCAAGCCCGCCCTGCCCCCCTGCCAGAACGGCGTATTGGAAAGATTCGCCCCATGGCCCTGCTGAAATTCCTGCCCCTGACGCTGCGCCGCTGGCTGATGTACCGGCCGGAGCGGCGATACATGCGCGGCCGCGGCTAGCCTTTCGCGCAGCGTCGCGCAATGCTGCCCCTTCTTGGAGGGGAAACACATGGAATTGGGTATTGCCGGCCGCACGGCCATCATCTGCGCGGGTTCCAAGGGACTGGGCCGCGGCTGCGCCACCGCCCTGGCGCGGGAGGGTGTGGCGATCTTCATCGCCGCCCGCGGCGCCGATGCGCTGGAGGCCACCGCCAAATCCATCCGCGACGAGATCGGCGCGCGGGTCACCACCGTGCAGGCCGATGTGACGACCGAGGCCGGCCGCGCCGCCCTGCTCGCCGCCTGCCCGGCGCCCGATATCCTGGTGACCAATGCCGGGGGCCCGCCGCCGGGTGAATTCACCCAATTCAGCCTCGATGATTGGCGCCGCGCGGTGGAGGCCAACATGATCACGCCCATCGCGCTGATCGCCGCCACCATCCAGGGCATGATGGGCCGTGGCTTTGGCCGGGTGGTGAATATCACCAGCTACACGGTGAAGATGCCCATCGGTTCGTTGGAACTCTCCAACGGTGCCCGTGCCGGCCTGACCGGCGCCGTCGCCTCGCTCGCCCGCCGCGCCGCGCCGCATAATGTGACCATCAACAACATGCTGCCCGGCCCCTTCGACACGGACAGGGTCCGCAGCAACTGGACCCGCGCGGCCGAGGTGAGTGGCCGCAGCATGGAGGAGGTGGCCAAGGACAGCGTGCGGAGCATTCCCGCCCGGCGCCTGGGCACCACCGAGGAATTCGGCGCCACCTGCGCCTTTCTCTGCTCCGCCCATGCCGGCTTCATCACCGGGCAGAATATCCTGCTCGATGGCGGCGCCTATCCGGGGTTGATGTGATGCGCCGCTGCCTCGCCCTGCTCACGCTGCTGCTGGCGGGCCCGGCCCTGGCCCAGTTTCCGGACCGCAGCATCACGCTGGTCGCTGCCGGTGCCGCCGGTGGCCCGACCGACACCATCACCCGCATCCTGGCCGATGCCATGGCGCCGCATCTGGGCCAGGCGGTGGTGGTGGAGGCCATTGGCGGCTCCGTGGTGGGCCCCGGGCGCGTCGCCCAGGCCAGGCCGGATGGCTATACGCTGCTGGTCAATAATATCGGCATGGCGGCGAGCGCCACCCTGTTCCGCCGCCTGCCCTATGATGTGCCGAACGCCTTCGCGCCGCTCGGCCTCGTCTCCGAGGCGGCAATGACTATCGTCACCCGCCCGGGTTTCCCCGGGCCTGACCTTGCCGGCGTGATGGCCACGCTGAAGGCGCGGGGCGAGGCCATCAATATGGCATCGGCCGGGATTTCCAGCGCCTCGAACCTTTGCGCATTGCTGGTGCAGCATGCCGCCGGAGCGCAGGCGACCGTTGTGGTCTTCCGCGGCACGGCCCCCGCCATCACCGAAATGATGAGCGGAAGACTCGATATCCTCTGCGATCAGGCGACCAACACCGTGCCCTATATCCGGGATAACCGGGTGGTGGCCTGGGGCGTCTCCAGCCCTGCCCGCCTGCCTGGCCTGCCGCAGGTGCCGACCACGGCGGAAGCGGGCTTTCCCTCCATTGCCATGTCCACCTGGCATGGGCTCTACGCCCCGGCCGGCACGCCTGAGGCGGTGCAGGAGCGCCTCTCCGCCGCCCTGCGCGCTGCGCTGCGGGAGGAGCGCCTGCGCCGCCGCTTCGCCGACCTCTTGACCGACGTGCCCGCTGAGGCCCGCTCCACCACCGGCTTCCACACCCGCTTCCTGCGCGAGGAGATCGACCGCTGGCGGCCGATCATCCAGGCTGCAGGACAATTCGCCGATTGAACCAGGACACACCCATGCCCAGCATCGAGATCGACGGCTTTCCCATCGCTTATGCCGAGGCCGGCCAGGGCGTGCCCCTTGTGCTGGTGCATGGCACGCTGGGTGACCAGCGCAGCTTTGCCCGGCAGATGGAACCGCTGGGTGCCGCCTATCATGTGATGTCGCTGAGCATGCGGCATTGCTGGCCGGGCAGTTGGTTCGAGGGCGGCGATTTCACCATCGACCGCCATGTGGCCGATGTGGCAGGGTTCATCACCGCCCTGGGCCAGGGGCCGGTGCATGTGCTGGGCCATTCGCGCGGCGGGCATATCGCCTTTCGCCTGGCCGAACGCCACCCGGAACTGGTCCGCGCCCTGGTGTTGGCCGAACCAGGCGGGGAATTGGATGAAAGCCTGGGCGGTGCGCCCGCCAGCGGCGCGCAGGCCGGCAGTTTCGCCGCGGGTGCCAAGCTGATTGCCGCCGGCGATATCGAAGGCGGGCTGCGAGTGATTGCCGAATATACCGGCGGCCCGGGCGCCTGGGAGAAGCGGGCGGAACACCGCAAACTGATCAGCCGCGACAATGCCCCTACCCTGCTGGGGCAAATGAATGAACGGCGAAAGCCCTATTCGCGGGCAGCGGCGGAGCAGATCAAGGCGCCGACCTTGCTGTTGGGAGGCGCGCAAAGCCAGCCCAATTTCGGCAAGATCATCGGGGCGCTGATGACGGCTATCCCCGATATACGCAGCGCGGTGCTTCAGCGCGCCACGCATAGTCTGAATGAGGATAACCCCAGCGATTTTAACGCGGCGGTGCTGGAATTTTTACAGGGGCGGTGAGTGAGGTGCTGCCCCAGGCGGGGCGTTATCGCTCCCGCATGGCGTGCCGGACCGCCTGGATGATCGGGTTGGTCAGATACACCAGGGCCGTGCGTTCGCCCGTCGCGATCATCACATCCGCGGGCATGCCTGGGATAAGGCGGCGCTCACCCAGAAGCTGCCTGCTGGATTCATCGAGCAATATCCTGGATTTATAAAATGGCGCGCCGCTGCGCTCATCCACCAGCCGGTCAGCAGACACCTGGATAACCGTTCCAGTCAGGGTGGGAATGGTGCGCTGGACCAGGGCGGGAAAGCTCACCGTCGCAGTCTGGCCGACAAGCACCCGCTCGATATCCGTCGGGTTCAATTGCGCCTCGACAACCAGGGTATCCTGGTCCGGCACGACCTGCATGACGGTGCGGCCCGGCGTGATAATACCGCCCACGGTAAAGACGGAGAGCCCCACAACCACGCCATCAGAAGGCGAGGTCAAATCAAGCCGGCGCATCGTGTCTTCCGTGGCGGTGAGCCGTTCCTGCAGTTCAAAAATCTGGTTCTGAACCGTCTGCAGGCTGCCGGCCACCTCCTCGCGAAAGCTGTGGGTAAGCTGCAGGATTTGCAGTTCCGCCTCGCCTATGGCTTGTTGGTTGCGTGCGACGGCCGCGATCTGCTCGCCACGTTCACCATCGAGCCGGGCCACTTCCCGCTCCAGCGCCAAGACGCGCACCATGGGTGCGAAGCCCTGCGTGGCTAATGCGCGCACACCCAAAAGCTCTTGATTAATCAACGCAATTTGCCGCACACGGGCAGCGCCTTGGGCATTCAGCCCGGTCATCTGTTCCTGCAACTGGGCAATACGCCGGCGCAGAATTAACACTTGCCCCTCAAGGGCGGCACCGCGGGTCTGGAAGACTTGCCGTTGGCTCGTCAGGGCTTCCGCCACGGCGGGCTCGCCCGCGCGGGAGGCCAGGATTTCGGGGACGGCAATCTGCGGCGCACCCTCCTGCTCAGCGCGCAGCCTGGCCTGCAAAATCAGCGCCGCATCAAGCTGGCTGCGCACGATGCCCAATTGCGATGCCGCGCGCACCGGGTCGAGGCGCATGAGGACATCGCCCGCCTTCACCACATCCCCGTCACGGACCAGGATTTCGGCCACGATGCCACCATCCAAATGCTGGACATCCCGCCGGCTGCTCTGCACCACGATGGTGCCCTGGGCGGTGGCCGCACTGTTCAGCGGCGCCATGGCTGCCCAGCCACCAAATCCGACAAAGGTGGTTAAAATCACCACCAAGCCGAACAACACCACGCCCGTGCTGTTCGTGGGCGCGGGCTTTAAATCGTTGGCCTCGTGCAGATGGCCCGCCTCAAGCCTAATAAGGTCTTCCTTGGTGACGCTCTTCTTCGCGCCAATCTGCAGTGCTTGCGACATTTTTTGCTATCCTAACCGCCGCTCTGCGCCACGGCTGCGGGCGTTGAATGCGCCACGACGGGCCGGGTGAAATGCGCCAGAACTTCCGCCCGGGGCCCGAACAGGGCGATTTGGCCATCGCGCACCACCAATATTTTATCCACATTGATAAGAACACTGGGTTTATGGGCAATAATCACCACAGTCTTGCCAACGGCTTTGAGCAGGCGAATAGCGTCGATCAGCGTCGCTTCGCCCTCATCATCGAGGTTTGAGTTCGGCTCATCGAAAATCAGCAGCGCAGGGTCACCATAAAGCGCCCGCGCCAGGCCCATTCTCTGCTTCTGCCCGCCGGATAACTGGCCGCCCGCCTCACCAATCGGCGTGTCGTAGCCGGCTGGAAAGCGCAAAATCATGTCATGGACGCCCGCCCGCCGCGCCGCCTCCACCACCTTCACCGCATCGATCTCACCGAAGCGGGCGATATTCTCGGCGATCGTGCCGTCGAACAATTCGATATCCTGCGGCAGATAGCCAATATAGGGGCCGATCTTGTCGCGCGGGATTGTGGCAATATCGGCGCCATCCATCCGAACCTTGCCGGAAACGGCCGGCCAAACGCCCACCATCAGCCGGGCAATCGTCGATTTTCCGGCGGCGCTGGGGCCGATAATGCCAATCGCCTCGCCGGCCTCGATGCTGAAACTCACCCCGCGCAGCGTGGGAATCTGGGACCCAGGCGGCACCGCAAAGGCGTTTTCCAGGCTGATTTGGCCGGTGGGGGCCGGCAGATCCATGCCCGTCCGCCGCGGAGGAACGGTGCGGAACAGGTCCTCAAGCCGGCGATAGGCCAGCCGGGCGCTGATCACCCCGCCCCAACTGCCCACCGCCATGTCAATTGGCGCCAATGCCTTGCCGCCAATAATCGAGGCGGCGATCATCATGCCAGGTGAAATCTCACCGTTGATCGCCAGGTAGGCGCCACCGCCCAGCAGCAAAGTCTGAAGGGTGTTGCGGAGAAATTTGCTGAGGCCAGAGAGCAGCCCGGCCCAATCGCTCGCCTCGGCCTGCAGGGCCAAGACCCGATCATGCCGCTTGAGCCAGCGGCCGCGAATCGCCCGCAGCCTGCCCATCGCCTCAAGCGCTTCGGCGTTGCGCAGGCTGGTCTCGGCGAAATAGGTGCCAGCGATGCTGTCCACGCTCGCGCGCTCCAGCTTCCTGCGCGTCACCAACTCGGACAGAATTGCCATGACCAACATGATGGCGCCGCCCACCAGCGTGATGATGCCCAGCAGCGGATGCACGAGATACAGGAACACCAGGAAGACCGGCGCCCAGGGGATATCGAAGAAGACGAAGAGCCCCGCCCCGGTCATGAATTGCCGGATGGTGTTGAGGTCATTCAGCGGCTGTGCGCGATGCGCACGGGGAAGCCTGAGTTGGCGTTCAAACACCGCCGAGAACAGCCGGCTGCTCAGCAGATGGTCGAAATACGCACCAACCCGCACCAGCACCCGCGAGCGGGCAATCTCCAGCAGCCCCATCATCAGCAAAAGGCCGACCGCTATCAACGTCAACAACCACAAGGTGTTTTCGCTGCGGCTGGTCAGCACCCGGTCATAGACCTGCATCATGTAGAGCGGCGAGACCAATAGCAAAATATTGATAGAGAAACTAAATACCATCGCCGCCAAAAGCGGCCCCCGGCAACGGTCCAGCGCCAGTCGCAACTCGGATTTCGGCGGTTTTGCCACGGCGATTCCAGTGATAAGTTTCTGTGCTAATTGCGCACAGAGACATTTACCAACCGGCTTTGTCAATACGGGTTAGCGGCGTTACGTAAATGATATGCCTTGGTCTCGCTGGGCGATCCACAGCTTGGCCGGTGGCCGCGACAGTGGAGGTGCTGGAATTAAGAATAAAGGCCTTTAGCGGGCGCTGCCGCTATGGGCGCCCGGCCGATAGCGGCCAGCCCTTGTGGGGCTGGCTCCGGTCGTCTCTCGCAATTTTGGGCGGGGATTGGTTTAGGGAAGCTGGCGTGGGAACACACACCGCAACCCGGGATGACCGGCATTTGCAGAAGCATTGCGGCTGCCGGTGGATGTCACACCAGGCCCAAGGCTCGCAGCGCCGGCAATTGCTTTGCGGCGAATGCCTCCGCCTGGGCGGTCAGTTCCGCGATATTTTCCGCCGGGGATTCCAGTCCCTTACCATCCTTCATGATCCGCTGCCCCTGGGCCGCCAGCACCTCCCAGCAATGGTTTGCCCATTCCGCCGGCGTCCGCAGGCCAAGTTGCGCGGCCTTCAAAAACAATTGCTGAAAACGCACCACCGCCACGCCGCCCCCCGTCACCGGGCTGGCCAGAAAACTCATGTCATTGCTGCCACGCGCCTTGTCTTGCAGATGCGCATTGATCGACTTGCTGGTTTTGCCAGCGGCGGCGACTTCTTGTTTGGATTGCACCGGCGCCAGATGCCCCGCGCCGATCAATATCATGCAGGCTTGCACTATTTGCTGGAAGTTCAGCCCCTTCGGCCGCAGCGCCGTTTCCAGCTCCGCCAGGCTGCGCGGCTGGTGGTCGGCCATCAGGTCCAGGATGGGGGCGTAGATTTCCTCCTTCAGCGACACCTCGCCCACAGCTCCCGTGACTTTCAGCGATACATCCGGCCGGTGCGCCACCAGGATGAGGCGTTGTGCCCGCAAGGTTTCCGCCTGTTCCAGCAGCGAGAGCTTGCGCGCCCCCTTCACCCAGTAATCCTTGCGGAATTGCTGGTTCACCATGAAATCCCGCACGCTTTGGCGGAACATCGGGTCCGGCACTTCCGCCAGGAAGGCCTGTTGTTCCGCGGTCAGGTTCAGCGCATCGACATGGTCGAGGTAATTGGCCGAGCAGGCATATTGCAGCTTCGCCGGTTCCAGCCACTGCGCCATGGTGGCGAAATGCATGGGGTGCCAATCCCGGTTGAAATATTCATGCGCCAGATAGTGCCGGTTATGCGCCTTCATTTGCTGCAGCCGCTCACCCACCAGCGGGTTGGCGCGCAGGAAGGTGGGGTTCGTTGCCAAGAGTTTCTCGGCGAAATCGATTGCGCCATCAATGCGGCTGACGATGCCACGGCCGGCACTGCCCAGCACCTCGGCATGTTCGGTCATCAGGTGGCGCATGGGGGCGAAGGCGGCCCAGCCGGGCAGCGTGTTGTAGGAGATATAGAGCAGGCCGCCCACTTTCAGCTTGCGGCGGACGAAATCCACAATCACGGCGCGATTGGCGTCTGAAATCCAGGACCAGATGCCGTGCAAGCCGATGATATCAAAATCCGGCAGGTCTGGCCGGGCGCAGAATTCGGCGAAGGCTTCATCAAACAGCCGGGCCCGGGCGCCGGAGGCTGCGGCGAGTTCCTGCGCGAAGCCGGCCTGGGCGGGGTTGAAATCGGTGCCAAACCATTGCGTGCTGGACGCCGCGGCGTGGATATTGGCTGACAGGCCCTGGCCGAAACCCAATTCGCAAGCCGTGTTGAAACTGGGGCAGGCCAGGCCGTTATTGAGGAAGGCCAGCCGCGCCCGCAACGGGTTCAATTCGGTATAATAGCCATAGGTATAGCCAATATCGGC
>Ga0114967_10001820_pt1 | contig 17926 bp, 14 predicted proteins | sample M_130628_MF_Meta_FD_92639 | JGI IMG/M metagenome (GOLD analysis project Ga0114967, IMG submission 92639) | Freshwater microbial communities from Lake Montjoie, Canada to study carbon cycling - M_130628_MF_MetaG | ecosystem: Environmental > Aquatic > Freshwater > Lake | place: Lake Montjoie... | reverse complement strand
CCCCACTGCAGCAAAGTTGGTCCAACCAAAGTGTCACCAAAGAAGTCGGCACGCAACGGCGCCTTCATCGCAGCGAACTCTTCCGCCAACACGACACCCTGCATTGTCGTTAATCCTTTGCCGCCGTATTCCTTTGGCCATGTGGCGCAGATCCAACCGCCGGCATACAAAGTGGCGGGCCACTCTTCGACAAATTTCTTACGCGCCTCACCTACGAGTTCAAACCCAGGCTCGCCCCAGCCAGTGGGCAAATTCTCCTTCAACCAGATTCGGATTTCGTGACGAAAGGCTTCGGCTTCTGTGGGGTAACTGAGTTCCATATTCTTATTCTCTCGCAGGTGCCCACTCCGCCCCAACCCGAGCAACGATAAAAGTGTCACTGACGCTGTCACTTGGGCTCAAAACGGTTCACACACCGTTCACAAAGGGCGAACACAGGCGAAATCCTCAATTTCTAAAGTTGAGCGCATGGACGTAACCCCAGTTGCTAGCACCGCTCCACTTGGAACCCAAGAGTTGGCTCTCCTCCGAGCCTTGATTGGTTGTTCGGGGCGAGTGGTGAGCCGTCGCGAACTGGCCCGTCTGGCAGGAATGACCACTCTCCACGAGCGACGCTGTGATTCACTCTTGGTCTCCATACGTAAAACCCTTGGCCCAGACTCCATCAGAACTGTGCGCGGTCGCGGTTGGATGCTCAATGTTGACAACCTCGAGCAGGCGACTGTTCTTGCAGCGGCGTAAACCTTTCATTTCTGAATCCCCCATGACCACTAACCTGACCCAATGAGTTTGCTGGCATCTGCGACCGAGGGTTATGACCTCGCTCTGATACTCGGCAACCTGTTGATCATCATCATCGTTGCGCGCCTGGCCGCCGAACTTGCCGAACGCATCAAGATTCCGGCGGTCCTCGGCGAAATTATCGCCGGCATCATCATCGGCCCAAGCGCTCTCGGCTTGATTGACCCCATCAAAAATCTTGATGTCGCCAACATGGTGTTATTGCTGGGCGAAATCGGCGTGATCTTGCTGTTGTTTCAAGTTGGTCTCGAAATGGACCTCGGTGAAATGGCCAAGGTTGGAAAGCCTGCGCTCTTGGTCGCGCTGATCGGAGTGTTGGTTCCATTTGCTGCTGGGTTTGGAGTGACCGCCGCGTTTGGTGAGAGCGGCAAAATTTCTTTGTTCATTGGAGCAGCACTCACAGCCACCAGTGTCGGAATCACCGCACGAGTATTAGGCGATCTGCGCGCTTTGGCGTTGCGCGAATCGCGCATTGTGTTGGGCGCGGCAGTTGCCGATGATGTCCTCGGTCTCATTATCTTGACCGTCGTCGTCAAAGTCGTTACTGAAGGTTCGATCAGCGCCAGCGTGGTCTTTGAAACAATCGGATTAGCTCTCGGCTTCTTGGTGATCACTGGCCTATTAGCGATCTACGTCATTCCGAAAGCCTTCACTCGTATTGACCGAATCGCAAAATCTTCAACCACAATCGTGGCGGTTTCATTCGCTCTGATGCTGGCTTTTTCGCTGCTGGCGAATCAAGCGAAATTGGCTTTCATCATCGGTGCCTTCATGGCAGGTTTGGCCGTAGGCCGAAGCCAACAACATGAGCGCATCGCTGAGGGTCTCAATCCCCTCGGACATATTTTTATTCCAGTGTTCTTCGCCAGCATCGGCATCAACGCTGATCTTGATGCCATGTTCCAGCCAAGCGTTTTGGCTTTGGCAACGGTCTTGACTGTGGTGGCGATCATTGGCAAGTTGATCGCAGGCTTTGGCATTGGTCGCTCACCCGGCGACAAGTTACTCATTGGAATCGGGATGATTCCACGCGGTGAAGTTGGATTGATCTTCGCCTCCATTGGACTGTCAAAAGGAGTCCTTGACGATGAGTTGTACGGCGCACTTTTGCTGATGATCCTCGTCACCACACTGATTACTCCGCCACTTTTGCGTCTCAAACTTGCCAAACGCCAGGGGTCGAAAAACAGCGTGCCTCTTGAGCCATGGACATCCGTTGATACTTCGCACCTCTTCGACGAACTGCTCAACAACGACGCTGACGAATGGTGGCGAACCATTGACCGCCGACAAGTTGAGGTGCGCGTGCCCGAGGTCGGTGTTGCCATGCAACGCCATCGCGCTGAACCCGACTTCAGTGATCAAGGTTTAAACGGACACCTGCATGCACTTCATGAACTTAAACGACATCTTGATGATCCCAGTCTTGACCCCATGCTGAGTCGTGCCATTGACCGTGTTGGACTCGTAGAAATTGTCGCCGTTGCCTGCTTTATTGATTCGATCATTGATGATGGCCGCGATGCTGTGCGAGTGGCGACCACGATGATGCCCGACTCACTTGACGACATCATGCATATCTTGTCACTCAGTGAATCAATGAAAGATGCGGTCAAAGGACCAGATCCATCAGTACCACCCGAGTTGACGGTGGGCGATGTATACATCACTCTCTCCGCTTATATTCTTTGCGCCCTCACCGCCCGAGAGCATTATCGATCGGCGCTTGATGACGCCGTTTCTGGTCTCGTCTGACCGTCTCGCATTTTTCTACGCCGAACCAAGCGCTCACACTCCCGTAACAATTCTCGGACAGTCGAGAAACATCAACCTTCTAGGTTGATGCCAGCGCAAAAGCTCCGACAGTGTCGTCGGGTTCCCGAAATAACTTCGGGCGTCACGCCCGTCAATGGCGACGTGCATCCCCTAAATCAACCACTATCCCCTAGGAGACACCATGATCACCCGTTCCAGTTCGGATGTCGTTCAATACGACACCTCATCGGACTACTTTCCAGATTTAACGAGAAAGAGAACCTCGCTTCTGCGTCGTCTCCTCATCGCCACAACTATTTCATCAGGCGCTTTGGTTTTCACTGGAAGTATTGCTCTCGCGGCAGAAGGTGACTTCGATGCCGAGGGTGCAATCAATTCCTTGGCCACGGCTACCAACCTGTTATGGGTCATCATCGGTGCTTCATTGGTGATTTTCATGCAAGCTGGATTTGCTTTAGTAGAAACTGGCTTCTGCCGTGCGAAACACGCGGCTCACGTCATGACAACAAACTTTGCCATCTTCGGTTTGGGTTTCATCGGATTCTTTTTCATTGGATTCCCACTGGCCTTCGGTGGTTTTAGTTACAGCGCGTTTGGACTGAATGAACCGATCGGTTCTCCATTACTTGGTAGTGGCGAATGGGTCTTCTTGTTCAAGGGCGGCTGGGCGATGTCAGGTGGCGGAATTACGCCAGCACTTCTTGGCTTCTTCTTGTACATGGTCGCTTTCATGGACACCGTGGCAACCATCCCAACTGGCTCAATGGCCGAACGTTGGAAGTGGGGAAGTTTTGTGACCTGGGGCTTCTTTTGCGGAGCGATCTACTACCCATTGTTCGCCGCTTGGACTTGGGGCGGTGGCTGGTTATCACAAACTTGGAGCAGTATGAGCCTCGGTGCTGGCTACGTTGACTTCGCCGGATCTGGTGTTGTCCACGCAGTCGGTGGCGTCGCCGCTTTCGCTGGAGCCAAAGTCCTCGGACCACGCATTGGCAAGTTCGCCAAAGATGGAACGCCTCGAGCCATGCCTGGTCACCACATTCCGATGGCCATGCTCGGAACGTTGATCTTGTTATTCGGCTGGTTCGGCTTCAACGCCGCTTCCACATTCGCCGCAACTGATGTTCAGTTTGCCGTCGTGGCTACTAACACGGCTATCGCTGCCGCATTTGGTGCCATCGTGGCGATGTTCTGGATCATCAAGCGTTCAGGTAAGCCGGATCCTGGAATGATGGCCAACGGAATGCTGGCAGGTCTCGTTGCTATCACCGCGCCATGTGCATTCGTGGCTCCATGGGCTGCAGCAGTCATCGGTTCCCTTGCCGCCATCTTGGTGATTGAGAGCGTGTTTTTCGTTGAGCGCAAACTCAAGCTCGATGATCCAGTGGGTGCGATCAGCGTTCACGGTGTCGGCGGATTGTTCGGTGTTCTCTGCGTCGGCATCTTCTCTAACGGTAGTTATGGCGCTGGCTGGAACTTGTCCGATAGCGCAGGCGTTGAAGGAATCATCAAGGGTGACTGGGGCCAACTGGGTGCTCAGGTGCTCGGTGTGGCGGTGCTCATTGTGGTCATCGGAGGAGTTGCCTACACCTTCTTCAAACTGCAAGACACCATCTCTAAGAAGATGGGCAAGGGCGGAATTCGCTCACGCGAAGAAGATGAAATCATGGGTCTTGACCTTCCCGAGATGGGCGTCGCTGCCTATCCCGAGTTTGTGAAGAGCTGACGGAACGACCAGAGAGGAACACAACAACATGAAACTCATCACAGCAATTGTTAAACCATTCAAATTGGACGATGTGAAGGACGCCCTCAAGGCAGCTGGAGTCATGGGCATCACAGTGAGTGAAGTCCGAGGCTTCGGTCGTCAAGGCGGCCACAGCGAAACGTACCGCGGTGCCGAATACAAGATTGACTTCGTGCCAAAGGTTCGCCTCGAGTTGGTCGTTGATGATGGCAGCGTTGATGCTGTCATTGCTGCCATCAAAGCGTCAGCAGCCACAGGAAAAATCGGTGACGGAAAGATCTGGGTGGCAGAAGTTAGCCGCCTCATTCGCATCCGCACAGGCGAAGAAGGCCCAGACGCCATTTAGGTGAGGGCCAAGCAAGAGCTCACTGACGATTTCGTTAGTAGCACTGGAGAACATTCTCCTCTCCAGTAGGGGCACTCCCCGGGTTGACACGCAACTGTCAGCTCGGGGAAACCCTCTTTTTTCGCACACGGCGTTCACATAGCCGAAACAATTGTGCAACCTATTTTCACTACTTTTTTCCTCGCTGCCATCTCGTGCCCCGAGACCACGCACGATTAAGTCAACTAATCAGGAGAAGTAGATGAATTACACGATTGATTCCGGCGCCGTCGCCTGGGTTTTAGTATCCGCAGCCCTTGTGCTCTTTATGACCCCCGGACTTGCATTCTTCTACGGAGGAATGGTGCGTAGTAAAAACGTTTTAGGCATGCTGATGCAAAATATTTTTGCGATGGGACTGGTGACCGTGTTGTGGGTCGCAGTCGGCTTCAGTTTGGCATTTGGAGGAACGAACGGTTGGATCGGCAACTTCGATTTCGTCTTCCTCAAAGACATCACCACTGTCGGTGAACTCCCCGGCTACACAGGCGCATTTGCTCTTGCCATCCCGCCCATTTTGTTTATGGGCTATCAAATGATGTTTGCAGTCATCACACCCGCTTTGATTACCGGTGCAACCGCTGATCGTCTCAAGTTTTCTGCTTATGCAGTGCTCATCGGTGTGTGGGCAGTTCTCGTGTACCCAACCGTGGCGCACTGGGTATTTAGTCCCAACGGATGGCTCTTCAAGGAAGGTGCCCTGGACTTTGCTGGTGGCGCAGTTGTGCACATCAACGCTGGTGCAGCAGCACTAGCTGTCATTCTCATCTTGAAGCCTCGCAAGGGATGGCCCCGTGAAGCCATGCCTCCACACAACTTGCCTTTCACAGTTCTTGGCACCGGCATCTTGTGGTTCGGCTGGTTCGGCTTCAACGCTGGTTCGGCATTGGCCGCCAACGGGCTCGCCGCTCAAGCACTTGTGAATACCCATGTCGCAGCGGCTGCAGCAATGTTGGGTTGGCTGTTGGTCGAGAAATTGAAGGCTGGACATGCCACTACTCTCGGCGCCGTATCGGGTGCAGTTGCCGGACTTGTGGCCGTTACGCCTTGCGCCGGATTCGTCAGTACTTCTTCGGCGTTACTCATCGGACTTGCTGCCGGCGCAATTTGTTACTTAAGTCTGGCACTCAAAAATCGTTTCGGTTTTGATGACAGTCTCGACGTCATCGCCGTGCACTTGATCGGTGGATTGCTCGGATCATTGTTGCTCGGTCTCTTCAGTGACACCACCATCAACTCGCTCGGTGCTGATGGTTGGTTCAACGGCGGTGGCTCATCGCTGCTTGGCAAGCAACTTCTGGCCTCCGGTGCGGTGTTCGCCTTTAGTTTCGGCGTCACCTACATTGTGGCGATGATCATCAACAAGACCATGGGTCTCAGGGTCACTCTCGACGAGGAAATGGTCGGGCTTGACCAGAGCCAGCACGCTGAAACCGCCTATCAGGTCTGAGTAGTACGATTCAAAAAAGACAGAGAGAAGAAACTTATGCAACTCATCACCGCAATTGTGAAGCCGTTTAAATTAGATGATGTCAAAGACGCCCTGAAAGCAATCGGAGTTCAAGGAATCACGGTCAGTGAAGTGCGTGGCTTTGGACGCCAAGGTGGTCACACTGAGACCTACCGTGGTGCCGAGTACAACATTGATTTCGTTCCTAAGGTGCGACTCGAGATTGTCGTCAATGATTCACAGGTTGACGCTGTCGTGGACGCGATCAAATCATCAGCCACCACTGGAAAAATTGGTGATGGAAAAATCTGGGTCAGCAATATCAACCGCATTGTCCGCATTCGTACTGGCGAAGAAGGATCTGACGCCGTCTAGTAACTATGCACGGCCTGCCATACACGCTCTGCCGTACAAGGCATATCGATATGGCGCACCCCTAAATAACTGACGGCATCAACGACGGCATTCTGCACAGCAGGCGTGGCGCCAATAGTTCCACTCTCACCAATTCCTTTGGCACCAAGATCATTCATCGGTGACGGCGACTCCATATGAATCGTCACAAAACTTGGCACTTCGGCAGCCGAGGGGAATCCATAGTCTGCAAAGTTTCCGGTCAATGGATTGCCGTCGGCGTCATAGATAAATTCTTCATACAATGCCTGCCCAATTCCTTGCGCTAGTCCCCCATGAACTTGACCTTCGGCCAACAACGTATTGACGATGCAACCTGCATCATCAACGGCAAACATCTCGCGCAGTTTGACTTTGCCAGTCTCAATATCCACTTCCACTACTGCGAGGTGTGCACCACTGGGGAATGTGCCGGATGCTTGAGTGAAATCACCTTCACCATCCAAACGTTCACCCATCGCCATTGCTGTAGTAATCACGTCCGTCCACGAACGCGTCACGGAGGGTGTGCCGGCAACATGAAAACGCCCATCTTCAAGAACAATGTCCTCAACCGATGCCTCCAAGAGCCGTGCAGCAATCTGACGAGCTTTGTCGGCAACAACTCCAGCAGCGCGCCACACATTGGTGCCACCGATTTGTACCGAGCGCGATCCACCAGTGATTTCACCACTGCGGACCAAGTCGGTATCGCCATGGACCACCGTAATGTTCTCAAAGGGAATGCCGAGGCGATCACTCACCAACATCGCCCACGTTGTGCGGTGGCCCTGTCCATACGGCGTCGTACCCGTGATCACTTGGGCGTGCACTGCGCCATCGGCACCACTCATCACTTCAACAATGCCAAGTTCGGCACCGCCCGACATAGCGGTGATCTCGACATACACAGCAAGTCCGAGTCCGAGTTGCACGTTCGCTCCACTCTCACGGCGAGTCTGCTGTTCAGCACGCAATTCGTCGTATCGCGAAACAACGAGCAACTTTTCCATAGCACCCGGATAATCACCACTGTCGTATACCGTGCCCGTCCCATTTTTATAAGGAAATTGGTCCTGAGCTACGAGATTGCGGCGTCGAACCTCTGCTGGATCCATACCAATTTCGGCAGCGAACATATCGACAGCACGCTCAATCGCTGCTGCCGCTTCGGGACGACCAGCACCGCGATAAGCCAATGTGGGCACGGTATTTGTCACCACTGATTGTGACTTCATCGACGCATTCGGTATGTGATAGGTGCCCGTCAACATACGCCCAGTCATGAACGGAAGGAAGGCTCCAAAGCGTGGGTAAGCACCAGACTCTTGGATCACCCGCATCTCGTAAGCGGTGATCTTGCCGTCGCGATTTCCGCCAATACGCACATCTTGAATTTGCCCACGACCATGTCCGAGACCGTTCATACTTTCAGTACGACTTTCGGTGTAGCGCACTGGACGATTAACGCGCTTGGCTAACCACGGCAGCAACAAATCCTCAGGATAGAAAAAAGCCTTGGCACCGAAACCTCCACCGACGTCAGGAGTAATCACCCGAATCTGTTCGGGTGGAAGTTCGTAAAATGCGCAGAGTTGATTGCGAATCGGGTGTGCTCCCTGGCAGGCCTGCCAGTGAGTGAGGCGTCGAATACCGTCGGGCCCCGCTTCCTCCCAACGACTTGCGCTGACGCGCCCCTCAAGCGGGCTCGGGGCAATCCGGCGATTCACAATTCGTGATTCAACAATCACTTCGCAACTACTGAAATCAACCTCTTGACCCGCCGATAGTTCTACGACCACATTGCTTGCGTGTTCAGGGAACAACAACACATCACTTGTGAGCGCCTCTTCAGGGTCAACGACAGCAGAAAGTGCGTCGTAATCCACAAAGACTGCTTCGGCGGCATCAACAGCGAGTGCACGAGACTCAGCGACGACTGCGGCAATCAATTCGCCGACGAAGCGAACCGTCCCGTCGGCTAAAGCAGGTCGGCGAATGCCGGCAGGCAACAACGGCATATCCATCGGCAGTGGACCTAATCCATCGGCGACTACATCGGCGTGAGTAAAGACTCCGAGCACCCCTGGCATGTCTTGGGCCACGGCAATGTCGATGCCACGGATACGCGCATGGGCCATCGCGGAACGGACATAAACCACATGGGTTGCACCTGGCAATGCGAGGTTGTCAATAAATGTGCCGCGGCCCATCACCAAGTCTGGATCTTCTGTACGTAGTACCCGCTCGCCAATCATTCCCATACTCGTCTCCCATCACTCTTCGGTCATTAGTTGCCGTTTCGGCTACCCATCATGACCACCTCTCAGCGTAGATTAGAAGCCATGACTGTTACTGAGTCCGCACCCGTAAAAGCCGAACGTTGGACACACCAATGGAAAGAACTCTACGAGGAGGTCATCACCACTGGTCTGTGTACTGGATGTGCTGGCTGCGTCGTCACCTGCCCGCATGATGTCATCGGCTACGAGCACGAAGAGGGCAAGTACATCCCTTTCCATATTGAGGAAGAACTCGGTCTCGACAATTGCATTCACGGTGAAAAGGGTTGCACGACCTGCACCCGCGCCTGCCCACGTTTTCGCAAATGGGAAGAATCTGCTGATACTCACCTCTTTGGTCGCACACGTGCGCCAGAGGAAATGTCGGGAATTTGGCGTCAGTTATTGTTGACGCGGGCAACCGACAAAGTGCAGCACGAAAAAGGTCAAGACGGTGGCTTTGTTTCGGCGATGCTGATTTGGTTGATGGAAAACGACTACATCGAAGCCGCCCTCGTCAGTGGCGTTGAACCCGATGACGCATGGAAAGCGAAACCAGTTTTAGCTCGCAATAAAGAAGAGGTTTTAGCCACTGCTGGTTCGCGTTATACCTACTGTGCCAATCCATTGGCTTTGCGTGAAGCCAAGGAACAAGGACTCACGAAGTTGGCCCTTGTCGGCATGGGATGCCAAACTTCATCGCCACCAGTGATGTGGGATCGCAAAGCAGGAAAAGTCGGCAAACCGTTTTTGTTCAACATTGGTTTGCTCTGTTCAAAAACTTTTGACGATGCCATTTTTGTCGAACTCTTTGAGGCCAAATACGGCTTAAAGAAACAAGACATGGTGAAGATGAACATTAAGGGCGCCTTCCAGATTTGGATGAAGGATGGTTCATTCCACGAAATCAATCTCAAGGAATGTCACCAATGGACGCGTCAAGGTTGCAAGAGTTGTCCAGACTTCGCTGCTGAACATGCAGATATTTCTACGGGCGGTATCGGTAAGGACAATGACTGGACGCTCACCATCGTGCGCACCGAGTTAGGCGAGGAAGTCATCAACCGCATGATTGCTGATGGTGTCATCGAGTCCCGACCCGCTCAAGAAGATGAGGTAGCGATGAAGTTGCTGCGCACCTTGAGCATTGTCAGTCGTCGTCGTTGGCCAGAGTGGGCAGAGGCCTCGGTTTCAATCGGTGTGCCACCGCCAAAGAAAAAAGTTGACGGCACGGAACCAGCCGCCCACTAACCACAAACGGTTAACCGAGGGTTGGATTTTCGGCGATTGAAGCACGCTTCATACGCTCAACAGGCGCTTGACGAAAATCAGGATGAGTCAAAATCCAAAACTGATTGGCCACGACTGCATCATGAACCTGTTGCGCCACATCACTGGCGGCGATTCCGCCCTCAACGCCAGCCTTCAACATTTCATTCATCATTGAGGCAATGGGGTCAGTCGGTTCGGCAGGTTGTGCACCAAGACGATCACTCCACTTAATATCTGTCGCCAAATTTGTCTTCACAAAACCAGGGCACAAAACACTGCAACTCACACCCGAACCTTTTGCTTGAAGTTCCAGAAACAATCCTTCGCTCATAGCCACCACGGCATGCTTGGTGGCGTTATAGGGACCGAAGCCTGGCATCGCCACGAGCCCAGCCATGGAAGCCGTATTCACGATGTGACCTTCGTTTTGATCGAGCATGATCGGCAGGAATGAACGGATTCCGTGGATGACTCCGTACAAGTTGATATTGATCACCCAATCCCAAACACTCATCGGTCCAGTCCACTGATCACCAACACCAGCGACTCCGGCGTTATTGCAAAGCACATGAGCCGCGCCATACTTCTCCAGCGTCTTGCGGGCCAACTCTTCAACACTCTCGCCCAAGGACACATCAACCGTGACCGGAAAAACATCCGCGCCATTTTCCGTTAGTTCGGCTTCTACATTGCGCAGTTTCACCTCATCCACGTCAGCAAGAATGATTTTCATGCCAGCCGCAATAAACCGGTCCGTCATCGCTCGACCGATACCACTGGCTGCTCCGGTAATGACCGCTACCTTGCCCTGAAGATTTTTCACAATGTTCTGCCCCTTTGAGATATGCAACAACCCTAGGCGAGGCGTAGCGTCAGAGACGTGGGCTACCGCTATTTATGGACACCTTTACAACTTGGACCAGTTGAGGCTCGCAACCGCATCGTCTTTAGTGCGCACCTGACGAACTACGCCAAGGATGGCAAGCCCACAGATCAGCACACCGATTATTACGCCGCCCGTGCTGCTGGTGGAGCGGGTCTGATTATCACCGAGGAACACAGCACCCATCCCACCGATTGGCCCTATGAAAAGTTGATCCACGGGTTTCATCGTGATGTCATCCCTGGCTACAAAAAGATCACGGACGCCGTGCATCGCCATCGAGTGCCGATCTTCGCTCAAATCAATCACAACGGCGGTCAGGCGAGCAGCATGTTTAGCCGTCTCCCCGTGTGGGCACCCTCTGCAATTGCCGATCCACTTTTTCGCGAGGTCCCCAAGGCCGTCACCCACGCCGAGATTGAAGAGATCATCGCCGGCTACGTACTAGTCGCCCAACATTGTGCTGAGGGTGGATTTGATGGCGTCGAACTGCAATGCAGCCACTCATCAATCGTGCGCGGTTTCTTATCCCCCGCGACCAATCGCCGCACCGATGAATACGGCGGTTCGCTCGCCAATCGGGCGCGTATTTTGGTTGACATCGTGGCCGCAGTGCGTCACGCCATCGGAAATGGGTTGGCTCTTGGAGTGCGACTGTGCGGCGATGAATTCATTGATGGTGGAACAACTATTGATGAGGCAGTCGAGGTTGCAAAAATTGTTGAGGCCACCGGAAATGTTGATTACATCAACACATCAATCGGAGTGGCCACTGCCAGTTTGTTCATGATCGAAGCCAGCATGCATATTCCTCCTGGCTATGCAACGTTCATTTCTAGCGCTATTCGCAAAGCCGTTGATCTTCCTGTTGTCGGTGTTGGAAGATTCAAGGATCCACTGCAAGCCGAACGTGCATTGGCTGAAGGGCACTGTGATTTGGTGGGTATTGTGCGCGGGCAAATTGCCGATGCCGACTTCGCCGCCAAAGCCCGTGCCGGAGCGACCGACGATATTCGTCTGTGCCTCAGTTGCAATCAAGAGTGTGTTGGGCGCATGGGCCTCAACCGCTGGCTTGGATGCATCGAGAACCCTCGCACCGGTCGTGAAAATGAATGGCGCGTCAACGACCATCTAGCGATCACCGCCAAGCCGAAAAAAGTCATGATTGCTGGGGCAGGTCCAGCTGGTTTGCAGGCCGCAATTGCAGCGGCACGTCAGGGTCATCAAGTCACCGTGTATGAAAAAGAAACTGCCGCTGGCGGGCAGGTACGCATTGCCGCAAGTGTTCCCAATCGCGCCGAGTTCGGTGACATGATTCGTAATCAACTCACCGAATGTGCACGACTCGGTGTCACCATCATCTACGGCTCGGGTGTCTGGCCAGGATTGATTGAGGAACAAAAACCTGATCACGTCATCGTCGCCACTGGTGCCGAACCATCTCGTCCATGGTGGGTCGCTGATCCAGATCAAGATGAGTCAGCGCTACGCGTGTGTGATGTGCGCGCCATTTTGGATGGATCTGCGCCGATGGGCGGACCACAATCGGGTGACAGCGTGGTGATCGTTGATGAAATCGGATTCCATCACGCCACATCCACCGCTGAGGTCTTGGCGGATCGCGGATGTGTCGTTGAAATCGTGACTCCCGGCATGGTGGTTGGTCAAGATCTCGGGATCACACTCGACATGGAGAACTGGTGGATCCGCGCTGGTGCCAAGGGCATCGTGCAGTCCACTGACTTAGTCCCGATGGGCTTTGCCAATGGGGAGTTGACGTTGTTGCATCACCCCACTGGCGTCAACCAAACACGTCATCCCGAGTGGGTCGTCTTGGCGGTACCGCCGAACCCAGTTGAGTGGTTGTATAACGATCTGAAGAATGCTGGTGTCAGCGTTGAACGCGTCGGAGACTGTGTTGCACCGCGACGCGCGGATGCTGCCGTTGTTGACGGCGAACGCGCTGGCTCATCAGTGTAATTTGAGTATGAATATTGGGTAAACAAGCATTATTAATACCTGCGCGAAAATGAATGGTTCCATCTGAGTTACTAAACTCTTATATGAACTATGGCACCGAGTCGGAAAATTCAAAAAAAGCGGCGCCTGCTCACGTTTCTACCTCTTTTGCTATGTCTCATCGGTTTGAATTCCGGCTTTTTCAATCGTGCCTCTGCCGACACAATTGCCACATCAACGGGGCGGACTATCACCCCTGGTGCTTACACCATGTTGCACGACTGGTATCCAACTAGTTTTTCACCCACATACAACAATCCTCTCACCCTCGGCCTGCGACTGAGCACCAGCGAAAGTGGCTACGTCACCAAAGTGCTCTTTGCCAAAGATGTCAATAACACTGGGCCTCATACAGGGACGGTATGGGATGCCAGCGGAAATGTTCTCGCCCAAAAAGCTTTTACAAATGAAACTGCTGAGGGCTGGCAGGAAGTCACATTAGATCCTCCGGCGCGAATTACTGCAGGTGAAACTTTCACCGTCGGATTCTCACTTGACAATCACATTTTCGCTAGTAGACCCGACTTCCCGCGTAAATCTAATGGACCACTCACATTGTCTGATGCGGGGGGTTACTACAACTACACATCAAACGTCAGTGGATTCCCCGGAGGAGTGACCGGAACGAACTACGGAGTCGACCTCGAATTTGTGTCTGATGTGTCAACGCCAACGACGACGACGACCGAAACCCCGACCACAACCACGACAACCACGACCGAAGTTCCAACAACCACAACGACCACGACCGAAGTTCCAACAACCACGACAACAACGACCGAAGTTCCAACAACCACAACGACCACGACCGAAGTTCCAACAACCACAACTGAACCCTTAGTCGTTCAAGTCACTACAACAACTGCACCGCCCACCACCACTTCCAGTACCACAACGTCGCTTCCGCCAACTACGACGACTTCAACTACGACAACGTCCATTCCGCCAACAACGACGACCAGCAGCACCACGACCGAAGTGCCCACGATAACGAGCACCCTCGCACCAGAGTCGGAGCCAGAGCCAGAGCCAGAGCCAGAAGTCATTATTCCCGCCGAAATGACCGATGAACAACTTACAGAAGTACTCACCGAACTCGAATCTGAAAACGTCTCAGAAGAACAAGTAGCCGCTGCAGTCGATCAAATCTTGGATGGCGAGGTCAGTGGCGCTCAGGCAACCGAACTAGCTACGAGCACCAAGGTTCTTGCGAGTATTGATACCTCTCAGGCTGCTGAAATTTTCGCGGAGATCCCCGTAGGCGATCTGACGTCCGAGCAAGAAGCTGAACTTGTTGCCGCGGTCAGTGATGCGCCAACCGAAATCAAAAACACTTTCGAGGCCGAGATTGACGTCTACGGAGATGGACTCGATGAGTACGTACCCGTTGGCTCAAATATTGATGTTGGTGGGCGACGTACCTTGATCGCCGCTACCACTGCAGTCTCAACAATTGCATCTGGCGCTGGTGCTGCCGCTACTTCTGGGTCTTCATCCGGAGGTGGCTCGTCATCTAGGCGAGATGATGATCGCGGTGGAAGCGCTCCGTCAACTCGAATGACTGATCTTGAAATGGAAAGAATTGCTCGTCGTCAGGCTCGAAAAATGATGGCTCGAAAATCAACTGCAAATAAAAAACCTAATCACATTATGAATGGAATGAAAATGACGAAAATGACTCCACAAAGAATTCTCAGTCTGATTGTTAAAGAAATAAGCGCGCTCTCATTTACACTCGCTGGAAGCGTGATAGTTCTTTTCACTCTTTCAGGACAGACGCGAAAAATAGCCTTAATCGCAACTGGCGTCGCTATCATCCTTCACTTCGCTAATGCGTTTGCTGAAATGAAGAACAACTCAGGTAATTCCGCCCGATGAGCGAAGACACTTCGAGCGGCGACTAGGCCGGGAATCCGTCATCCCCATCGGGGATTTTCCCGATCTGACAAATGCAAAATTCGTTACCTTCAGGATCGGCTAAAACCATCCATTGGGTTTTGTGCTCCTGTATTGGTCGCCGATCATTGAGCAACACTGCACCGAGCGCTTCCATACGTCGAGCCTCGGCGCGAATATCCACAGCCTCAAGATCAAAATGCACGCGGTTCTTGACCAATTTCGGCTCATCAACTTCTTGGATGATCAGCTTTGGGCCACCAGACGGATCGTTCAGCGCCCGATAACTTCCAGCGGCCCCGACATATTCAAACTCCAAAGCTGCCGCCCAAAAAGTAGCCATTGCATCAGCGTCCGAACAATCAATCACAATTTCACGAATAGTTGCCATGCGCTTAAGGCTAGACAAGCACACGCGATTTATTCCGACTAGGGTCAGCTTGTGCTCGCAGCATCTGGAGTTATTAATAGTCTCACTGATTGGCTTGATCGAGTCTCTGGAAATTGGTGGTTTTTGGCGGTCATTTTGGTGATCGCTCTGCTTGACTCCGTGATACCAGTAGTCCCTAGTGAGACGACTGTGATCATTGGTGGAGTGGCGGCAAGTAGTGCTGGCGTGGCGCCATACAGCATTGCTTTTGTCATCATCGCAGGAGCTGTGGGAGCCTTCATTGGAGACAACTTGAGTTATCAAATCGGTCGTCGTGCGAGCGGATTTGTGGAGCGTCGTGCAGCCAAAAAAGAGTCCACCGCCAAGAAACTGCATTGGGCCGCTGAGCAAATTGAAGAACGTGGCGGATTGCTATTGATCACTGCCCGATTTATTCCAGGTGGGCGTACGGTTCTGACTTTGTCGTCCGGGCTGACCCAGCAACCACAACGCTGGTTCATGGGATGGGTTGGCGTCGCCACCATCATTTGGGCCTCATACGCGGGGATCTTGGGGTACGCCTTCGGAACCAAATTTGAAGACGACCATACGACAGCCTTCCTGCTGGCTTTCGGCGCGGCACTCGCCGTCACAGCGCTCATTGAACTCGTGCGCTTTGTGAATAAAAAACGATCCTTCCGACCCAACCCCTGACTCCCCCGTTGGGCACATCGGGGCAGAAGAGGCGTAATCTTAAGGAGTCATGCTTGCTGTCATTCCTGTCCGTCATGGAGTCGCCCCCGTTGGCTCCGATGAAACCGTCTGCGAATCCCTAGGCAACGTCCTGCTCGTCGGCACAGGCACCGCCACCGCCGCAACCTCACTCGCCCATGTGGCCACTCATATTTGGCTCGTTGAGTCTCCACCCACCGCGCAGGTCATCGCCACAGCCATTGCGCAGGTTGGTCTGACCGCAGACTCTCTCATTCTGCCCGCAAGTCCCGATGGTCGAGATCTCGCTCCGCAACTCGCCCATCATCTGCAGCGGACACTTTTTGCGGGCTCCATTGCCGTGACAAAAGACAAAGTCAGCGTGGCGCGCCAAGGTGGACTAGCAATTGCCGACTTCACCCCCACGACACCATTCGTCGCCACCTTGCAGATCGGCATTCGCGGTATTGAAACACACGGTGATGAACCAGTCATCACCGTCGTTGAAGTCCCTAGTCCTTCTGCGCCATCGCGCGCATCGAGCGTTTCCACTGTGGCAGTACTACCGCCAGATGCGTCAACGATGGACCTCTCCGAAGCCCCACGAATTGTCAGCGGTGGTGCGGGTCTCGACAGCGATCAACGCTTCAGGCAACTGCAATCTGTTTCCACTGCCCTCGATGCATCAATGGGTGTCACGCGTGTCATCACCGATCGCGGTTGGGCCGAGCACGAACGGCAAATTGGAACGACAGGCGTCATCGTGCAACCTGACTTGTACATCTCCTTTGGTGTCAGCGGCGCAGTGCAACACACCAGTGGTCTCGGCCAACCTGAACACATCATCAGCGTCAACACTGATGCCCATTGCCCGATGATGCAGATGTCTGACCTGGCAATCGTTGCCGATGCCAACGCAGTTCTTGATGAACTCGCACAATTACTCGGCGCGAATGTCAAAGAAGGTGCCTCGTGACTGACGCTGACATCATCATCGTCGGGGCGGGTCCCGCAGGATCTTGCGCTGCCATTGCCGCGGCCCGTTCAGGAAAACGCGTCGTTCTCATTGAGCGTGGACCTTTCCCAGGTTCTAAAAATATGTACGGCGGCGTGATCTATCCGCGCATCCTTGATGAACTCATTCCACATTGGTTTGAGACTGCCCCCATTCAACGCTGGGTTGTACGTCGCTCAACGATGGTGCTCTCAGATACTGGCGCCTTGAACATTGACTACCGCAGTAACGCTTGGGGTCAGGCACCCTACAACGGAGCGACTGCGTATCGTCCCGATTTCGACAACTGGATATCGCAGCAAGCCGTAGCAGCGGGAGCTGATCTCATTTGTTCGACAACTGTCACTGGGCTACTGCGGGATGATCAAGGTCGAGTTTGCGGAGTCACTACTGATCGCCCCGATGGCAATCTCACGGCATCTGTTGTTATTGCTTGCGATGGAGTGAACAGTTTCCTGGCCAAGCAAGCCGGCCTTTATCCGAACGCCGACGCCGACAATTTCACACTCGGCGTCAAGGAAACTCTCTCACTTTCAAAGCACATCATTGATGAGCGTTTCGGAGTGCGTGATAACCAGGGTGTCGATATCGAAATTCTTGGTGGCACATCTGGAGTCAATGGTGGCGGTTTTATTTACACCAACCTTGACACCATCGCTGTCGGAGTTGTGCTCAAACTTTCTAAATTGTCTGCACAGAAGAAGCGTCCAGAAGACATCATCGCTGAACTCAAACGACATCCTGCTGTTGCTCCGCTTGTTGAAGGTGGGAAAGTTGTTGAGTACTCGGCTCACCTCATCCCTGAAGCCGGTTTAGAGATGATGCCCAAGATGGTCGCTGATGGTTTGTTAATTGCTGGTGATGCTGCGGCTTTGTGTTTGGCAGCTGGTATCTGGCTTGAAGGTGTCAACTTTGCTATGGCAAGT
>Ga0114967_10001817_pt1 | contig 17930 bp, 24 predicted proteins | sample M_130628_MF_Meta_FD_92639 | JGI IMG/M metagenome (GOLD analysis project Ga0114967, IMG submission 92639) | Freshwater microbial communities from Lake Montjoie, Canada to study carbon cycling - M_130628_MF_MetaG | ecosystem: Environmental > Aquatic > Freshwater > Lake | place: Lake Montjoie... | reverse complement strand
TAAGTTCTCATCTCGTAAAATTACTCCTAAGATGCGAAAGTGGATGATTAAGAAACAAGTCCGCTCTAATTCGGGCGTTTTGGTTGTTACAATTGTTCTTGCGCCTAATAAGTTTAGTTGTAAGTATGATTGCGCTTATTGTCCTCAAGAGACTGATCTAGATGGAAATCCCACGCAACCTCGCTCTTATTTATCTAACGAACCCGCTATGCTTCGTGCTCTAGAATCAAACTTTGATGTCAAAGGACAGTTCAACAGTCGTATCAACACTTATAAGATTACTGGAAATATTACTGATATTCAGAGTTCTAAGATTGGATCTATCCCAGAAGCAAGTTATAAGATAGGATCTATCCCAGAAGCAAGTTCTAAGATAGAAGTAATCTTTTCTGGCGGAACTTGGGAAAGTTATCCACTTGAATATCGTGAGCAAGTTATTCGCGAACTCTATTGGGCTGCGAACACCGTTGAAGTAGAACGTGAATCAAAAACTCTTGAAGAAGAAATTACTATTAACGAGACTGGACAGTATCGTATTATCGGATTTACTCTAGAAACACGCCCAGATAATATTACTCCAGAAACTATTCAACAGTATCGTCGGTGGGGTGTTACGCGGATTCAGATTGGTGTTCAACACTTTGACGATGCCATTCTAAAGAAAGTAAATCGTAAATGTTACACTAAGCACACAATTGAAGCGATTAGGCTTCTGAAACAAGCTGGTCTCAAAGTTGTGGTTCATCTGATGCCTGATTTACCTGGCTCTTCGCCAGAACAAGATAAATGGATGTTTAATGAAGCCATTCACAACCCAGACCTACAGTTTGACGATATTAAGATTTATCCTACTGCGGTAGTTAAGACGTTTGATGATAAACATATTGTAAAATCCAAGATTCTAGATCTATATAATTCTGGAGAGTTTACCCCTTATTCCGAAAAGAACTTACAAGATTTGATTGATGTCTGTGTATACTATAAAACAAATATGAATCCGTGGGTCAGAATTCAGCGACTAGTTCGCGATATTCCTACTACTGACATCGCCGCTGGATATAATGGGATGTCAAATCTTCGACAAGTTATTCATGATCAGATGCGTTTGAGAGGTGTAAAGTGTAACTGTATTCGTTGTAATGAGATTGGTGATAAAGAGCACGATAATCATAAACCAATTCTAGTTGTTCGCAAATATGAAGCATCTGGAGGAACCGAGTTTCATATTTCAGTTGAAGCACATACTATGAACTTTTATCAGAATCTCCTATACTGGCTCACGGTAGCATGGAACAGTTTTATACTATTTCTTACAGGCAAACACATGTTCTGGTCTGGTAATCTAGATACTTATATTGGACTCTATGGATTTCTGAGACTTCGCTTTGATTCTGCGCCAGGTGGAGATTTTATCGCAGAGATTCAAAACTCTGCTCTAATTCGCGAGGTTCACGTATACGGAACTTCACTCGGCGTAGGTGAATTAGTTGAAACAACTGGTAGTCAGCACCGAGGATTCGGTAAACTATTAATGGCTACCGCAGAACAGATAGCAATTGATGCTGGTTATAAGAAAACAGCAGTAATTGCGGGTGTAGGCACTCGTGAATACTATAAGAATAAGTGCGGATACCATCTTGAAGGAACTTATATGGTAAAGAGTTTAGAATCTACTTACTAGTTAATTCTTGCTTTAGCTTCTCTAAATATAAAATGCCATCCATTAATTCTTCTTGCGCATGATTAATCCAATCAAATGTTGATAAATCTTTACGATCTAAATCTGTTCCATACTTTTTTTTCCCGAAGCTAGAACGTTCTAAAAACTTATTTACGATTGACTTTACAACCGAATCTGCTTGATCCATTCTATATACTATATAACCTAGACTTTATACGACTTTATCTGTTCCATCCAGAATTCTAGTGTTAGTTTATTCTGGTTTCTAGGTTTCATATTTTTTAGAAACTCTGTTAAAAATTCTTGTGTGAGTTCATCCCATGATTTCACAATACAGACATTTAAATCTTCAAATAGCGGGTCTAACCCAGAACTCTTAATAATTGGTATACAACCTAGCGCAAGTGCTTCCCATAATCTATGAGTGTCAAGTCCTCCTCCATAAGGACATATAACAAATTTAAAGATAGACATTTTTTCCCATGTAGAAATTCTATTAGAATATTCTGGTTCAAAGTAACAGAGTTCCTTTGGAGCTTTCGCTAAACATTCTTGTCTATCTCCTCGTTGATTAATTCCCCAATAAGGGAAATGAAAGTTAACGTAACAACCAAATAAACGTGATTCTAAAGGCGTTGTTTTTTTAGATATGTTTTCTAGCAAATTATCTTGTTCTACTGGTAACATACCAGCACCCCATGGATGCATTTCGTTTAGTTTTGATAATGTATGGTAATCTAATCCAATAGGTAAATGTTTTAACTTGGGATTGTTAGTAGTTAAGTTCTGAGAAAACCATACTATTAATTTATCACTATTAAGATATTCTTCATAACTTTCAAAAGGCATTGATACATCTGAATCTCCAGATACAAGTATAAATGGTTCTTTTATTAAAGGAAAAATATTCCTAAAAAAAAATAGTATTCCAGAGTTACACACATAAACTATATCATTCTTCTTTATTTCTAAGAACCTTTCTAGTTCTAAACGGTCATCGCTTGAACCTATCTTAGTATTATGTATATCACACGATTTTAGAATTCCTCTTGAAGATACATAATAACACTTATCTTCCATACACTATGTATTATTACTTTATTTAGGTTCTACAAAAACCATATAAAGTTGAATTTAGGGTGTACGATATTATAAGTACTAATAAAATGACTTCTCAGGATACTGGTAAATTTCGTATCTCTACAAAAGAACAATTCTACACCAATGAACTAGTAGCAAAACAGTGTGTCAAAAAGATTCTTGAACTAATTCCAAATACAAAAGAATATCTATTTATTGAACCTTCTGCTGGAAATGGTGTCTTCATGAAAGAACTATCTGGTCACAATATAATCGGTATTGATATTGAACCTAAGCATGAAAAAATAATCAAAGGTGATTTCTTACAGTGGACTCCTACACAAGTCCAAAAACGAATTATATTCGGTAATCCTCCATTCGGTTCTCAATCATGTCTAGCAAAAGCGTTTATTAAACATTCTTGTAACTTTGCTGATTATATCGCATTTATTCTACCCAAATCGTTTATGAAACCGAGTATGTATCGTGCATTCGATTCTAACTTTCACTGTATTTATACTGAGGAGTTACCAAAGAACTGTTTTGAAGTAAATGGTGAAGCATATGATGTTCCTTGTATCTTTGTGATTTATGAGAAGAGGTCTGAAGAAAGAAGTCTAGATGAAAAAGTAGAAGCGATTGGATTCTCATACGTGAAAACTCAAAAAGAGTCAGACATTACTTTTAGAAGAGTTGGAGGAAATGCTGGTAAAGCGTATGATTCTAGTGGAGATGCTTATAGCATCCAAGCACACAACTTCATTAAATTAGATCCGATATATGTATCAAAGAAAAAAGAGATAATTGAAAAAATATGCTCTCATAAGTTCCCTTCTAATACTGTTGGTCCTCGCAGTCTTTCTAAATCTGAAGCGAATTTAGTTATTAATTTGATTCTTCTTTCTTATGTCTAATTCGTTCTCCAAACCCTTCGTGCTCTTTAGAAAAACTAATACCACGTAGGATACATTCTGTAGTATCACTTAGCACTAAAGATTTATTTTTTTCAAGAAAATTATTTAAGTCACGAATACTACACTGAAGTCTGCGTTGAGACTTTGAATCTACTCTGGGTGCATACGAAATCCAACCATTACTTTTTTCTTTGAGTTGCTTTGCCATCTTCTTATATGTATCAGAATGTTCCTTAGTTCTTCCATTCTTTGGAATCCCCTTAATATACTTATCAAGCTCTTCAATCTGTTCGCGTGTTACAGAACCAAACAGAACATTCTTAAATTCTTCATTCATATTTAGTTCAAGAATTCTATTAATAACTCTCTTAGAACTTTCTTCTTGCTTATAACAGAATAGAATCATCGTATGCTTCTCTTTATAATTGTAGTCAAAGAGACGAAGCACATCACCACAATCAATATAATTTCCCTTTATGTTTCTGGTTTTAATACTCTGAGTTTCAGTAGAATCTAGAGCATTCTCTTCTTTGGAAATATCATGAATTTCTCTACTATTCTTTACAGCTGGAATCTTATGGACGACTGTTCTCACGAGATTCTCAATGTGAAATCCAAATTCTTGCGAACGACGAATCATTTTTAGATACTTACTATTTAAATAGATTTTTATCAATTTTTATTATGTGGTATTGCTATTTGCTTCAATGTGAGAATAAAACATATGTTGGGGCGACTGTTGATCCAGATAGACGTTTAAGGCAACATAATGGTGAACTTTCTGGTGGAGCAAGAGCAACACGAGGAGGCGTATGGACACGTAAGGCGTTAGTAGGCCCCTTTGAAGATAATCATAAAGCACTAAGTTTTGAATGGCATTGGAAAAGAAACTCTAAGAAGTTCAAAGGTTCTGCTATGGAACGAAGAATAAAAGCGTTAGAATCTATGGTTGTTGATGGTCTTAGTGTTGAAATTAGCTAAAATTGATTCACATTATCTGATAAATATAGTATGAAAATGTTTGAAATGATGAATGAAAAAAATCCTGGTATTGCGGATGAAGTGGCATCACAGATTGATAAGATTACTATTTCTAAACCTATTACACATTATCTACTTAATTCTGAACAGAATTTTCCGAAGGAAAAATCGCTACAGCGTTTACCTTTGTTAAACGCTGAACAACAAGCAGTATTAGATGAAGTAAATCAAGGAAAAAATGTATTTGTTACTGGACCTGGTGGTGTAGGTAAATCTTTCTTGATTCGTGAAATTAAACGACAACTTGAAATAAAAGGTAAAAAAGTAGCCATTACAAGTCTAACTGGTATGGCTGCTCTTTTGATTGGTTCAGATGCGCGAACTATTCATTCATGGTCAGGAATCGGTATTGGAACGCGTTCTTTAGAAGAAACACATAATTTTATTCGCAAGTGTCAACCAAAAGTGAGAGAGGCATGGAGAACTACTCATACACTTATTATTGATGAGATTTCTATGATGAGTGATGAAATGTTTGAGAAACTTGACCAACTAGGTCGTCTTCTTCGTTGGAAACCTGAGATTCCATTCGGTGGACTACAGATTGTATGTTTGGGTGATTTCTATCAACTTCCTCCCATCAATACTAAGTTTGTATTTGAATCTCCTATGTGGGAAGAATCTATTCATACGATTGTCTTTCTTGATACTATCTATCGCCAGAAAGACCCTGTCTTCCAGAAGATTCTCAATGAAATTCGTATCGGCGAAGTTTCAGATGAAACAGATGCTATCTTAAAAAAACGGTTGAATATTGATTTCTCTAAAGAAGTAATTCAACCAACAAAAATCTTTACACGACGTGATATGGTAGATTCTGTAAATAAAGAATGTTTGGATAAACTAACCGGTGAAGTTTACACTTATAAGTCTATAACCAAAGGAAAAGTAGGAACAGAAGCAATCAAGAATGCTATTAAAAAATTAGATTCAAATGCTCAGTATGTTGATGAACTTAAGCTTAAGATTGGCTCCCAAGTAATGTTAATTACAAATTTAGACCAAGAAGCTGGTTTAGTAAACGGTAAAGTAGGAATTGTAAAAGAGTGTAAACCAACATCGGTATTTGTATTATTTAAGGGACATACTGAATCAACAGAGATTAAATATAATGAATGGATTCTTGATGATTATGATAAGGTTTCACGAAATCAGATTCCACTTATTCTTGCTTACGCTATTACAACTCATAAATCTCAGGGAGCAACTCTAGAATCAGCGTATATTGATATTGGTCGTTCTGTGTTTGAATACGGTCAAGCATATGTCGCACTATCTCGTGTAAAGAATTTAGATGCATTGTATCTACACGATTATGATAGAAGAGCAATTCGCGCACATCCTAAAGTTGTAAATTACTATAATTCTCTATAATATATAGAATGTTTGAAGATTCAGAAGCTGGCAGAATGTATAAGTCTAAATGGTACTATAAGATTTCCGTTTTTTTAGTTCTAGTTGGAGGTATTAATTGGTTAACTGCTGTTTTTATGAAAAAAGATGCTTTACAGACACTTTTAGGAAATAATATTTTTACCAAAGCTATCTATTTAGCGGTTGGTATTTCTGCTATTATGTTATTTGCTAATCGTGATACGTATCTTCCTTTCTTAGGAGAAACATTAGTTCCTTGCGCTGCTTTTGCTACGAGAACACCTGACAACGCAAATCAAGAAGTAACTATTACTGTTAAACCTAATACTAAAGTCATTTATTGGGCTACAGAACCACAAGATGTTTCTGGTAATAAAGGACTTTTAACTTGGGACCAAGCCTATCAAGATTATTCTAATTCCGGTGTCGCTATATCTGACTCAACTGGTAAATGTATTCTTAGAATTCGCGGCGCTCCTCAGAGTTATAGTGTTCCTTTCAAAGGAACATTAAAACCCCATATTCATTTCAGACTATGTGAAAAATTTGGAATGATGGGACCTGTTCAGAGCTACTTTTTACAGAATGGTAATGTAGAAAAGTTCACTATTTAGACACTTAGCATTTTAATAGCATTCTCAAAATTTGTTTGAGAAATTCGTGTATCAATACCACCACGGTCAAAATCAATACTGTATGAACTCATACTTTCTAGTGTTAGATATAAGGTAAGTGTTCGATTAGAATAATTAATATTAAATCCAGCGAGAAACTGTGCTAGAAATACAACTGTCTGTTTTTCAGAATCATTAAATAAATTATCTTCTACCTTCTCAAGATTAATAATAATGAGATTGTTCTTAATGATTAGAGTTGTTCCAGACATTTTTGATACACATTTTTTCACATTTTTATTTTCAATTTTATTTATTTATAGATAAAATTATAAATTTATTTTCAGTTTTATAAGTAAGTAAATGACTTGGGACTTTGATTCAATTCCTAAATATGTAATTAATCTTGATAGAAGAAAAGATAGATGGATGACATTTAATACTACATCTGGTATTCCAATGTTAAAAAATCTACAACGTTGGTCTGGAACAGACGGTAATACAATAAATATTGATTCGGATACTCGCGTGTCACTATTTACAAAGTATAATATCATACGTGGTATTCGTCGTTCTCATATGGAACTTAACTCTAAAGGTGGTGTCGGTTGTTATATTAGCCATGTAGAAGTATGGAAAGACTTTTTAGAAAAATCTAATTCTGAAGTTGGTTTAGTATTTGAAGATGATGTTTATTTAGATGAAGCCGCTGTAAGTAGAATTAAAGATTATATTGATAAATCACCTGTATTAAAAGATTCTAGTATGTGGGATTTCTGTGTTCTATCCCCTTATTATGGAAATAAAAAGCATGAACCTCTACATAAAGATGATATTTATACTATAAAGTTAATTGAATTTAATGGTTTAACTGGCTATTTTATTAATAAAAAGGGTGTTAAAAAAATTCTTCCAATGGTATATCCTATACAAGGACACGTTGATTGGTTCTTATCTATTTGCGCACAACTTCAGTATATAACACTCTGTTCTCCTCCTAAATCTATTCTAAGAGTTCGTTACTCTAAAACCGATATTCAAGAAGTAAAAGGTTGTGAAATCTGTGATTTACCAGCAGATTTTGATAAAAGTAGTTATGTTCTACCCAAATGGAGAAGTGCGCAACTTCATATTGAAGAAATAATTCTTATAAGTTTAGGTCTATATTTCATTCTTAGAACATTAAAGAAATGAAAAGACTAATCTAGTTTTAAACTAATTACGATATTACTAATATTCATATTAGTAGCGTATTCACGGATTGTTTGTAAATCTGGTAATTCAAATGAATCTTTAATTGTAATAACTAGACGATGCGCATTTACGTATATTTTCACAGATGTCTGAAATGACTTATACTGAAGATATTCAACATCAGTGCCAGAACTACGAAATAGTTCGTATGAACTTTTAAATCTCTCTATATTATCAAAAGATAACACTTGACTTATCTCTTCTACATTCCAAAAATCGTTAGGTTGTCTATTCATCCCATTAACCTTCATATAAAGAGAAGTATTCACATAATTGTTATCTAGATAATCTAAGAATGGTTCAATATCTGAAAATGGGATCATGATATATTAATTACTCATTAAAAAATGTTTAGGTTTCAATTTTATAAAGTGAGTTCTAGTAATTACTCGCGCGGATCATCCTCTGTCATAGAATACATCTGCTGAGTAATTTCTCGCTGAACACGATTTGCGAAGGGTGTTCTCATGTTTACGTTATTCAAAGCATCAGTTACAGTATCAATACTGTTAACTATACTAGGACGTCTGCGTAGAGTAGGACGAGCACTTGTCATTCCGCGACCAAATCCAAGCATCATACTCGCTTGTAGATTATGAGTATTATCAATACATGAGTCATTCAGTTGGCTTTCAATAGAAGCAATCTCATCCTTTAGCATTTTTGTTAGTGGATTAAACTGAATTAGTGGCCCACTTAGAAATAGTTTCATCTCGTTTAGACTATTCTTAACCTCTTCTTTGTTAATAGTTTTCATATTACTTAAGATATAAGCGAGTGAATTACGAATATACGCCATCATGTAAGGGTCTTTGTAAGAGTTATATTCAGATTGTGATGCGTTCCATGTAATAGTATTATGAGTAGATTCAAGTGTATCGGTATTTACACCATAAACAGTTACACTGCTAGCATCTGTATCTTTGAATAGAAGAATAGTCTCTGATTCTCCACACACATCGCCAATATTTAGTATAGTTTTAGTATCATTTACACTCTTCTTATAAATATTTAAATTATTCCACGAAGAAGGATATGTTACAGTAACATTCTGAACAACTGTAGTAATAAGTCCTCCAAGAATATCACCAAATACAGTTGCGACTTGTTCAATATTATTTACAATACTATAGGAACCGTTCCCATTTGTGGCGATTTCTTTTAGAAGATTTGCGTTATGGTCGTCGTTGTATCCGATTGTAGTAATAGAGATACTTGGATTTAAAGTTTTAATAGATTGGATGACACGCAACAAGTCTTCAGAACGCGTCAGCCCTTCATTCGCATGACCATCTGTTAGAATAATAAGACCTGTCTTGATATTACTCACGTTACGTTCAAGAATACCTTTTACATTTAGAAGACCCGCAGATAAGTTTGTTCCACCTTGCGCTCTCAGAGTATCAATCGTATAACGGAACGCTTCCATGTATTCGTTAGTCACGTTAATATTCTCAATTAGAATCTGAGAAGTATCGCTAAAGTTTACCAGCGATAGATAATCCGCCTTGTGTAGAAACTTTAGAAGAAATGTAAGACTCTTCTTTACATTTGTTAGTTTACTACCTTCATCCATAGAACCGCTCGTATCAAGAAGAACAATTGTATGCGTTGGATTGCGACTCTGAATAGGCTTGCCAATAATCTTCAAGCACTTTACAGGCTTTGAGTGGACTGTAATTTCATTCAGTTCGAAATTCATTTTGAATACCTTTTCATTGTTAAAAATAAAAATCAATTTTATAAAAATTGATTATTTAACTCATCAATAGTATGTATTAAAATGGAAGAACTAATCTATGAGATTAACAGTCTTGAAGGCTACATGCCTCGCTACACACGTTTTATTCATAATTATAAAGATAAGAATAAGTTTAAAGAAGCATTTATTCGTCATAAACTAAATAAGATTCTTTCTTTGGCAGATGGTCTATTGATTAGTAATAAAGGTGGGTGTGATTGGGATAATATTAGAATTTTACAGACTAAAGGTTATAGCGTGGGTCCTGGAGAGAGAGATAGCTTTGGATGGTTGACTGGTGTGATTGAAACCTCTAAAGGTAGTATTGTCTATGGATAATAAAATTGAAAATATTTTCGCCAATATATTGTTACCACTAAAGATGAACATCCTACTACTATCTCTTATGGATGATAAGACAATATCAAATCTCGTGCAGTCTTATAAGACAAGTGTGCACGTGGCTTTCTTAGTAAAGAGGAATAAAGTAATTGCCGTCGCAACAAATCGCGTCGGCACTCGTTCTCGTGGATGTGGCTACAGCGATTGCACGATTCACGCAGAGAAGAATGTAGTAAAGGAGTTAGGTAATCTAGAGCAGATGCGTGGAGCTACTATGTATGTCTTTCGTATTTCAAAGTGTCGCACCAAGTTAGGAATGGAGAAGATTCAGAACTCAGAGCCTTGTTATGATTGTCATCTGTTTCTAGAGAAGTGTGTCAAAAACTATGGTCTTAGGCGTGTCTTCTATTCTACCAATGAATTTGTAGAACTTGATTTTGCTGAGAGACCTCTTAGGCGACTGACAACACCTCCAAAGTAGAAATTATATCTGAGATATATTCAGTATCTTTACTCTCTTATTTATCTCACATATATCATTTATCTGCTTTCGTTTTCTACTAATCGTTTTGAATGGAAATTTATCTAATATACTATTCACCAAATTCTCTAATATAGATATATTTTTTAGTGAATATAAATCATATACTCTTATCTTATATGTATAGTATGAAGAATTCTTCTCAATACGTATATATGGGTTCCAGAAGAGATTAGTAATTTCATAGAACAGTTTTGATTGAAAGTTCATAGTAGATTCGTTTACTATTTCATAGAGTTCTAAATTAGGGATAGTTAAATTTACTACATTATACATAAGATGATCAAAATATTCTACTGTTTTTTCTACACTTACAACCTTCAACTCTGCCATACTATATATTATTAAAATTGATTTAAGTTTATAATTTTATCTTTTTAACTATGGATATTCAAGTAAATAATATTATGTTTCATATTAAAAGTTCTATACGATGGATAGTATCTAGAAAACCAGATCTCTATCAAATGGGACCTAATTACGTAGCTCTATTCTGGAAGATAGGTGATAATCAAGACTCTATTTATGATATGTTTAATTCAAGCGATGATATGGATTTCTACTATAATCAACTAAAAAATTTATTTGAAAGAGAATATCCAACACTTTATTTGGATGTAAAGTATACATATGGCCCAGTAGAGCTAGATAATATGATGTATTCTAGGATAGTATACTATTACTATCATAGGTCCTTTAAGAATAGCAATGTATTCTTCGTATCTTAATTGAATAGTTTAAAAATTGAAAAATATTTTTTTTATGAAAATAGTATACAAAAATGCTCTCGTATAAGTATGCTGGTCCAACTAATATTATGTATTTTACTCCATGGAAGAGCAGAGACAATATAATTCGTAACAGCAGACATATGCCTAAATCTCTTAAGATTGATAATAGTGAATATAAGTCTCCCATTGAACTGTCTTCTTCTTTTCATGATACTACTTCTATTCAGAAGTTCTGGGAGAAACATAATGAAACTTCTGAATTTAAATTTAATTATACAACATTTGATGTTACTAGAATGTTTAAGAATGAGGGTAAGTGTTTGTCTTTGAACGATAGTGATGGACTTCTCTTTGCTACATTAGTAAGTTATGAATCTGATGGATATACATATATTAATGGGAATCTACAGAATGTCCGTTATATTGATGGTGCGGTCGTAAATCATAAGAAGAAAAATATTATCTTGAAATGGCTATTCTCATGGATGGAATACTTATATCCTTCTATTTACGTATATACATCTGAATCTCTTTCAGATGACATCTGTTCATACTATACAACTTATAACTCATACGCTATCTCTACAAGTTTTATCCATGATGATTCTACTGGTGATGTTGAACGCATCCCTAAGAGTGAATTTAATAAGTATCAAGAAATGTTTATTAAAAAATGTAAAGATCAATTAAATTTTATCTACAGTCTAAATTCCGAATCATCAGAAATCGAACTCTATAAGGTTCCTCTTAAGTTTCACACTAATTCATATTATCTTATCGCTGTGAACAATACGAAGAAAACTTATAAGAAATATAATATTCCTGTTCACGAAGTTATATTCTCTGTTATTATCACCGCTAATAATAGTATTATTAATCCTTCTGATGAAGAACAGTATTTAACAAGATACGCAATTGAATCTGTATGTAAAGGTGGAAACTACTTAATGTTAATTGTAAGCACTAAAGAAGCATCTGGTGATATCTATGATTATACGTCTGAGTGGAAAAAGATTCCAGTCAATAGAAAAAAATTGTATATCTATAACTATCTAGCAAAAGGTTCTTATAACGCTTCTATCTACTTTCCTAGATAAAAGTAACATATTAAACAGATAATAATGGATGCGAAACATGTTTCTAAATAGAAATACATTTGCCGACGTCTTAGTATTTGGGACTTATGACGGTTCATATCTTCTTTTTTAGTATGAAAGTCTTCTTTTTTAGTATGAAAGTCTTCTTTTTTAGTCTGAAAGTCTTCTTTTTTAGTCTGAAAGTCTTCTTTTTTAGTCTGAAAGTCTGGTATTATAATCTCTGGAGGAGTCGTTATTACAATATCTCTACTCTCAAGATTCATTTGTTCTCTATGATTTATTAGAGATAGTTCATCTATAAGTAATTACTAATACCATAAAAAATGTTTTTAGTTTATCAATTTTAAAGTGTTTACTCTTCAAGTGATGAGTAGCATCATGTTTACTCTTCAAGTGATGAGTAGCATCATGTTTACTCTTCAAGTGATGAGTAGCATCTTCCAGTAGCAGGAACTCTACATTCTCCACATCCTAGAATATCGTGCTCCAAACATGTTCCATCAAATCCAAAGTATTTACTCCATAAAATGTCTTCTTTTGTTTCTTCTCTTGGTTCTTCTTTTATTTTCTTAACTGTATCCAAATACTTGAAATCCCAATTCTCACGCATCCACTTCAGTCTGTTCTTATCTTTAAACTTAGGCATCTTTCTTTGGTATATTAAGAACTACTAATATATACTATTCAATTTTTTGGTTTACGAACGCGCAAATTATAAGAATGCTTCTTAGATTCTGCTACAGGAAGAGTATTCTTCCACTTATTAACAAGTTCTACTACAGGAAGAGTAGTCTTCCACTTATTAGTAAACCCGTGAATGAATACGTTATATTCTACGTAATCTGAACGTGCCTTAAGCATGTTAAGATAAAACTTGTAATCTTGTAGAATTTCTAATGGAGGCATATTAAGACGATTTAATTCCTCTGTAAGTTCATTTGATTTGTTTTCACTCACGAAACGGAACTTGGGGAAAGAAGTAAGAAATTCTGGATACTCCATTAGCATCGTAAATAAACGTTGAATAACTTCAACACGTTCATCTACCGTGAATGGCATCTTATGTAGAATCGCAATCTGGTCAAGCATACACTTACAGGTCTCCATCAGTAGCTTTCTAATTTCTTCTGTAAAAGGCATAATCTCTGTTGCACGAACAAATCTGGCTCCACGAGAAGATACTTTGTCAATAGTGTTCGCCATCAGACGAATAGTATCGGTATAAGACTCCATCTTAATACTAAAGTAAAAAAGGTTGGGGTTTTCAATTTTATATGTAAGCAAGGTTTCTCTTATTTAGTATGAGTCATAATCGGCTAAGCCACAGTGGCCGCGGCAGACATCAATACATCCACAGTCTAGAGTTCCACATCCTCCAGGGCACCAGATGTCATCGCAGTAGTGGATAAAGTTACTATCATCAATATAATCAAATTGGATATCTAACTTCTGGTGAAAGCCAAACGGATTAAGATGAATACGCTTCTCATTAAACTTCTTAAAGTCCGCTGGAACATTCAGAGCAACTGAATCATAGTATCGCTTCATCTCAATCATAAATGTAAACTTCTCTTTCTGAATGTATTCATAAATACACTCAGTAATAGACTTTAGTTCATAGTCCTTAAGATTCGCTGCTACCGTCTCATAGTTGTCTACGAAGAGGCGGATATGATACTTCATCTTGATTGGGATACAGTAAAAAAGGGGTTTTGGGGTTTCAATTTTTATAGCTTCTGTTTGTTTCTTAGTAAATCTTAGCATTAATTCCCATCAAGAATGTCTCGGCTTCATGCTCATCTCTAAAGACAAATACAACTACGTGCTTAATGAATCGACCCTCTGAAGGGCGAACGGTGTTAATGTAGACGTTCCACACTTCAGTAGGCTCACCGTCATGGTCATAGTCGCCAAAGGGTCCCTCTCGTGTAAGATGAGAAATCCTATCTAGCTTAATGTGCGTTAGAGACTTTGTGTCAAGGTTGGCATCTGACGTCTCCACCTCTAGCCATCCGTTTACAGCGCGGAAGCGTGTCTTGGTGTATAGCTTCTCCATCTTGTGTTGATACATTATACAAGGGGTGTTGGGAATCAATTTTATTTCGCTAGAAATGGAATGCTTCTGTTAAGAACAATTTTATTTCGCTTCTTCTGTTTAAGAACAGTTTATTCATTCATCTTAGCTTCTTTCATTCTCTTAGCTTGTCCTCTTGTTCTTCCACTAACCATAGCCTTCTCCCTCGCTTCTTCTTCTTCCGCTTTACGCCTAGCCGCTGTCTCTCTTCGTTTAGCAGTCGCTGCTTCTTTCTTCTCAGCCGCTCTTCTTCTTGTCTCCTCTCTTCTACGTTCTACCGCTTTCTTCGCTCTAGCCGTCGCCTTGACTGTTCCTCTTCTCGGTGAGTTTCTTCTTCTTCTAGTGATTGCTCTCACTTTCGTAACTCCTTTTCTTGTAGAAGATTGATTTGATATGTGTAATCCTTCTAGCTTAGAAGTTAACGCGTTTAGATTGTTATTGGACATCTAATAAAGACTAACAAAAAAATCTCTTGTATTTGCTTTTGGGTCTGTTAATGTTCTCTTTGTTTATGGGTCTGTTAATGTTGTCTTTGTCTTTGTGTTTACATGTTGGCCTTCTCCAGATACTCAATCACACGGGGCTCCGCCGGCACCTTCAGAATCTTCTTGCCGTTCAGCACGCCCACATACGCCATGCTGTCAGAGTCGAAGAGGTCGTTGAACTCGCTCTTGTAATACTCCTTCCCGTTGACCGTCGTCAGCTCGACGTCCTCAATCACCTCCTCGTCCTCGTTGTCCTCCTCCTCTGCCTGCTTAGCCATCTCGGCCTTCTTCCACTCGGTCAGAGACGCCACGACCTCCACCTCCACGGGCTCGGGAACAGGCGCATCCGCCTCCTTCACCTTCTTGGGGCGGCCGCGACCCTTCTTGGCCACCTCCTTCTTCTCAGACGCGGCAGAGGCGGCGGAGGCATCTGACTCAGTGCCAGAGGCGACGCTGCTCTTGCGGCTCTTGCGCTCCTTCACCTTCTCGTCATCGGGGTGGGCGAGGTCCCACTTCGTCTCCGCGGGCTTCACCCACGTCTCGCGCTTGGACAAGATGGTCTCCTCGCTGATGGACTCGTACTGCTCAGCCGTGAGCTTATACTTCTCGTCCTTGCCGAGCTCCTTCCGCAGCTCATCCGCCAGCGATGAGCAGAACTGCTTCTGATCGGCACCAGGTAGCGTGATCTTCTTCTTGTCCTCATCGTCAAGCCCCTTGGCAGCCTCGTCTAGCACCTCCTTCACGCGGGTGGTGAACTTGATCCACGAGTTGGGCTCCTTCTTGGGCGCGTCAGGGTCCTTCTCCTTCTTGGGCGCCCTCTCCTTCTTGGGCGCCCTCTTGACCGGCTCCACAACCGCCTCAGAGCGGGTCTCCTCAAGCAGCTCCATGCGCGCCTTCATCGTGGTCATCTCGCTCTTCAGCGTGGTGATCTCGGCCTTCAGGATAGCAATCATCTTAGAATCGGTAGACATCTTGATTGGTGGGTTGTTGTCTGGTATTCACTTGTTGGTGGATACTGAGCTGATGGCGGAAACCGCTTTCAATTTTTTTTTTAAATTGAATTACGCCGCAAAACTATACCTCTTAAGGGGCTCTTAGCCCATTCAATTTTTTTTTTAGATTGAAAAAGAGGGTATTTAGGGTCCTCTTGGCCCCTCTTGGGACAGAGCCTAATTCAACTTAAAAAAAAAATTGAATGGTCGTTTTACCCCTAGTCAAGTATCACCAAAAATGTCTGTCTTTACCAAGAATGCCCTGATTGAGCGCATGGAGGAGGAGATTGAGGCGCTGAAGGCTAAGAACGACGAGCTCTCTACCCGCCTGCTCAATATGACCAAGCAGATGACTAAGAACCGCGTCGCCGCTAAGAGCGTTGTAGAGCAGCGTGATGCGCAGATCGCCTTTCTTAAAGAGGAGCTGAGCGACGCCTCTAAGTCGTATGGCGCCGCCGCTAAGAGCATCACAATGGAGCGTGATGCGGTGGTTGCCGGTCTCGAAAAGCAGCTGAGCGCGTCAGCTAGCCTCCACGCCGCTCATGAGGACTACCACGAGCACTCTCTGGAGGAGCGTGATGCTGAGATTCAGTCTCTTAAGCAGAGCCTGGACAGCGTGTCACGCGAGTATAGCGCCTTTAAGAACTACCACGACCAGTCTCTTGAGCAGCAGCACGCCTATGCAGAGCAGCTCGCCAGCCAAGCTGCCGACAACGAGACCATGCTCGCTCTGAAGAACGCGCAGACTACTCTCCAGCTAGAGATGGTTGCGGAGCACTCGAGCAGTCTCCATAAGGAGATTACAGAGAAGAATGATGAACTGGCAAAGCGGAACGACACGGTGTGCACTCTTTACAACAAGCTAACAGCGACAGAGAACGAGCTCGCGCAAGCAAACGGGCGGATCAGCCAGATGATGGAGATGATTAGCGCGTTTCGCAACGTCTCTTCTTATATGAACGAGGTCTTCTCTCGCAGCGCGTAGAACCACAGACAAATAAATAGATAAAGGGTCTACAAAGAAACATAAAAAATTGACCTTTTTTCATGTAGTAGTTCGTATCTACACTAAAATGATTCTGATTGACTACTTTGCGGTTAATCTCTTTACTGTCTTTGATGTAGGGTATGACTTAGAAGCACAGATGCTTAACGCTAAACTTAAGCTATTTGTAGACCCTCTACCGTCTCCCCGCACGCAGAAGAGTCTCTTTCAGAACCTGACTTCCTGGATTAGGCTCTCATAAGACCTAAGAAATGTATAGTATTAAGAACAGATGGAGTTTAAAAGACCAAGAGGTGATATAACTACTCTTCTAGATTTAACAGATAGAGATGTCCAAGAGAACGATTTTTTTCCGTTAGATACAGAGACAACGTGGTTCACGCGTAATTCAGATAGAAGAACAGTCCCCTTTGTTCCAGTCGTTCAAGACTTCTCGTTTCGCGGTCCTGCCTCTTACGGTCAACGTTTCACATTCGATATTGGCTCTCTTCCGTGCGGTGATATCTTACTTGGAACAGCCATTCAAATCAAGTTATCTCATTGGCTTGATTTAACTACGCAAGTTCTTATCAGTTCTGGACAGTATACCTATGACACACCTTCTGATGCTTTTTTCTTTGCGAACTCTATCGGTTCTGCTTTGATTGAAAAGGCTGAGTTGGAGATCGAAGGAGTAACGGTTGAAGAGATAGATGGTGATTTTATCTATGTCTATGGTAATCTTAACGCAGACTTAAACATGCAATTCGGCTTATCAAGAGATTCACTCGGATTCTCTTCAACTAATGATTTACTTAGGTGGAACCCAAAGAGGAACTTCCCAGTAGAAGATGGAACTATATTCTGTACTCTCCCATTCTTCTATATGAGAACTCGTCTTCGCGAGAGTCTACCCATGATTGCTTTAAAAGAAGGTTCTGCTAGAATTCATATTACGTTCAGACCCTTTGACCAAGTAGTTCG
>Ga0114967_10001815_pt1 | contig 17946 bp, 16 predicted proteins | sample M_130628_MF_Meta_FD_92639 | JGI IMG/M metagenome (GOLD analysis project Ga0114967, IMG submission 92639) | Freshwater microbial communities from Lake Montjoie, Canada to study carbon cycling - M_130628_MF_MetaG | ecosystem: Environmental > Aquatic > Freshwater > Lake | place: Lake Montjoie... | reverse complement strand
ACAGGTTCCAGCCACTAGGTACTGAGCCGACAGAGCCAGACCACATCGTAATGACGCCAGACGGTATTGGCGTTACTGATGGTATTGTGCCCAAAATGCCATAAATATCGTCATAAGTAGCAATCGTTGAGCCAGTTGAGTCTTTAAGCACAAATTTGTAGCTATAGCCCTGCGTCAACCAAATCTCATTTGGCGTGCGGCCATCAGTGCCCAACACGATTGGATTAGAGTTTGCAACCGTGCCGTTTACTGTAGTGTAGCTAGTTAGCGCAGTGCTTGAGCCGGCTTGATACGTGTAGAGCAATCCACCAGCAAGCGGTTGACCCGTGCTAGAAAGAAAGCTGATGCCGTTACCGATGGGTGATAGGTTGACTGACATAATTAGCCTTTATTTTTTGCCGTAATCAATAAATTGTTGAATTTTGTTTAATTTCTTTTTTGTTTGGTGTCTGCCGTATAACTGTTTTGCAACCATTGCTACAGGCACAGGCACACCAGTTAAAGCAGTTTGTGCGCCCATTTCAGCCATTGCAGCAAGAATTGTAGATGCGGTACCAGAAGGATTGGTTGTACCCTGTGGCACGGTTTGTATGTCTTTAGTTACATCGTTTAATGTACGGTAATGTTCTGCGCCTTCTTTACCAAACAACAATTCTAATTTTCCACTTTTGTCTAAATTCTTTATTTGAGAATCAAGACCTTTTGTTGATACATACGGTTTGCCGTTAATGTCTAAAGTTACGCCTTTTGTTGCTTCGTCTTTAATTTTGTTTGCAACATAACCACGCAATTCGTTGATAATTGCTTGACCTTCAGGACCGGTTTTTTCTAAAGTAGCAAAAAGTTCGCGCACGTCAGAAGTAGGGCCACGCAGCAATGATTTTTCTACCAAATCTTCAATTGCAACGCTGCGTTGTTTGGTTCCGGGTTTCATTGACGTAAGATTACGAATGACTGGAGTATTTTCAAATTCAGTCATGTAATCTTCGTTAAGTTTACGTGCCACTTTGTAAAGCTCGCCGCCTTTGTTTTCTGTTAAACGATCAATAACTTTTTTTGCTTCTTTACCAAAATGTGCATTTGATTTGCTATCTTCAGATAACACGTTAATCAGTTTTCGCATTTCTTCAAGATCGTTTAAAGGTATTTCTGTGTTTTTGCCAGCGAGTCGTTTAATTTCTGATCTAATGCTTGACAAAATAGGTGCGTTTTTTTCTGCTGATGCGTTTTTAGTAACAAAATCATTTAACGCTTTAATGTTAATTGGCTCTGACATTTCGCCAGCTGCACGCGCTGCATCATAAGCAGGTTCAATTTGTGCTTTACGCGCTTTTTTGTAGGGTTCAAATACTTTTAAAACTTGTTGTCCCAATTCAGCTGGCGGCAACCCGATCATTTGTGCGCCAGTTTGCTCAGACAAAAAGTCTAAATTTTGTTGAATTTTTGCATTGTCTAATGCATATTTTTCTTGCAACGCTTGACCCAAAACTGGGTCTTTAGCAGTTTCGCGCGCAAAACGAACGTCTGCTGGCGCTCGAGTGGCTTGATCTTTAGATAAATCAATTGGCACAGGTAACGAACGCGCTCTAGAAATTCGTAAATCTTCTTGCGGCACAGCAGCAGCACCTGCGCTAACACGACCAGCAGCGGGTTCAACAACAGCAGATGGCGCAGCAGCAGCTGGCGCAGCAACAGTCGGAGCAGCAGCTGGAGTAGGTTGCGCAGCAGCAGCTGCTTGACGCGCTTCAAGTTGTCTACGCAACACTGCTGGCACTTCTGTTGATGCTAGATTTGGTTGTGTTGGCAACACTCGAGGCGGTTCAACACTAACAGCAGGTGCTGTAGCTTTGCGCGCTATGTTTGCAGCTTGAGTTCCTGCGCCCACTTGCGCAGCTTGTAACGCCATAAATTCTGGCGTCAAAACTGGCGGCAATTTTGTTTCTTCAAAAAATTTTGCTAATTCATTGACGTATTCTTGCCCGCGTGTGGTTTTTGGCTGATAGCCAATTGTGGACAAAATTTTCTTTGTTGTTGCCTCTACTTCTGCTGGCGTTTGTTTTGTAAACGGCGATAACAAAGCAGCACCAACGCCGCCATAAGCAGCGCCTACAGTAGCTGGCCCACCGGTTGCCAACGCTGTTGCTGCTTCACCTGCGCCAACAATTTTTTCGCCAGCTTCTTTTGCAAGTTCGTAGTAATGTTGTAATCCGGGTTGAATGACGCGTTTAGCAATCCCACCAATAAAAGATTCGCCTTCATCAGCGCGAGCCTTTAAAGACGGTTCACGCGGCAATCGTGGCAAACGCGTTTCACCCGTTGGAGTTGTCATAGGCGCACCAGCAATCAACGCTTCAATCGGGTCTGTGGCAGAAACAGATGGCGCGCCAGTAGATTTTGCAATGTCCTGCTGCAAAATGCCAATGTCTCGTTGAATTGACGCAACGTCTGCTGTTCTGTTGTTTTTGCGTGCGTCAGTCAATGCCTTTTCTAAATCAGACATTTCTGATTGCAAGATTTTTGCACGACGCGACATTGCATCAGAATATTGCTCTGGCGTTTCGCGCGGAAAACTTGCGGGCGAAACAGCACGCGGCGCAGGTTGTTGCCCTAAGATTAAAGCCTCAATTGGATCAGGCATTACAGACTTCCCGTAGAAGTGAGCTTTTTAATGTTTTGATATTTTTCCAAATATTGCTTACGTTTTTCTGCGTCTTTACCTAATAATTTGTCTACTTCGCGCTTTAATACTGCTGGATCTTTTTCTTCTTTATACAAATTAATTATTTCAAAAACGCGGGAATCTGCGTTTGATTGCCATGCTTGTTGAAATGCGCGCATGTTGTTATCGCCAAAACGCTGCGAAAACTTTTGCGCTCCAGTTGCACGCATATCAAGATCAGTTAAATCTGCTTGTGTACGACGTGCGATACCCAACAAAACATTTGGCGGATATGTTTCGTCACCATTTGCTATACGCGCAAGTTGTTGACCAGCAACCGTGTCCATAGAACCACCGGATGATCTAATTTGCGCAATTTGAGCGTTTGCAAGGTCTTTGCTTAATTTTTTGTATTCGTCACTACCTGCTATTTCTGAGATTTTTCTAACACCAGCACCCGCAATACCAGATGTAGGTAAAGAACTTTCTAACAATTTTTTAGATTGCGAAATAACTTCTTCAACGTTTCTGCGCGCTGTTGTAAGTTCTGATTGCGTATTAACTAAGCTGTTTCTGTACGTTTGACCAGCAGTCAAATCAGCAGTTTCTGACGGACTAGGCGCATAAGGCACATTTGCACGACGCACAGGATAAGGCAGCTGCATCGTGGTTGCCGGCGCTTGTTCGCCAGGACGTCGACCCATTGCTTCGCCAGTAACACTAGGCTGCACTGGTTGACGCGTTGTCACAGGCGGCGGTGCGGCTGTGATTTCGCCTTGTAAACCAGACGGCATGCCAATTGTGCCTGTTGGACTTGCGCCGGGAGTAAACGTTGCTGGCATGCCGCTGACCGCGCCTAAAGTTGGCGTTAATTGAGTTGTCTGTGTCGCAGTTCCAGCCATGCCCATACGCGTATTGCGCATCAATTCTTCAAAGCCAGCAACATTACCTTTTGCAAGCAATTCGCGTGCTTGAGACATAAAGCCATCTTTTTTAACTGGTATGCCATACATTTCTGACGAAATGCGTTGCACAGCATCCAAATCTTGCATAATGCCTTTTGCGTCTTTTCTTAAAACTGCTGGCGATTTTTCTAAGCCAGTCATCAGTTGCATCATAACGCCTTGCTGATCTGCGTTTAATTTAAACGCTGCGCTTTGTGCTTGCGTTTCTGCTGTTTTTGCTGATGATGTTGCTTGTGAAACTTGCGGCTCTAAAGTTCTTTCAGCTAACGATGTTGCTGTTTGCTGCGAACGCAAAAGCAACGGATTCATTTGCTGCGCTTGTTGCAGCTGTAATTTATAAGCCTCAAGCTGCAACGGATTCATTTGTTGCGCTTGTTGTAAGCTCTGAATACCCGACGCAAGATTTACCATGTCGGCAATATTCGTTTGCACCGGCTTAATGCCGAGCGCAATATCTGGTCGTAGTCCGCTGTAGTCAGCCATTGTTATTCACCAATTATGTTGCGTAGTTGTACGGATCGTATGAGCTTCCTGCGCTCGGAACACCGGGATTAGCTAACGCTTGAAAAGGCACAGCACTAGGTTGATTACCGCGTAACAACGACGCAAGCATCACGTTGTTGCCGATGTTGCCGTACATTCCTGCTTTTGCGTTTGCAGCGCCGATTGTGCCAGCTGCTTCTGATGCAGCTGCGCCCGTGCCTAAACCTGTTGCAGCGTTAATGTAGTTTTGACCTAGTTGATTTGTTTGACCTTGCGCATTTTGACCCAAACCTGCAATGCCAGCCAATGTGTTGTAAATGTTTGTGCGTTGTCTTTGAAAACGGTCAAACGCATTGCTGTATTCATTGCTTGCACTAGTTTGAGTATAATCCTGCAAGCCGCGCAACGTATTGCCACTAAGCAAACCGCCGCTAGCGTTAGCTAATGCATTTGTCGCGCCTTGACCTTGACTAAGACGAAACGCATATCCCGGATCAAGATTGGCCGCAAAATCAGCTGGCGTAAATTGACGCGTTAAATAATCTGTGCCAGTTGCTGTGCCGATCGGGTTGCCATTTTCGTCGTATTGCGTGTACGCGCCCGGCAACAACGAACGAATCGTGTTTAGCGAGCTGTAACCCGCGCCACGACCAGCAGCTTGTTGCTTGTTCAGCGTGTCAAACATTGCTTTCTGCTGATCTGCTGCATAGCGCGCAGCGTCAGCCTGTGTGCGCGCTGCTTCGCGTGCGGCATCAGCTTGTTCGCTGCCGCCAATAATGTTACCTACAATGCTTGCCGCAGCTGGTACGGCCCATGAAAATGGCATGATTAGTCCTCTTTTTTGCTTATTAGCACTTCGTCAAGTTTATCAACATCTGTTTCGCTCGTCGCGTGAATACAGAACCATTCGCAGTCTTCCAAAGCCACAATCGTGTGCATGCGATGTGCCGGCACTTCAATGCACGCTGGCGCAACAAACACCGTTTCTGCGTCATCAGATTTCATCAAAACTTTGCCTTTAGCCAAAATGCTAAAGTGACTGTATTCGTGTGCGTGTTGCCCCGCAGCATAACCTTTAGGAATGCGCATTTGACGTGCATATAGACCGTCTGAAAAGTGATGCCGCACATCGGGGTCAACAGCAAACGTGCCGTGCAGCATTTTAAAAATGTCAGCTTGATTCAAAAAGTCACCTGATTGACGGTTAATATGACAGAAGCCGTACTAGGAATTACAGGGCTAGTTTGCGCGGCATAAAATTTAATTGATGTTGTTGTGGCAGACGTTGACCAATAAAGCTGCACATAATCGCCAGAATTTACGCTTATAAAATAATTCCAGCCGCTGATTGAGTGTCCGTTAACGCTGCCGTGCTTGTTTGGCACTGAAATTAAACCTGCGCTGCCAGTTACGTCTGTGCCGTTTTTGCGAATCCAAATATAAACATCGTCAAGCTGATTATTTGTGTTCTCTAGCTGAATACTAAATTGAAAGTTGTAAATACCCGGATTTGCAAACAATATTTGCGATGTTGTTGTACCGATTGACACGCCGTTTGATAAATCAGTCGTGTTAAACGTAATTGCAGTCGGCGTGTTAATTGCTGACGCTGTTTGCGTAGTTGTATCTTGGAAAGCGCCGTAATACAACACGCGACCCAAACCCAACAAATACAACAACCATTCGCGCGAAATCGTATTAGCCAAACCGTTTAAAAACGGTGATCGCGGTATGTTGACGTCGTTGATGTTAGTTGTGGCCATTAGTTTTCGCCAGCACTTGCTTTAAGATTGGCAGAAACAATCACAGCCCACACAGGATCAGTCACAACGACTTCAAACAAACGATCTCGAGCAGTGCCTAAGCGACGCCAAATCGCTCGATTGCGATAACGACCAATTTTGCCAATAGAAACCCAGTATTCTTTTGACCATGTGCTGCCGCCATCGTTTGACCAACGCAGCATTGCTTGCGGATCAGCCGCAGGATCGTTTGCGTTGCCAACGCCCGGCTGAAATTGAATTTGCAATTCGTCAAAAAACTCACGCTGCAAATCAGACACTAAATGCGGGCATCGACGCAAACGACGTATGTTTTGACCGTTGTCTGTGTAATTAGATGGATCAAGCTCGTACAACACGCCATTTGCATAATCGCCAACCAACACTAAGCCTTGAAATGATGCAGAACAGTTGCCTCGATGCCGGCTGTACGTGTTTGTGTTGTCGCAGTAAAGCCATTTGTGCCACATTTGAGACGTTGCGTCGTATGCCCACGTAATGTTGATTGTGGGAAAACTAACAACATACACTTCGTGACCTTCTAGCTGATAAGTCCACGCTATAGCATCATCAATATATTTGTTAACTAGCGTTTGCTCTACAGCGTGTGTTGAAATGCGTTGTGGTCGATAACCGTTCATTTGCACAATGACGCCTTGACCGCGATTGTTGCGAGATACATACGCAAACGAATCGCCAAAACGCGCCATTGAAAATTGTGCTGCAATGCCGTGTTGTGTTGATGTTCCCGGTATGCGCTGAAACGGGAACGGATACGCTCCAACATCAACCCATACCTCAGACGATGCTTCGCCTAATAAATACACTTCGCGGTGATCAACAATCAATGAAACTAAATTGTCAGGACCGCCATCTTTAGAAGCAAACGCAAGCGAATTGCTAATTGGCGATAACAAATTGGAAGAACCCCATTGCTGCGTGCTAGGTCTGTTGTAGACAAAATAGTTGTCAACAATGTCAACAGTATTGCCGCCGGTAAACGCGCCGTCAGTGTCGGGTAATTGCGTAAAGTTCAAACCGTACATTGTTTGACCAGTACCAATTGTATGCGACGCGCTCAAAGTGTAAGTGCCTGTGCTACCAGTGCCTGTACCCAACGCAGTAATAATTGTGTTTGACGTAACACCTGCGCCTTGCACAGTTTGTCCAACGTACAGCGTGCCGCTTGCGACAGCTGAAACAGTCATTGTTGTGCCAGACACTGTTGCTGTGTAGCGTGCGCCAACAGTTGCAGAATTCATTGCTTGTGACGATACTGTCTGACTAACGTTGACTGTGTATGTGCCAACGCCGCCTGTACCTGTGCCCAAAGCAGTAATTACTGTTTCTGGCGTTACGTCTAAACCAAACAACGCTTGATTGGCAGCAATTGAACCGCTAGTAATTGCTGTTACAGTAAGCGTTGTGCCACTAATTGAGCCAGTAAAAATTGCAGATGATGGTGACGAAATGCGCCACGTATAACGATGCGCACCGTCTACGATGTAGACGTTGACGCCGTTGTCGCTGATGCCAACGCGCCCTGTAGTCGTGAGTAATTGCCCGACCATTTTAGGGATAAAGTCAGAAGTCATTACGTAAACGTAAGCACCAACAACTGCAACTAACTGCGCGCCGCCAGATACAGTGCGCAAACCGCGCACTTCTTGCGCGTTTTTAAACACTGTTTTCGGAGTCAAACCCGGCGTCGGATATAGCGACACAACGCCGCGTTCGCCGCCCTGCTTTAGCGGATCAATCTCAGGGCGCCAATTAATGCACTCCTGTCCTTCTTGATAAATAGAAGGCGCTTCGTAGCTCGGACCGACAAAGCCGAAATCAGCCATTACACAAACCCACCGTGCAGAATAAAGCTCGCATCTTTACGTTTGCCAGAAATCAACACGTCGTTGTACGTGGCCACTTGTGGCGGTCGCATATTCGTGCGTTTAACGGTTGCTTTTCCTTGCGCAGCAAATGCAGTAATCATTTGAATTTGCGTTTGCGACGCTTTACCGTACATCGGCATTAATCGTTCAGCCAAACACCAGCGCAGGGCCATCATGTAACCTTGTGGCAGGGCGAATGTGTCATAAAGCGTGTTGTAACGCGCAAAGACGGTATCGGCGAACAGGTGCATTTCGCCCTGCGCCGGGTTTGGCCATAGGTAAATCGTTCCCAATGTCTCAGCTGGCATGTAATACAACGCTTTTGGCCACGGACCGTTAAGGGATTTAAGACCGATTACCGCATACTGATCGACGTTTAAAACTGCTACTGGATAATCCAAACCGCCGCCGTAGATTGGCGCGCCGTTGCTTGTTGTAGTCACACGCACAAAAGCAGACGTGATCGCTAATGGGCGTTGGTAGTAAGCTGAAATTGTTGTGCTTGCAACAGTTTGCGATACGCTAACTGTGTATGTGCCGGCTTCGTTTACGTTGCCACCTGCGCCAGAAACAAAGCCAACGATTGTTGTGCCCGACGTGACGCCAGTGCCAGAAATCGTTTGACCAATAGCCAGCGCGCCTGATGCAATTGCCGTGACCGTTAGCGTTGTACCGCTAATTGAGCCTGTAAAGCTCGCGCCGACCTGCCCACCGGGTCCAATCGTGTATTGGATTTGATTCTGCGTAGTCGGGAAAATGATCTCACTTTTGTAGTAGATCATCATTGATTCGTTCGACCACTGATCGATCATGTCATTTAGCATGTCGAACGCGTCTTGCGCAGCTTCTGGCGTGGGCGTTTCGCCCGCCTCAAGCGCGCCAATATCTTTTAAAGCGCGGCTGATAATATCAATTGGCTGTGTCATTTATGCCCCAAATGCCTTGAAAATCTGTGGTTTCCACGGGGGGACAACAGTTCGTCTTGACTGTAAAGACGCCAGTTGATCTTCCAGATTAGATTTTATAATAGAAATCCCGTCGCGCACAGCTTCTTGTTCAATCCATTGCGCGACCATTTGCTCGGTGACCTCAAGAAATGGCACGTTCTCTTTTGGCTCATTAAACCACCAGTTGCCCTCAGTTTCTACTGTGCAATCATCTTCCTTTGCCGTGACGTGATATTTGGCGTGCGTAATTACGTCGTTTTCGGCTGAAATTTCTAATATTTTCCAATCAAAAGTGGCCATAAAAATCCTTATGTCAATGTCACCGTTTTATGGTTTTGGGTACTTAGCTTTTACAGCGAGACATGCGTCAATGTACGCTTGCACCTGCGCTTGGTCACCTTTGACTATGCCATCTAGGTAATCTGTAATAGGTGGGTATTCTGCGGATCGTTTCGCTTTGTACGCATTTGGGTCAACCCAATCAAGCAACTCTTGCTCTGTCGGTTTTACTATGTCTTCAGATAACCACGTAAGGCCATCATAGGTATCGCCATTTAATGTCCATTTTGCGGTTGGGTATAAAGCAAATAATGGTTTGGTTAAATCAATCACGCCGCAATCTCCATGACTGTTATGTAACTAACACCTCTATACATATCTGCCGCATCAGTATCAGAGCCAGTTCTGTTTATGTACGTTCCTACAGTAATACTGGAAACTTGCACACCATAAGTAATTGCTGATGTTGTTGCTGGAGAATCTAAATAAGTTAAACTTTGATGCAGCATCATCAGTAAATAACCCGCAGCAGAACCTCGATAAGCACTACCAGCAAACGAACCTCTTGAACGAGAACCTGCTGCATCTGCTAAAGATAACTGCGTCGTACTAGCACCAATGGTTCTTGTTAATTTAGCAGCACCGCCTTGAGCATTTTCAGCCGCAATACCCAGATTACAAACAACAAGTATTTTGTTAGATGAACTAGTTGGAGTAATTGATACAGTCAATCCCGTTACAGCGGTATCTGTAACTGTTGCGCTACTAACAAAAGTATCTGTTTTAACTGTTTGCAACACCTGCAATATAGACCCAGTAGGCAATCTAGCAGCAGCAATTGTTCCTGTAAGCTGAGATGCGGCAATACTTTTATTGGTTAATGTCTGCGTATCAGTCGTTCCAACAACAGTGCCCGCAGGGTTGCCAGTGCCACCCGCAGGGAAAGTAACGCCTGTGCTTCCGTCAATTGTTGTGGCCATTATTGTGCCTTGTAATTAGGGTCGTGCGGCCATTCCACAACAATTGCTGCTTGTAGCGCGGCAACACCCGCAGCCGCATTGATTGCAGTGATTGCATGCCCTGCGGCCGTGCGTACAGCGGCGCGATAAGCCAGCCAATCAGCGGGGGCAGGCGTGCCGGTTTCTGTGGCTTTAACAATCATCCAATCAGATGGCAGCAACAAACTATACGCAGTAGCGTTAATGCTTGTAACCCACTGTGTTTTTAATCCAGCTAAATCTTTTGGCGTATTTGTGTAAGTACGCACAGCGCCATTAAGTTCGCTGCTGACCCAGTAAAAACGGTCATCTTCTGGTGCGTTTGCGTCTGTCACTTCTTGCAAACCAAGCGCGGCTTTTTCTTCCGGCGTAGTCAGGTTCAGCCAATTCTGTGGATAAGCAGTGCCGTCAATTTCAAACGACTGCCCTTCGTTAAGGTATTGGTTAGATGCGGCACGATAAAACATAATTACCTCGCAAGAGCGTACTTAAATGGGTTTTCAGCAAAGGCGGCGTACACATAAGTGCCACCCGAAGCATTGATGTAAACAGGACTAGAGCGGATTTTAAAACCGTTAGACAAGAAATCTTCTGCCCTGTTTGTAACATTTGAATCTTCTGCATAGTTTCCATTTGCATACAAAGTCAATATCGCCACATTGTAGGTGCTTCTAGAAGAATCCATCATAATCCAGTCATCTGCTGAATCGGTGCGTTTAATCATAATAAATCTTGGTCTAAACCCAGTAAACACAAAAGGCCCATCTGTCGAACCGTTACCAGTGTACGAACCAAACGCGCTGTAGCCAGCAATAGCGGCGAAGCAATAGGCAACGATATTGTCGTTGTTTGTATATGCTGCCGTTGTCATCGAAAACACGGTGCTAGTTGGTGCTGCCGCAAAATATCCAGCCACCGCCCCGCCAGTGCTGTTTAAGATAAGCCGTTGCGTATAACCCAACGAAACGTGATACACATCCCAATTCACAGCCGCCGAACGGTCTTTCACAATAATAAAGCTAGGCGCAACACCCAAGCCGTGACCGATGGTGTTGGTAGCTGACGTAGAAAACGTCCATGTAACAACACTAAACCCAGCGGTTTGGTTAACGCTAACAGTGGATGTTCTGTTGCCATCCGTATTGGATGACGATGAGCCAGCACCGGCAAGCCATTGCCAACCGACATAAGTAGCCGTATTGGTGTTCATTTGAGCCAGCGCACCAACAGTAAAGCCCGTGCTACCAAACGCAGTTAAGCCTGTTGTCTCTGTTGTCTCTGCTGTTGTTGTGTTGCTCTCTAACTGTTTTTGCACACCACGAACAGAGTCATATAGCGCATGGTCTGTTGCACCACTTCTGCCTTTTACCCAAACAAAATCAGGTTGAAATGACGCAGAGCCAATTGTGTTAGCAATCGTCCGACTTGAGCCTGTACCCGTATACAACGTAGCCGCCATATACCCCGCACCATTCGCAATCGTCGGCGTTGTGATGTTTTGAGTACAAAGTGCTTGATAACCGGATGGCGCAGTGTAGCTAAAAGCGCGTTGCCCAAAATTCCAGTTTGATGTGCTATTAATGTGCCCGGTTGCAAAATAAAATTCACCCGCAGTTAATCCGGAATTTGCAGATGTATATTGTGTTGTTTGTAAAGTGTTATTTTTATAAAAAGAAATTGTCAAATTGGTTGCATCAAAAGCAATCCCAATTACGTCTCCAGTTGTATATGATGAAACCATTGCAAGTGTTAAACTGTTGTAATACAAACCACCGTCATTGTTATATGACCATGTGTTTGCTTGAAAGCCTAATCGAGATGTTGGCGCGTAACCTAGTTTTGCAATTCCAATCGTTCCGCCATAAGTATTAGACCCGACGGTCATTTCTGCATACCATTTGCCGCTAGTCATGGCAATTGTAGAAACTGTGGTGGCGTATGTGCCAACCTCTGTCATTGTTAAATTGCCGTTTGATAAAGTTACAGTACTGCCCAATGCAAGCGGATTTAATACAGCATAATTCCCACGCACCTCACCACCAGCTCCAGTGTCCGAACCATATGGTATTGGCGTATCAACCATTGAATCGTAGGTTGCGCCAGTAGTCACCGAGATGTTATTTGGTGTCCAGTTGTTGCCGTTGCCGCTTGAGTCCTTACCAATAGTCGTAGCAGTGTTGTTGCTGTTATCCGAGAAGTTCAGATAAAAGCCATTTGTGCCATACGTTCCGGTGTATTTAGTCGGCCCCCACACGCCAGTTGTCGTGCTGGTTGCGCCGAACGATGATGGCGTTAAAGCCTGACCGTCGATGAAGTTGATTTCGGTTAGGTAGCCGTCAAAATAAAAACCAGCGTTTGTATGAGCACCGATGCGATGTATATTCGCTGTGTTCATAAAAGTAGAATTTAAGTTTTGTGCTGGATATGTGGCTGTTGAAAACGAAGTGAGTTGCACCCCGTTAACATATATTTTAATTCTGTTTGTAGATGTTGCCTGTGTAGTGTCCACAGCAAGCACAATGTGATACCACGCGCTTGGATCACGGTATACAGACGAAGAAATAAGTGTTGATGTTGCACCTTGATCGGGCGTGAAATAAAGTGCGCCAGCTGTTGTATCAAAAAACAAGCCATCATCACCACCAGTAACTTGCCCTGCGGTAAAAAGGGCGTAATAAGTCCCCGCAGCAACAAGACCTCTTTTTACCCACCCAGACCAAGTATAAGTTTGCCTGTTACCGGAGGCGGCTGGTGTTCTTTGAAAGTAAGCCGAAGCAGACGAACGCAAGCGAACGCTGCGGCTAATCTGATAGCCGCCAGTATTGCTATCAAAAAACAGGTCTTTTGCTGCAAACATATTATTGGTATGCCTGTTGGAAAGCGCCGTACCAGTTTGTTCCGTCGCTAAAGAATGACAAAATGTCCCAACGTGATGCGGTTGTAGTCAGCGTAGGCGCGGTGTTGGCAGGCCACTTGACGCTCGTAAACGTGCCAGAAAAACCACCCGAGCCGGTGCTAACAATTAAGATAAATGATTTGCCAGCCACAGCAGTGGGCATCGTAAACGTACAGTTACCCGTCATTGTCACGGTCTGAAACGTGCCTGATGCAAGCGACAATGTTTTGGATGTGCTGCTGTTACCAATAGCAACCACGGCCTCGGTGTAAGCGCCAGACAAGTTTAAGCTCTGTGCGGTATCAATCGTTACGGCAGTTGTTGTGCCGTTAGACGCAAGAATTAACGATGAGGCAGATGCCACCTTACCGACAAACGTAGCGTTTTGGCTTGTATCAAGCGTTACCGCCGTTGTGCCGCCGCCGCCTGTGTCGTTTGTCTTTAAAACAAGCGTTCCATCCGTGTTGCCTGTAATGACAATTGGATTTGATGAACCTGTGCCCGCTGTAATAATACTCATAAGACTAGCCACCTTTGTCCAGAAGATACGGTTACGGCCACACCGCTATTAATTGTGATCGGCCCGACACTATGCGCGTTGAATCCGACGCCGATTGTGTAATTTGCGCTAACAGAAGTGCTGTTTACGATAATGCCGTTGCTTGCAACGATTTCTGGCGATTTAAATTCGCCCGTAGACGGATTGTAATTCAGCTTTGTCGAGCTGACATATTCTGTGCTAACAGTGCCGCTTGTTGTAGCCGCAAATAACGGATAACGCGTTGCGTTTGTCGTTGTATCGTCTGATAGCGTAATAGTTGTGCCGCCACCGCCAGCTGCCCACGTAAATGCAGAACCGTTCCACGTTAGCGTTGTGCTTGAAACAGTCGGCGCCGTAATGTAACTTGTTGCGCCAGCACCTGTTTGATATGGGATTTGATTGGCAGAACCGCCCGCGATGTTGGTTGCGGTTGTCGCACTTGTTGCAGACGTTGCTGTTGCTGCGTTGCCGCCAATTGATAAACCAGACGCTGTGCCCGTCAAATCAGTACCAGCACCGCTAAACGATGTGGCCGTAAACACGCCGGTTGACGGCACATATTGCAGCTTTGTTGAGCTAACGTATTCTGTAACTAAATTGCCCGTCGTTTGATTTGCAAATAACGGATAACGCGCTGTCGCGGTTGTCGTGTCATCTGTGACCGACGCATAACTGACTGGCGTTGCCCACGTTGGCGCGCTCAAGCCATTAGACTGCAAAAATTGGCCGGCTGTTCCAGCAGTGCTAAATGCGTATGCAGTGCCTGTGCCATACGCCACAGCGCCAGCTGTCGGTGTGGCTGTGCCATTTGTACCGCCATTGGCAATCGGCAACGTACCAGTAACGCCGGTGCTTAATGGTAAACCTGTCGCGTTTGTCAGCGTTGCAGATGTTGGCGTTCCTAAAATTGGGGTAACTAACGTCGGGCTAGTATTTAATACGACGCTGCCCGAGCCTGTTGAGCTTGTAACGCCAGTACCGCCAGAAGCGACGGGAAGCGTGCCTGTCGTGAGCGCAGACGTGCTGGTAGCATAGACTGCACCGCTCGACGTAAAAGACGTTAAACCCGTGCCACCGTTTGTTGTGGCTAGTGTTCCAGCCAAAGTAACAGCGCCACTAGTACCCGCGCTAGGAGTAAAGCCGGTTGTGCCGGCGCTAAAACTAGTAACAGCAGAGCTTGATAGGTTTGACCACGACGGTGCGCCGGCTGAAACCGTTAGCACTTGACCCGTCGTGCCAATTCCTAAAAATGTTGTGTTGTCAGTCGAGCTTTGATACGGCAACGATCCCGCAGTGCCGCCGGCAATGTTTGTCGCTTTGCCAGCAGTCGTTGCTGTGGTCGCGGTTGTTGCGGTTGCAGCATTTCCACCAATGTTTAAAACGGTTGCAGTGCCAGTTAAACCCGTACCCGGTCCCGTAAACTGCGTCGTCGCAGTAACTGTTGTGCCTTTTACGGTCGTTGCGCTTGTTGAACCAATTGTTGTGCCATCAATTGCGCCGCCAGTAATTGCGACGTTATTTGCATCTTGCGTTGACATTGTGCCCAAACCGGACACTTGAGTATTAGCAATTGCAATTGACGTGTCAGCAAGCGCAGTCAATTGACCTTGCGCATTAACTGTTGCGGTTAGCGTTTTTGACGCAGAACCGACTGATGCAGCAGTGACGCCTGTGTTTGTGATGCTAAATTGATAGCCAGTAAGCGTTAAACCTGTGCCCGCCGTGTAAACAGCAGTGTTTGCAAATTGCACAAATGTAACCGCAGTAACGCCCAAAGTGCCGCCGGGTTGCGTAGTTGAAACCCACGCGCTGCCGCCTTGCGTTGAGCCTTTTAGCAAAAATAAATACGCAGCAAGCAATTCATCCCACGTGTTTGCGTCGCTTGAGCGCGACCACGCGCCAGTAGCAGCGACATAAATCCCGTTTTCTGACGCTGTTGCTTGATTTTTGACTAATACACGATCACCAGCTGCGACCGTAATGCCATCAATTGTTAGCAAGCCAGACAAACTAGCAATATTGACAGTTGTGCCGACTAAAGCGGGTTGTTTAAAGCTCAAACCCTGCGCAATAGCATCAACGTAAGCCTGATTGACAATTGAAGTCGGACCGCTAGGAGCAGATGAAATCGTGCCCGTCGTAGTGCTAATGTTTGTAAAATTGCCCGTTGACGGCGTGGTTGCGCCAATCGTTGAGCTATCAATTGTGCTGTCTGTAATGTGCAATCCGCTTTGTAGCGGATTTACTGGTGCAAAAAACGGCGTTCCCGCAGGACCGATTAAGGTAACGGGCGTGTGATCTTCATTAAAAATACCCTGAACCGGTACGATATTAATCGTACTGGTTTTCGCCGTATCATTCGACATTATGCAGCCTTAGTCAGCTTGTGCAGCAGTAATGTAAAGCGTGTTTGTGCCCGATGAAATGCCTTTGATGTAAAACGGCGCTTTTGGCGCAGCAATAAGCACAGGATAATTCATCGAAGCTGGTAAAACGTAAGACGTGCTGCCAGTGCCCGTAGTTGGCACAGCTGGCGTTGCCACAGTGCTTGAATTTGAAAACGTCACAGCCGCAACGCCGGTTCCGGTGTTCAAAAGCTGCACGTAGTTTGTTTGATCGTTTGTATTTGCTTCAATTAAAAGCGCAGAGCTTGCAGATGTAGTCAGATCAAGCGCGTAGGTTTTGCCGCTGACCCGAATGACCGATGTATTAACCATTTATTTATCCTTCGCGGGTAAACAGAAAACCGACCCGCCTTGCGGCGAGCCGGTTTTTTACTGCACGGGATTAAAACTCTGAAAAGTCGTAGCCGTAAACGAAAATGTCAACGGTTCCGCCAGATACGGCAGTGCCCACTTTGACATACAACGTTTGAGCAGACAAATTCACGTTTTTGGTAGCAGACACAACGGTTGCGTTCGTCACGTAAGTAGCGCTAGTGTTGCTAGTCAGCGTTGCGTTCGTCACGATTTCAGTGCCAGTACCGTTCACGCCGGTCCAAATTGCAAGCGCGCCGCTGCTAACGTCTTTGTTAGCGTTGGTGATCGCCACGTTTTGCACGCAGTATGAGCTGGTATTGTTGATCTGCAAAGTCACAATCGAATCGCCCGTTGCCGAAATTGGCACTGCGCTCGCGCTGGCCAACAGACGGATCGCCTGATTGGTAGCAAGATTGCTCGGGTGAATTGTTTGTGTTGATGCTGGTCCGGGATTAGACATTTTGTCGGTTCCTTTCTAGGTTATGGGCGATTAAGCCGCGACGCGGCAAGCAAGTTCAGGGTACAGCGGCGCCCAACCGTACAGAACGTCCAAACGCGTTGGGATGCTGTCGTTGTTGATCGTGTATTGACGAACAACGCGGATCGACATGCCCAATTCTTTGTCGCTTGCGCGACCGGCGAAATGCACACCTTCTGGCAGCTCAAGATCAGCCATCGCAACAGTAAACGCATTGCGGTGCATGATAATGTTCTGCGGCGAAACGGTGCCGGTTTGGTTGAACGGGGTCACAGCAGCAGTGGCCGAAGTCGACGAAATCGTCACGTTCTGGAATTGACCGGCAGTGATAACAGCAGGTGAAACGATCACTGAGGTCGTGCTAGAAGTCGCAACAGTCACGTCAGCTTGCACAACAAAGTTGCGCAATTTGTTCGAGCCATACGCTTGACGGTTCTGTGGGTTGACAGCAAACACGTTGGCGATCTGGATCACGTCACCTTGCTTCAGACCAGCAGTTGCGGTCGTGGCAGTCAAAGCAATCGTCGAAGTCGACGCCCAGCCGGTGCTCAAGAAACCAGTTCCGGTCGTGGTCGCGCACGCCAACGTTGCGGTCGAGTACGAACCAAAGGTATGGGACACAACGTTTTGGTCCATCTTCCAGTTCATGCCAGCTGAGTCACGACCCATCAAGCCTTTTTGATACTGCTTGCCAATCACGTCAGACGGCACAAACAAGCCCTTCAAGCTGTCGACAATCGTCGCAGAAGTAAACGGCTCGATAATGCACGAACGGCGGCCGTCGCGCGGTGCGCCTTCAGCGTCCAGATACGCGCCAGCGGTCAAGTAAGTGATTAAGCCAGTGGGCGGCGTGCCAGCAGTGCCGACGATGTTCGCGGTGTTGTTTTTAGCAAGCACCAAACCGTCGCGGTCGACTTTGTTAGCAATAGCAGCAACAGCGGGCTTCAGCACGCGATCGCTAAACATGTCTAACGACAAAGCCAAATCTTGCGTCGTGAATTGAGTGTCAACGTGGAATTGCGTGCTGAGAGTAACAGGCACGCTCGTCTCGTTAAAGTCCTCAATGTTGAGCGCAGGACCGGTTGTTCCGATAAAGCGACCCGGACGGCGAACGTTCACAGTGTTGCCGATTTTGGCGCCAACGACTGCAAACTGATCGTCATAGTTGCGATCTACTTCTGACGTGAAAGTCAGTTCGTTTTCGAGAACCATTAAGGCCTCGTTTGTGATTTTACTAATTGTTAATAGATTATTAGACACAATATTTCCTT
>Ga0114967_10001814_pt1 | contig 17955 bp, 34 predicted proteins | sample M_130628_MF_Meta_FD_92639 | JGI IMG/M metagenome (GOLD analysis project Ga0114967, IMG submission 92639) | Freshwater microbial communities from Lake Montjoie, Canada to study carbon cycling - M_130628_MF_MetaG | ecosystem: Environmental > Aquatic > Freshwater > Lake | place: Lake Montjoie... | reverse complement strand
AAAAGTATACGGAATCGCAGGCAATCAAATCAGGCAATTCACCAGCTTGAGCTTGGCAACGAGTCCAAAGAGTATTGAAAGCAGATTGGATGGTTGAAGAAGATGCAGTAACTGATTCTACTGAAAAATCATACAACTTGTTTTGCCATATTGAATAATTAGCACGATTAATTGCACCAACAGTTCCTGAAGTAGGAGCATCAGCAATTAAAAGTTGTAAACCACCAATTTCTTTACCGCCAGAACCAGTTCCATCCGCGTAAATTTGAGAACCAAGATAGTTTTTTAAAGATTCGATAAGAACTTTTTTCTTAGATTCAGCAAGATTGATAAAAGCCTCTTTGCCGCTGTTTTGTTTCATTTCCAAATCAGTCATGGTCATAGTACCACTGATGATTTTTTGAGCAAAAGTAGCAGTTGCAAGAACGTCTTGCGGAGTAGTGTTAAAGGCATCATATTCACCTTGTGATTGAACAGTTCCATTCGAAGCGTAAGAAATCTTTTCTTGGAAATTCACACCACCAGAGGATTTAATAATATTGCCTTTAGCTTGTAAACGACTTAACAATGGGTGGTTGTTAAGAATATTGCTGATAATTTCTGGTCTGTAATTATTCAGCGTGGTAGTCAATAATTGTCCTACGTCATTTGGATTAGCCATTTTAATTTCTATTTAATTGTTTTAAATAGATATTAAGCCTTACAAATTACCAGAAGCCCAAGAATCATAAATACTTGACAAAGCATCCCTAGATGAAGCAGGTTTAACACCAGCAGATGGAGAACGACCTGTAAATTTTTTAAGCTTTTTGGCTTTTTCAATTTCGGCAGTTCTTTTTGCTTTTGCTTTTTCTAAAAGTTCCGCATCTCTTTGTTCTACTAGCTCATCATCAAGCAAAATTGCTTTTTTGTAAGCTTTTAACAATCTTTGTTGGCGCTCTGCCGCATTTTTAGGAGATCCAAGCTTTTGCTTTTCCATTCCTAAAATATCAAAAATTGTATCTTGTAGTTTTTCAAAATGAGGATATTTTAGATTACCTTCTTCATCAACACTATCGGCAAAAGAATTTATTTCTTGCTCAATAATTTGAAGTTCGTCTTGTGATTTTTGACCTTTTAAATTCTGTAATTCGCGCTTAATATCTTCTAGCTCTCTGTCTCTGGCTTTCTCTTCAGGAGTGCGATAATCGTAATCGTCCTCATCTTGAACAGGTGTATCAACGAGACTGCCTAAATCAATTTTAGTGACTTTGGCGATATGTTTTAGAGCGGCAACAGGATCACGATCAATAAATTGAATCAGTTCCTTTGTGCTTGATTGCTCTTTTTTTAGATTTCCAAGTTCAAGACTAAGTCTGTCATTTGTTGCACGGTATAATCGCCCTGCGTCTGAAATCTTAGTTTGTAACTCTTTATCTTGTACCGATTTGACGAGATCAATAAACTCTTTAGGGTGACCGCTAAGTCTCCTGTTCAGTTCTTTATCTTCCTCAACTTCAGGATTTTTTTCTTCTGCTTCGGGAGTTTCTATCTCCTCTTCTTCTAATTCATCTTCAAATTCTTCAAGCATAGGATTAGGAACAACTGCCTTTTTTGGCTCGACTATTTCCTTAATCTCTTCTTTTGCTTCCACAATTTCTTCGGGAAAGAATTCATTTAACTTTTCAGACAAAACTTCGTTTGAACTTTTTTCTTGAGTCATAATATAATTTTAACTATTAGTAGTAGGCAATGTTATAATTTAAAACAACATTTAGTTGTCAAGAGATTATTTATAATCTTTTATGTGACAACCCGCCGCTTTAATGCCGTCCATATAAGATTGCTTAGAATAATGCATTTTATTGTCAGCATGGCTAAAAATGCCACCATACTTGCTAATGTAGGCGTCAACACTTAAATCTTCTTTTCCTTTAACAAGCTTAGGAGTTAATGAATCAGTACTGATCCACTCGTATTTTCCAAGCTCATTTTTAACTAATTTTTTAATTGTCATTTAACAATCCCATTTTTTTAAAGCTAATGCCTTTCTGGTAGGTTTACCATTCTTTTTCATTGGTCCTTTAACTCCAGACATTCTAGCGCAAAAAGATTTTCTACGATTTGCATCGGTAGGGCTTTTTTTTGCCTGACTAGCACTTACTGGCGGTTTTAAATTGCTCCCAGTAGCATTGTTATATTTTGCCCTACCTTTAGCAGTTAATCCTCCTGATGATGACTTTTCTCCCCTACCTAGACTTAAACTAATAGATTTTTTCGGCATATTTATTTTTTTGTTGTTTTTTTAGCGTCTTTAAAATCTTTAGCAGAAGGAGCTCCTTTTGTTCCTACTTTTCTCATTTTTTCGCCAGAACCAGCTTCAATTCTTTTTCTTTTAGCATGAATATTAGCGTACAAACCTTTTTTCATAATTTTATTAATTGTTATAGATTAGTACATTTTTCCGCCTTTTTTAGTTCCTTTTTTTACAGGTTTTTTAGCCATTTGTCCTCCTAAATATTTGTTGGTTGATTAGAATTGCGAATTTGATCGTTTAGTACTTCGGTGCGTGCTTTTACAATCATATCAAGGCGTTTTGCTTCTCTGTCAGCTTGTCTATTAACATCTTCAAACTCCATTTTGTCTTGATGTTCTTCGAGTTTAAACAAACCTTCAGCCTTTTTAATGTCAATTTCTTGTTGTCTTAATTGAACATCAAATTGCATTTTTTGCGCTTCTAGTTCTAACTCTTGTTGTTGTAATTGGATTTTAGCCTGTGCAAGCATTTCTTCGGCAGAAGGTTGTTTTTCTTCTGGTTGCTGGTCTTTATTGCTTAAAGCTTCTTCAACATTGCGTCCAACTTTAAATGGCTTGCTAACAAACATTAGGAACTGCTGAAAAGCGTCAGGCGTAATGATTTGCGATTGAACTAGTGGGAAAAAAGCACTAGAAAAATTACTAATTGCGGTAATATACTCAACACGGTCTTGTTTTTCTTGTTGCTGATCAACTCTAATTGTAGAATCAGTTTCAACATCAATTGCAAAAGTCCGCATCTTATCATTCTTAATAAGAGCTTCAACTTGTTGTAATTGTTCAGGAGTGGCAGCGTAACCTTTTAATATTTCTAAAGGCTCTTTCATTGTTTCTTTAAAACCTTTTTCTGCTTGCTGTCTTAGTATGTCCATCTTTTCTTGGGCTTGCGGATCATTTGGTGAAATTTGTTTTTTTGCTTCCATCATTAGCAATCTTAGACGATCTCTTGCTTGCGCTGCAATTGTGTTTATATCAACAATTTTTAAGCCAGTCATTTTAATTAGCTCTTGAATGCTGTAATTCTCCACAGTCATTTCAACCTGTAAGCGTATTAAATCACGCGTCCAAAATTCTACCTCTTTTTGTAAAGGCTGAATCCGAGATATAGCAAAGTTTCCTTTTAATTGTTGTGCAGTGGCAGTTTCTGAAGCCATCGAAACACCACGGACAATGTCAGAAATACCTGTGATGTCTCTGATTGCGTTAATAATCTCAATTTTGTGTTGTTGTAGCTCTCTAATTGCGAGGATAATCTCTTGAAGTGGTTTAAATAGAACCATATCAGAAGCTTTTTGCAAGCCACCAGTACCTTTCAACGGCGTAAATGTGCCATCTTCGCCATTAAATAAAGCCTCGATATCAGAGCCTTCGGCGACAGAATTATAAACGCCAGTTGCTTTGCATTGCTGGATTAATGATTTAATTCTTGCATCAACTTGGTTTAATTCTTCAGCTTGTGATTTGTAGTATCTGTAAAGAGGGATTGGCATCAAAGAACAAGGATCGGATTTAGACCCAAGAGGTGCTGGCATTGGGAAAAAAGAGCGTAATTTATACGGGTCTTCTTCTCTTGACAATAAAGCACCATCACCACCAAGAGTCGCAAAAATTACTTCTTTGGCTTCCTTGTCCCAAATCTCCCAAACTTCAGCCATTTTAAATAATTCATTTTCGTTAGTCTTATCAAGTGAATCAAGGCGGGTTTTGTTTAATGCAACGGCTTTACCTTTAGCGCCAAAATCTTCAACTAATTCATCGCGTGTTTTATAATGTCTAAATGCAATCCAACGCACTTTTGACCATTCTTTTTCGGTAGACATTCTGAAATCTTCCCAGGGCCAGTATTCAATACGGCATTTTTTATTAGTTGGATCAAACTCTTCTGAACCGTCTTCCATTTCAACTACTTCTTCGGGATCATAGCAAACACGGGCAACACCACGCCCACCAACCAAATAATCATCGCGACATTTCCCGATTACATCTTCAGCATCCGCATCATTCATATAGAGCGAAATTGTGCGCTCCATCATTTGGGAAGCTATTTTAGCAATTTCATCCTCATCAAGAAAGCGTTGCGTGATGTTTGGTTTCGGAAGTTTAGAAAAAACTAAAGGGCGTAGAGTTTGCGTATTAGCCCAAAACACATTGTAGCGCTTGGAATCGTTATAATCAGAATTGTATTGGTCTTTGTAAATGCAAAAATATTTGTCAGCTTCATCCCGCCATTTTTGTTCGTAGTTGTTAGCGTTTTCTAATTCTTTTGTCCATATCTCAACTAAGCCAGCATTGCCTTTAGATAGGCTTAAATCTTCTTTTGTTTCAACTTGATCGGCTTGCATTTTGTCTTTTTAGTTGGTTTTCACATATGTTTGGGACTAAAGACGCTTTGCAAGCCTCAATTATACAAATTATGTTAGAAATTTTTATTGTCAAATGTTTTTGCAATTGTTACAAAATTTAAAAGTATATGATAGCCATCTTTATTTGCTTTATCGTCAAGGCTTGATGTTTCAGGGTGGAATTGCACGCCATAAATTGGTTTGAATTCGTGTTTAATTGCCGCAAATTCTGTTGAGTCAGTACTTGCAAGATTATAGAAATTTGGTGGAAGTTTTGTAACCTTGTCGCCGTGAGACATTAGGACGGTTGAATTGATCATTTTAACATCCATGTTATCATCAACTTCTAAATCAACAAATCCATAGAACAAATCATTTGGATTGCTTGGCAAATTATGTAGCTGCAATTTACAAAATCCAAATTCTTTATGCCCCAAGCCTTCTACTTTACCACCAAGCAAGTGACAAATTAATTGCATGCCGTAACATATGCCTAGAATAGGAATGTTTAAATCAAATAATTCTTTGTCTAACGTTGGCGCTCCTTTTTCATAAACTGAATGCGGACCACCTGAAATAATTATGCCAGTTGGTTTTATTTCTTTTATCTCTTCTAAAATCTGCTTTTGATCAATATTTATAATTGATGCTTTAACCCCCAATCGATTTAGAGTTCTGTAAATTTTAAAACAAAGTTGACTGCCACAATCAATAATTAGAATCATAAATTATTTGTCTTTTTGTACTTTAACATCGTTTTTAGCCTTTTCAAATTCTTGTTTAGCCTTTTCAAATTCTTGTTGATAATATTTATTATTTAGATCAAAAGAATAATTTAGTTTAGCTATTCGCAAAAACATTTTCTTAATTTCTAAATCAAACAAAGAGTTGTCTTTCATTGTTAAATTGTTGTGCTTCATCCATTCTTTGTGAGTTACTGCTTTAGTTTCTCCTTTTATTTTAATGTAAAAAGGGACTGTCAAATCAATATGACCATCCAACATGTCGCCATTTGATTTTATATAAAAAAATTTACTCATAACTTTCTTTTAATTCCTTTTCAAATAGCTCAATTTCATTTTTCATAAAACGCACAAATTCATTGCGATCCATTTTCTGATGGTGTTCGTAGTAGCGAGTTTCTACTAACTTGATATGTTCTTTTGAAACTCCCCTCAATTTGTTGACATCAAATATTAATCTAATTAACGGAATGGCGCTTTTAGGATTACTCATATTCATGCATAATAATTATTCTCTAGTTTAAAGAAATTTTCAACAAATTTAACAAACTGCTCCTTTTCTATTGGTTGAGTAGTAAAAGTTACAAACAAATACTCTAAAGAGCTTGCTTTTAAAATCACATTGTATGTATTTGATAATTTAATAATGGTTCTAATTGCTTGACCTATTGTCATTGTTTTATTCATAATCTTGTTCCGTGTTTCGTTTAAAAGCGTTCTTTCTGACGTTGTGCGGGTTAAAGTCTTTCCACCATTGTTCACCAATTTCAAGTGGTGTTTGTTGCACATTTATAATAATTGGGCGGCTCATGCATACATAGCGCAAAGTGTCAACCGCGTGATCCTCTAAATCAGAGTCCAAATCTTCGGGTTTGCTCGGATCATATTGCATGATTGGCAGAGTACGCAACAAGTTTTTTACATCTTTGGTAAAATAAATCAATGGTTTTCCATCTTCACCAATCAATCTTCCGCGTATCTGTTGCCAACCGTTAATTCTTTTATTGTCAGCTTCGCGATAATAGCAACCATATTCTGCCAGTTCTTCCGCGATTGATTTGCCGCGTGAAACATCAAAGATTGCTGGATCAGCAACCATATCAGACATTTTTTCGCCCTCTTGCATGCTCATTGTCTCAAGTGCAATTTCTTTATTGCTTAGTTTTAGCCCTTCGTTTGCTTTGCCCGTGCAGCCATAATATTCACGGTAAAAGATTAACGAGCCACGGGGAAAACTTCTTTTGATTCCATTGCATATAACCAAAGAGCCGTCACTAACAGCCGCCCAAAGTGTCGCAAACGGGCGAGAATAACCCCAGTCAAAACCCCTAATTCTAGCCCAATCTGCAGGAATCAAGAAAGGCTCGATAATATGCAAATCTTTATCAAACTGATCGAAATACGCTCCTTCGATTGCATCCCAATCACCTTCTAACATTGCTTTTGCTAATGCACCACCTAATCCAATAAGTTTATTGGCATAGAGTGGATCGTTTAACATCATCGTAGGATTATCTTGCAACTTGGCAGGGATAAATTGTCTTAACATTCCCCCTTCTTCCGCTGGCATTTCGCGAACTTGCATAGGATCACAATTATCAATAAAAGTTTGTTTTACAAATTGGTGACCAATCCCGCCGGGATTTGAGCCGCACAGAATCAACGGCAATTTATCTTTGTATTTCTCTGGTACCTTTAGCGAGCCAATCCGACAGCGACCGCGCAAAAACTTGTAAATCTTTTCAGAGAAGTGTGTTAATTCATCAATCAGCAATACATTTATTTCCGCACCTTGATACTTTATAACATCTTTTTCATGTTGGCAGTGACACAAGTAAATCTTTGAACCATTTTTAAAAGTAATCTCACTTTCAGAAATGCGGACAAATTTGGAATTGATAAGCGGGGCAAGTAAAGAAGCAAAGCCAGAAGCGCCTTCAATGTGATTTTTAGCTAGATCGGCAAAGACACGGCGAAATAAATAAATTTGAATATTTGGTACATCAATTGCTAGTGCTATTGCGATAATTCGCATAGTGTGAGACTTGCCACCACCAGCAGCGCCGCCATAAAGGATTTCGGTTGCACGGCTTAAAAAACAAGCGGATTGGCGGGGGTGTAGTTCAAGATTAATCATTGATTAATTCCAATCTTTCCAGTAAGCCTTTTTTATATTCATCATATCCAATCAAATCTTGCAAAGCTGATTTAATCTTTTCCTTAATTTTTCTATTTTTCCAACCAGCAATTTGAGCCTCTTTTATAAATTCAAGCCAATTTATGTTAAACCCTCTCTCTAAAATCTCTTGCACCGCAATCTCAATCGGAAGTCCGTGCGTGTCTGAAAGATCAAATAAAAATTTGCCGGTTACAAATTTATTCATTGTTTTTGGAATTAATCATTTTATCAATAATTGTCTGTGTGTGTCTTAAATCTCTTTCAAGAAATATGCTACTTTGCCATTTCTCAACAATTTCCAAAGTTTTTAAATTGATTAATCTATATTTATAATAAGCACCATCTTTTTGCTGAACTTCAATCGCTTCAAGTGCTTGATGCTTATCTATACTTTCAGCAATATAAACAACTTTCCCCTCTAAATTTTCCATCTTCTATTTGATTAAATTACGCCCATTCAACTTTTGTGAAACCATTTTCAATATATTCTTTTCTTCTTCCGATAAAATAAAATTTATCTTTGTTTTTTTCTAGATAATCAAATTCCTTTTGTGTTAGTCTAGATGATTCAATTTTTCTAACCATTAACACCAAGCCAGTTCTATCATGTTCGAGCTCTAAACCATTTTCAATTGATTCAAAAGTTTCATCATCAACAAGCCGCGAGTTTGATAAATTGCAAGTGAATACTAGCCAGCAATTTTTGCAAATCATTATTTATTTATTTAAAGTTAAATTTAAAATTGGCTGCAAATCTTTCTCAGAATCGATTTTTAAAACTGAAGCTTCACCAAATCGTTTTGGCTTTAGCTTTGAAGCCACCCATTTTCTTGCATCAATTTTTAAACGCGCTTGATTAACAACGCTTGGATCAATCTTTCCGTCAATTCCAGTTGGAAGCACTTCGTCGCATATACTTAGAATTTCATCAACAAATGTTTCGGCTTGTTGTTCGCGCGCGCGAGCGTATTGGTTGCTTAACTCTTCACTGTTATTTAACCATTTCCACACACTCGTCAAATTCGGCATCTTATCATCATCACAAATCTTACGCAATGATTCACCGCTTGAGATTCTTTCACAAATTTTATCAAAAATTTCTTGGCTAAATTTTACGCTTGGTTTTCTCATTAGATTAATTCTTTGATTGCCGCGCCAGCTTTGCTTGGTCGCTATTATTTTCTAAGTAAAATTTCGCTTAATCAGCGAGACTAACGCATACAGCAATAGTCTAACAAGCTTGTTGCTACCCCCAACCCCCAAAAAAGGGTTATTTGTCAAGTTATTTATTATTTTTAAGACGTCAATACCTTTTTTCAACTGGTCACAATTTGTGACAGTTTCAAAATATTTTAATATTTCTTTAATTATTTACTTGACATGATTTTTTACAATTAATCTTGATTTATTCAGTTCTTTTCTTTGCCGCAGTGTAAATATTTTGTACATACATTTTCTTTTTTTCTTTCCTTTTCTTATAAAATCTTTTTTAAATTATTTTTTCATTTTCTTAAATCATTTCTTTGCGGCAGTAATAACAACGCGGTTTTACAGCTCTTAATCTTTGCATTGCCTACAGTCTCAATGCTTCATCTTCATTTTATTGCGTGCGCCTTACTGCCTGTTGATCTAATTCTTTTTAAATTATTTTGCATTTTCTTTTATTAATTGCTTGCATGTTATTTTCTTATTGTCTAAGATGATGTCACACCAAAAAAAACAAATAACAATTTTGCAAATAATAAAAATGAAAAATTTTTCAGAAAGACTAAACTTTTCGACAAACGAAAAAGAATTAGAAAACAGTGTAAAAATCAACAGAAATAACGACGTTAATTATTATGATACACTGTGTCTATATTGCGCAAATAATAGTATAAATCTTGAAAATGTTAGTGACGATGATTTTGACGCAGCAGTTGAAATATTAAAAAATTTTGGATCAAACGACGCAAGCTTGCGTTATGAATTTAACAACATTTTTTTCTTTTCAATTTAACAATTAAAAAAAATGCAAAAGTATCTTGCGCGAGGACTTTTAACTCATAAAGAGATTTATCGGTGCTTTTTTTGTGATCTCAAATTTACAACTTTTCATAAACGCATTTATTGTTCATCTTTGTGTAAAAGTAGAGCAGCTAAATTAAGAAGAATTTCCAAATTTGATAATTTTGATGAATATAAAAAATATCAAAAGAACTACCAAAAAAAGCGTTACAAAGAAATCAAAAAAGTAGTTAGAAAATATAATAAAAAAATTTAACAACTAAAAACAGGGGAAAATATGAAAAATTCAGCTTTAAAAGAAAAATGGAGCAATCTTGGAGTAATTGCAGGGCGTGCGCGTTTAATGCAGGAAGAAGCAAAAAGAGAATCAGAAACTGGCTTAGTCCCGCCACTAAATCATTTTATCAAGATCATTTACAATTTAGAAAACACGGAATTAAAAACATTCAAAGCGTGGAAGGAATCTGGATTTATTGTAAAAAAAGGCGAAAAAGGTTTTGTATTTTTTTCAGCTCCAAGAATTACAACTAAAAAAATTGATACAGCTAACGGCGGCAATTTTGAAGCGCAAGAAGAGAAATTTTATACATGCCATTTGTTTTCAAGCGCACAAGTTCAGCCAATTTCTTAAAAAGTAAAAACCAGCGGTTATCACCACAGCCGCAACAAAATTAATAACAATTAAAAAATTAAAAATTGCGGAATAACTTAAAATCAGGGGAAGAAAATGAAAAACAAAATTGAAATTGAAATTAAAGACAAAAATAATTTTCTTTTAATTGAGACCGCTGGTCACGGCTGGCTAAGAGTAGAAAAAGGGCTGGTGGAAATTATAGAGATTGCAAGTTCAAAAAAATTGGAAGGCACTGAAAAAAACGGTTTTATTTTTTTTGAGGAAGATTCTGAAATTCCAAAATTTATAAAACAACTCAACAAAATAACGGGGCTTTCTTTAAAAAAACAAGATTTTTTAAGAATAGATCAAAAAAATAATCCAATTTATTAATAACAAAAACAGGGGCGAAAAATGCTAAATAAAATCAAAAAATTAATTGCCGCCGCAAAATTTAACCGCGCTCAAGATAAAAGATTTGCCCGCGTTCTGGATCAAAATTTTGATTTAGAAAATAATTCAGCAATTTTAAGAGCTTCAATTCTTGTTGGGATAATTGCCGCAGGCTGCTTTTGGTTAATTGCAATCAGTTTAGATGCACAGGCGGGCAAAATCAACAAGAAACTAGAGCAACAAAAATTCTACAACATAATCAGATCAACTTATAATCAGTAAATTTATGAAAACCATAATTGAAAAAGAAATTCAACCAAGAATTCACGTCACAACTTTAACTGACGAAAGAATTTTCGGCTCTTTAAACATTGGAAGGCTTGTTAAAAGCGATCAGGACGGCGTTTATTTGAGGGCGGACGGTGTACGCGTAAGTTGTGATAAAGAAATGCTTTTAAGGATCAATGAACGCTTAAATTTTTTGAATTGGGGGAAATAAATTATGAAAAAAACATTAAAAGAATTTTTAGAAAAAAACCACGCTTGCAAAGATGGCTTTGACTTTGCGAAAGACTTAACACTTGAGGAGTTTTTAAACACCTGCCAGCGCGGTGATTGGATATTGTGGCTATTTGCTAGAATAAACCAAAATTCTTTGCGAGAATTGACTTTAGCGAAAGGTCATTGCGCGAATACAGTGCGGGAATTGATGAAAGATGAACGAAGCACAAAGGCGGTTGATGTTGCTATTGCTTTTGGTGAAAATAGAGCGACTCTTAAAGAACTAAAAGCTGCTTGTGCTAATGCTGCTGCTCGTGCTTATGCTGCTGATGCTGCTGATGCTTATGCTGATGCTAATGCTGCTTATGCTGCTTATGCTGCTGATGATGATGCTGCTGCTGCTGCTGGTGCTTATGCTGCTGCTGCTGGTGCTTATGCTGCTGCTGTTGATGCTGCTACTGCGAAAAAACAAAACCAAAAGCTAACGGCTGATATTTGCAGAAAATATTTGCCGCTTGAAATTTGGAATCAAAACTTAATTTAAAAAAGGAAATTATGAACGAAAAACAATTTACACCATCGCAAATTTACGAAAAAATGATAGCCGAAAATCTAGGCTTTCCCGAAATGGCGGCAATGATTGATCCGCCAATCAGCCAGCAAGGCTTGCGGTTTCACATTAAATCCTATTGCTTGGCATTCAACAAGCCAATGCCGAAAGGGAGCAAAAGAGGCAGAAAACCAGCCATTAAAACTTTTAAAATTAAGGAGTAAAATGAAACTTTATGATTATAAAGCCGAAGAGCTTCAACAACAAATTGATTTTCTTAAAATATTAATGATTGCGCCGCTGGCAATCACCTTTATTTTCAGCATAATTATTTACTTAATCAAATTTTTTTAATATGTTTACTACCAAAGAAAAAATGTTACTAATTATCGGAACTATTTTTTTTATATTGGCAACGATAGGCGTTTATTATTTTTCAAGAAGTTTCAATGAAGATTTGAATTTTAAATCATTGAAACAAGAGCTTGATTTGTAATTTTAAGGCGGTAGTTTTAAAAAATACGACTATATCCTCTCCCTTGCAAAATAGGTGATGAGATAGAATAAACCTAGTTGCAACTAGGTTTATTGGTTGGCGGGCAATCACTATTTTCTCGCCAACTTCGCTAATTTATTCACTGCGTAGCGCTAGATAATACACGCTTCTAAAAGGGAAGTGTGCCTTAGTTATTCTAAGGCTAACCCGAAAGTCCTAAAAAAGCTTTCGGGAATACATATAGATTTCTTTGGTTTTCTATACATATCTAAAAAATGTGTATAGAAAAGCGCAGAAATGCGTATGTTTGCAAAGTACAGGAAAAAGCTTCGCGTGGAGATTCACCTCTTCTAGTTTAATTTTAATAAAACGCCGCCGATACCTGAAACATGGTCGGAAAGTAGAAATACTTTGGAAATGCAAACAATAGTTCCCCCGAACGAACCCGAAAGGATCGCACCAGCGGGGGACAAGCCAGCCTTGGCTAAAGATGAAGGCAGAACTTACGCCCGCGTAAACCAAAGAAGAAACCTTTATCGTAGCCTCTGTAAGAAGCAGTGAGGATAAAGAATTCCCTTCGATGTAGCTGACAGCTCGGAATAGACGGCATTTTCTCTTGATTCTTAGAAATAGGGGTTAAGAGTGGTGAAAGAAATTAAGAAGTAGGGGACGACTTTTTAATTTACAATTTTTTTTATGGTCTGCGGTAGTCCCCTGTCGCAGATCGCCAAACTTTACAAGTAACAACAAGAAGCATGAAAAACACAGTTGACCAAATAGAATTGGTAAATAAACTACATCGCAGGCATATCGCCAAACTTTTAGATTCATTAAATGGAATAAACGCCCCCCAAATCATTATTGACGCGGTGAATAGGCAATTCTCTTTTTATTCAAACGACATCAAGAACCAAGTATTAACAAGTAATTCAAATCAAAATGAAACCAACCACAACAAATAAACGATTAGCTAAAAAAGGATTTATCTATTTATTAAAGTCCCCTCATAGAGAAGAAGATTTCCATTCTTGGAAATTTGGATGCTCTGATGATCCCAAAATTCGCTTAAAATCAATAAATAGCACAAATTCATTTAGAGAAAAATTCTCTTTAATAGCTCATTTTCCAGTAAAAGATAAATTCTTATCAGAAAAACTTTTTAAGTATTTTATATGGGACTCTTTTGATTGTATCTGCCAAGGGGAATTTTTTGGCTCAAGATTAGAAGATAGAGTTCTGATAAATAAATTAGAGGAGATTGCTAATGCCTCAAAATAATCGTCCCGCTTTTTTACTATATAAATCATTCTATTCGCCAGTAAAACATCTAAAAGATGATGAACTAGGATTGCTTTTTCGTGCGCTTTTTGATTATCAAAATGGTTTAGAAATTAAAGACTTACCTCCTCAAGTTGGCATGGCTTTTGCCTTTTTTAAGAACCAATTTGATCTTGATGAGGAAAAGTATCAAGTTGTATTACATCGCAATAAATCAAATGGCTCTAAGGGCGGAAGACCTATGAAAGAGGAAACCCAAGCTAACCCAGAAAACCCAGTGGGTTTTTACGAACCCAAAAAAGGCGAGAAAGAGAAAGAAACAGAGAAAGAGAAAGAGAAAGAATTAAAATTAAAAACATCTAATCCTTTAACCGAGGATTTCCAAAAATTTTGGGAAGATTATACTCCAGTAAAAGTTTCAGATGGAAAAGTTGTCCCAAAAGGAAGTCGCAAGACAGCCCTAATTGCATACGAAAGAGCAAGAAAAAAGCACAGCGCAGAAAAGATTTACGAAGGGGCGGCTAAATATTTAGTGAATTGCTATGAAAACAACCGCCTAAGCTGCCAAGCAGTCGTATTTTTAAATCAAGAGAGATTTTTAGATGATTATGAACAAACGAATTTAGAGGTAAAAAAACATGACTAGATCAGCGTTAGATATTATTAAGGGCGTAGAAAAAAGGAGTTCGGTAACGCCCTCAGAAGAAATTGACATCTGGGGAGCCGTAGAAATGAATATTGATAATTTTTGCGAATCACAAGTTGCTTTTTGTCAAAAAGCAAAAGAAGAGGGTTGGCTAGGCTATCGGATAGCTAAAAATCATCTTGGGCTTCTTGGTTATCTTAGAAATGGCTTTGCTATTCAACTCAAAATTTTAAATCAATACGATATTGCTTTGCCGATATGGAATAATGAGTTTGTGGGCTTCTTTCGTTCGGACTGGTTTAAAAATACGGCGTTAGAAAACGGATTTGTTAAACCGATTTACAAGAAAGAGCATTTTGATTTAATCAAGAAATTTAAGCTTTAAGACAATAAATTAACAATAACAAAGGGGTAAAAAATGAAAGGTAAAATATTTAACGCACAAGAAGTGCAAGCGATAATTGCTGGGGATAAAACAATGTTTAGGGAAGTGATTAAACCACAGCCGAACGAACAACAGAAATATCTTTGCCATGATGACGATGGCAATACTTTCTTGACGGATCATGATTGGGCAGACTACCTCGCTTACGGGGATGGGAATGAAATTAAATGCCCCTATCAAGTAGGACAAAAGATTTTTTGCAAAGAGAGTTTTTTTGAATCGTTTAGCAACACTTATTACAGAGCCGATATTCACGATAATGGATTGAGTTATTACACTTGGAAACCAGCCCAACACATGAAGCAACAACAATCGCGCCTAACCCTGCAAATAAAAGAGATTAGAGTGGAAAGGTTTGATGAGTTATGGAATTGGGTAATTGATTTTGAGGTAGTAAAATGAGCATCTACATCTGCACAATCTGCGAACAACAAAAAGACAGCGATTTCAACTGCGCTGAATTAGACGGGAAGGAATGCTGCGAGGAATGTTTCGGAGAGCATGAACCAAAGTAAGAAACCCAACAAGCTTTTTAATAACTTAATGAGGAAATAATTATGAAAGATAAAATATTTTATGATTTTTTAGTTAAGAAAGTAATCTGTAAACCATTAGAGCAAGTAAAAAGAGAGCAGAAAATTCTCATAGAAGCCGAAAAAATTGAAGCGGCTAAAGACCATTTGCGGTTTATGAAAACCACTATTTTCAAGAAACATTACGAGAATAAGGTTTGGAAAGATTTCTACAACTCAAACAACTAAAAGCTTATGATTAAAGCACAATAAAAATATAATTATGAAAGATAAAATCAAACAAAACTTAAACCCAGAATATGAAACCAGAATTTTAGATTTTGACGGCGGCAATGCTAAATCAATTACAATGTTGATGGAGCTGGCAAGCGAGCATCCGCAAATCATTGATGTTACTGTTCTTCGCAGAGATAACCCCGACAGTACTATTGATTGCCTTTTGGCTAATGGTTTTGAGCGAAACGGCTCTTCTTTTAGAAAAAACAATCTATTTTTTAATGTTTTGCAACCACCAGCAGACGGAGATTTTATAGCGCAGATTGAACAGCAGCATGGGTTTGATATTTGCATTGCTTTAGATGAAAAGTTGTCCGCAGTGCCAGAAGTTAGACTAAGAGAAATTACGTTTTATGCGCTGGCTAATTGTTCGGCAAAGATGCTTTTTTCACTTGCTGCTACGGATATGTATTGGAAAGAATTGGGGCATGCTTCTATGAGAGGTATAACAACTGGAGAAATTACAAGGAAAAATGCTGACGGAATATGTGAGCCTGTTGGCTTGTACGACATAAAAAGAATAAACAATTTAGTAGGTCGCATTGGCATTGATGCGCCAGAAACATTTGTTGAAGAACCAAGCGGCATGATTGATTGGGTAAGATCGGGATTTAAAACAAAAACACACGGCGTTGTATCGAATGGAAAAGCTACTCGTTTAGATGGTCGATTAATTAAAAGGGAGCTTTAATTTCTTTCCTACAGCCTCTAAGCTAGATTCATGTCAAGAGATTTATTTACTGCCGCAGCAAAAATAATTGTTGCAAGTAGAAATTAAATCATTTTAATGCGGTAACAATATTAATTTAAATTTATATTTTATGATAATTATTAAATCAGAAAACTGGAATGATTTTGAAGGCGCTGACCTTTTGGAAGCAAAAACAAAATTTGTAAATGCGATTGTCAATTCAACTTCTAATCCTGATATTTCAATTAAAATTGACGAAATTGATTACCACGGAGATTTATTAGCCGATTGTTTTGTAAGAAACATTGAAAGAGATATTGAGTATCAGATTAAAAAATGGCACAAAACGGCGGAAATTGAAAGCAGCGGACTTAATCGCGCTCAACAAGAATCAATGGAGGGGTAAATGGATTTAGAAAAAGAAAACAAAGAATTAAAAGAATTTATTAAGATTTTGGGGTCAATATCCGATACATGCACATTTCGTTATACAAAAGAAATCTGCAAAGAATGTAATTGCCCTAAAAAACAAGAATCAATGGAGGAGTAAATGAACAGAGAAATAAAATTTAGAGCTTGGGATAAAAGAAAGCAAAAAATGGTAAATGTGCATGGTCTTACAGGTCTTGAAAAAGATGATTCAGATCCTCTTAAATATATAACTTCCTCGGAAGGAGTAATTGAATGGAAAGATATTATATTATTGCAATTTACAGGTTTGCTTGACAAAAACTGCAAGAAGATTTTTGAAAATGATATTTTAAAAATTTATTATCAAAACAATCAGAAATCATATTTAAAGGAAGTAAAGTGGTTAAACGATGCTTTTAACAAGGGCAGATGGGATGCTTTGGATAATTGCGTTTATACTTCTTGCGAAGTTGTCGGAAATATTTTTGAAAACCCTGAATTACTGGAGGGGTAAATGTCAAACATGTCTTATTGTCGTTTTGAGAACACTTACAAAGATTTACAAGATTGTGTCCGTTCTTTAGGAAAAAAAAGTTTAGAAGAATTATCGGATCAAGAAAAAAAGTTTGCAAAATCAATGCGCGAACTTTGCGAGGAATATTTAGAATTAACTGAAGAGGAGGAATAAATGCCAAAATATAAAGTTCAAATCACCAAGTATATAGAGCATTCTGACACAATCGAAGTCGATGCCATTAACGACATGGAAGCTAAAAGAATTGTCCGCGCTAATGCCATTCAAGAAGATAGAGACGGCGTTAAAAGGTTGGATTGGGTAGAGGGCGAGAAGCCAAGATATAAAACAGAGGTTTTATGAACGACAACGATTCACAAGAATATTATTACTATTGGGCAAGTCAAAATAACAAATAGGTAAAACAATGATAAATATAGCAAAAGCGTTTATTGCAGCGCAAAAAGAAATGGGCAATGCAATCAAGGACAGCAAAAATCCGTTTTTTAAGTCCGCTTACGCTGACCTTAATTCGGTTCGTGAAGCTTGCCTTCCAGCATTAAATGCCAATGGAATTGCAGTATTGCAACCAATAGTTCAAATTGATGGCAAAAATTTTGTTAAAACACTTCTTTTGCATGAAAGCGGCGAATCAATAGAAGGTTTGACAGAAATTCTTTTTGCTAAACAGAATGATCCGCAAGCCCAAGGTTCAGGAATTACTTACGCTAGACGCTATGGCTTGCAATCTTTGGTAAATATTGGTGCAGAAGATGATGACGGCAATAAAGCAGCAGAAAAGCCAAAATCAGAGCCAAAAAAAGAACCAGCTAAAAATGCTTTTGGTCTTTCTAAAGATGGCGATCTTGCAAATGGCGAAGATATGAAAGAAACTCTTGAGAATGAAAATAAGGAGCTAGTTAAGCGACTTACCGCTAGAATCAATCAAATGGGAAGTGCGGCAGAGTTACAAGGCTGGCTAGAAGAAAAGGCTGTCAAAACAGCTTATGCCAAACTTGATAAATATTTTTCAGAGGGTTTT
>Ga0114967_10001813_pt1 | contig 17963 bp, 16 predicted proteins | sample M_130628_MF_Meta_FD_92639 | JGI IMG/M metagenome (GOLD analysis project Ga0114967, IMG submission 92639) | Freshwater microbial communities from Lake Montjoie, Canada to study carbon cycling - M_130628_MF_MetaG | ecosystem: Environmental > Aquatic > Freshwater > Lake | place: Lake Montjoie... | reverse complement strand
GCCACGGAAGTCAGCCGCGGCGAGCAGGCTGTGAATCAGGTGGTCGGCTTGCTGCGGTGGAAGTGGACGTGCTTCCATGCCCCGCCGATCTTCTGCCAGAGGCGCGTCTCCTCGCCGCTGACAGTCACGGGGTGGCCGGCGCCATCGAGCTTCTGCACCAACCGCACGTACGTCACCAGGGCCACCTCAGGAGAGAGCATGCGCACGCGGGGGGAGGCCAGCGTGGTGGTGACTGGCTTGGGCGGCTGGGTGGAGTTGCCGGCGAGCTTGAAATAGAACTCGTGAAACGCCAGCCCCTCGACGAGCTGGCCCAGCGCCTCCGGCTCGAAGCAGGTGATGTCGGCGGCGACCAGTTCGCAGTAGCTGGCCCAATCGGCACTGGCCACCGCCTCGAGCAGACGCCGCGTCAGACCGAGCACCTCGGCAGCCGCGGGATCGAGAGCTGGTGTGGCGGAAGAGGAGGGCATCGGTGGAGCTCCTGAGGGATGGTTGGATGATGGGCGGGGCCTGACTCTGGTCTGGCCTGGTGGAGAGCGGTTGTCGGTTTTATTCGACCAGCCCGAGAACCGAGAGTTTCTGCCAGCATTCGTCCCGCTCGCGGCAGCGTTCCAGCCCAGACCACGAGGGGTCTTGGGCGGAGATAAAATCGAGATTCGTGGCCGGGAGCAGGGCCCCGGGCCGGGCCGCGAGCCGCTGGATCACGCCTTGATCGAGCTTGGTCAGCCGCATTCCCTCCACTCGGTAGTCGAGAAAGGCCTCCCAGCAGAGCGGAAAGAGAGGGGCCACGATCTCACGGGCGATGGTCTCTGCGTAGCGGCGGATCTCCAGCTGGGCATGGGAATCCATCCGCAGGGCAAGAAAATGGAGGAGGTTATGCAGGTCGATCTTCCAGTAGGCCTCTGTGTAAGTCGACAGCGGCAGATCCTTGCGGGCCTGCTCCCGCGCGATGCCGGCCTCGAGGCGTTCTTCGTAAATGCGTCGGGAGAGGCTTTGCAGCTCCATCTCCGACTGCGTCAGCTTGTGGCCGGCTGCCTTGGTGAGGAATTCACCCGAACCCTGCCGATTGGAGGCGGCTTGGCTGCGCCACTGATCGTCGTGCGTGCTTTGCATCGAATCGATTGCGAGGGAATACCGGGTGGAGTATTCGTTGATGTTGGCAGTGCGATGCCGCACCCACTGCCGCCAGCAATCCATCGGCACGCGCACCACAAACTTCAGCTCCGCCATCTCAAACGGCGTCGTGTGGGAGTGCCGCATGAGATAGCGGATCAACTGCCTGTCATCGCTAACCTTGTGGGTTCCCTCGCCGTAGCTGACGCGGGCCGCCTGCACCACGGCCGCGTCATCCCCCATGCAATCGACAAGCGCGACAAACCCGTCGTCGAGGACCGGAAACTTCTTCCAGCGCAGGTCCTCGATGAGGCGGTGGCGATCGATGTGGGAAGGGGAAGTGGTCATGGATTCGTCCCTCAGAGGAGCGCCCAGAATGGGGCAGCGGCCGCGCCAGCACAAGGGACGGCTGCAGCCACCGGCCTACGCCCCCACTCCCAAGGCCAGGAATCAGTCCTTGGCCAGAAGTTCTTGGAGCAGTTTGGCCAACTGCTGGGCATCGTCGGAGGCGGTGAGCTTGGCGATCCGCGTGGCCGGAACCTCCAGCTTGGTCAGCGATCCGGCGATGCTGGCCCACAGTTTCTCGCGCTTTTTGCCCTCCGCCAGATAGAGATCGGTAACCTGCTCCCCCAGCCGCTGCAGCAGGGCTGTATCGAGGTTGTCGTAGTAGTTTTTGACGATCTTCTGCTGGTATTTCGTGAGTTCAGCCATGGGGTTCACTTCCGGAGGGCGGCAGGAAAAGACTGCTGGAACAACGACGAATGGATGGTTAGAGTATTGGTTCCGAGGAGAATATCGGCACCGACCCGCCATCCATCGAGAGTTTCCCATGCCGACGATCACATTTGCCAGCGAAAAAAAGGAAATTCAGGTTCCTGCGGGGGCCAATCTGCGGAAGGAGGCTCTGCAGGCTGGAGTGGCGCTCTATCCGGGTGTCACCAAGGTGCTCAATTGCCACGGTTTTGGCACCTGCGGCACCTGTGCCGTCATGATCACCAAGGGGATGGAAAACACCAATTCCAAGACCTTTATGGAGACTGGCAGGCTGGCAGTTTCGCTGGCCTATATCGGCAACGAGAGCACGATGCGACTCGCCTGTCAGACCAAGGTCAACGGCGACATCACCGTCACGACCTGCCCACCGATGAACCTCTACGGCGAAAGTTTCTTCAGCTGACTGCAGCCGATCTGCCCTGCCGGCCCTCCCCGGGGCTCGGCCCCGCCGGGTGCCCGCCATGAAGGAAGTGATCGCCATCGTCAAACCGTTCCTGGCGGAGCGGGTGCTCGAGGCGCTCAAATTTGCCCCGCTGGAAGCCTGCACCGTGCGGGAGGTGAAGGGCTACGGCCGCCAGAAGAGCTACCTCGATCAATATGGCGACAGCGAGTATTCCCTCGCTTTTCTTCCCAAAATCGAAATCCAGTTGTGGGTGGATGATGCCCGTCTGGAGGAAGTTCTCGCCCGGGTGCTGGCGGTGGCTCGCACCGGCCGGATTGGGGATGGAAAGATTTTTGTCATGCCCGCCACGGAGTATCTGCCGGGGTGATTTTTCAGCCTTGGCCGGGCGTGCTGCCTGCGCAGGGTGTGCTGGTGGTGTGTTCTGGGGGCCTTGGGTGGTTCGCGAGTAAAGCTCGCAAGTTCTTTTTGTAAAAGGGTTTGCGTCGAATTTTCCGGTGGCTTTGAGGCTGCTTCCCCAGATGGGCGTCGGGCTGCTGTAGGGGGTTATCAGCGCAGCGACTACACTTCCGGTCGCTCGCGACCAAAGCGACCCGGTCCATCCCCTTGAGGCAGCCATCCTATGCATCTCCCCGCCACTCCCTCCCTGCGATCTTCCAGCCAGTGCCAGAGTCGTTCTGGCATCCGGTTGAGCCGGGGACTTTTCACGGGCGTGCTGGTGGGAGGCCTCGGACTGTGTGGTCTGGGCGAGGCTGGTGCGGCAGGACCTGCAGAATTTGACCGACTGGCCACAGACGCCCTGCGGGCCACCGAAACATTTCGCCCTGCGGGGGATGCGACGCTTGAATCGGCCGCCGCCAACCTGCGAGCGGCGCTCGTTCCGCTCGAGACATTGCTCAATCGCAGTTCCAGCGGTCAGGCATGGCGGAAATATCTCGATTGGCCCGCCCTCCAGACTCAGGCAGCCAGCGGCATGGCCGCCGATCCAGTGGTGCTTCGGCAACTGGAAAAGCAACTCAATGCCACTGAAACCGGCCTCGACATGCCCCAGTTTGTCCGGGTGGCCAATGCCGTCACCCGCTATGCCGAGGCGGCCGATGCGGCGCGGGGCGCCGACGGCTTCAGCCGCTACAGCAAGCGGCTCGACTCCCTCGCATCGGCTCTGTTCTCTGCTTCGGCCACCGGAAACAGCGAAATGCTCGCCCCCGTGCCCCCACTGCTCGAGCGGCTCTCCGAGTCGGGGCAGGCCGGCTCGCTGATCGCGAGCGTGCGCGGGGCGGTGTCGCAGCCGAATGTCCAAATCGAGGTTGGGGAGGAATTGCTGACCGGAGCGGTGAATCGCCCCATCGACCAGACCGGGCCGGTCAATGAGGTGGTCCTTGGCACACAGATCCGCGGCACCGGTCGCACCAGCGGCAATGTGCGGCTCGATTTCGTGCCCTCTTCCGACAAGGCTGTGTTCGATCTGGTGCTCGATGCCACCAATGTCTCCCACACCCACGGCACTCAGGGGCCGGTGACGGTTCGCAGTCGCGGCGTCACCAGCCTCGATGCCAGGCGACGCATCTTCCTCGACGCCGACACCGTCGCCGCGTCGCCGGTGCAGGCCTCTGCCTCGACCGATTCCACGGTGACGGGCATGTCGATCTCCTCGCGGATCGGCAAGCGGCTCATTCAGCGCATCGCCACCCGCAAGATCGCCGAAACCAAGCCGCAGGCCGAGGCGATCGCCGAAGGGAAGGCCCGCGATCGCATGCGGCGGCAGTTTGAGGAGCAGACCAACCCGGCTGTTGCGCAGATGCGCCAGCAGTTCCGCGAGCGGGTGCGGATGCCGCTGGAGGCCCAGGGGCTCTATCCCGAAATGCTCCACATGCACACCACCGACAACAGCCTGCGGATCGTGGCGCGGAAGTCGCTCACCCGGCAGTTGGCCGCCTTCAGCCCGCCCCCTGCGGCGGTCGGTGGCAACCTCATCACCGCGCGGGTGCATGAGTCGGCGATCAACAACGTGCTTGAAGAGAAGCTTGGCGGGAAGATTTTCACGCAGGCTGATGTCGATAAGCTGGCCCGCCAGCAGAATGCCAAGATGCCGGAATCGCTCGGGAGTGATGCCGATCAGAAGCCGTGGGCGATCACGTTTGCGAAATACCGCCCGGCCACGATTTCGGCCGGGGATGATCGGGTGAAGATCATGGTGCGTGGCGACAAATTCGTGGCTGGCGATCGCACCTTTCCGGGCATGGATATCTGGGCCACCTATGCCCTTGAGTCATCCCCCTACGGCACGCGGCTGGTGCGTGAAGGGGATGTGCAGATCTATCCGCCGGGATTCAAGCCGGGCGGGAGCGAGAAGCTCACGATGGCCGAAACATCGCTGCGGCGGATTCTGCAGAAGCGGTTTGACAAGGTCTTCAAGCAGGTGATCGACGTTGAGCCACTGCCGCTGAAGGGTGAACTGGCCTCGGTGGGGCCGCTGCCGATGAATCAGCTCGTCTCCCGGCGGGACGGCTGGGTGGTGGCAGGCTGGCGGAAGGCCGACCGGATCGTGCAGGGATCTTCTCTGCCCAACGGAGAGGTGGTTCTGCTCAACGAGATCCACTCCGCCGCGCATCAGGTTCGGGAGAGCGTCGTCCAGCCGGTGGCCTACGAGGTGGTGCGGTAGCTGGCTGGCTTAACCAGTCTTCCTACCGACCCGAGCGGATCGCGGTGGTGAGTTCGGCAGCCTTCTCTTCTGCCGCATCGATCGGCAGCCCTGGGGGCAGGCCTGGCCGGGTGTGGCCCGCGGCGGCGAGATAGGCATCGCGGAGCACCTGCATCCGCTGGGTGGTCTCCGGGAGGAGAGGGCGGAGTGATGCCGGCTCCTCTTCAGAGGCCAGCGTGGCTTCGCCCAGCCCCGCCAGCACAGCCCGGCAGATGGCCCATTGGCCTGCATCGTCAGGGTGGACAGAATCGGGCTGGAACGTGAAGCCGGGGTCAGTTTCCCGCTTCCGGTCGAGCAGCTTCCGCATGAATCCATGCACGTCGATCACCAGCCAGCCAGCGGCACGCTTGGAGAGGAGCCACTGGGAATAGGCCTCCAGAACGGCGTCGTAATCGGACTTGTTGGTGGCTCCTCCCCGAGTCGGATGGCTGTCGAAGACCGGCGGGGTGAGATGGATGATCGTGGCCCCCGATTTCTCCACCTCGGAGTGCAGCCGCTCCATCCCCTCGCGAAACTTCGCGAACCGGGTCTCGTCGAGAGGCTGATAGATACCGCAGTTCATCCCATACATCGCCAGCACCGTGTCGGGCCGAACAACCCGCAGCACCCGCTCCAGCCGCTCCGCCAGATCGGGCCGGGGAAACGCTCCCCCCGCATGCCCCTCCTCGGAGAGCCCAGAGCAGGTCTCGCTCGGCAGCCCCACGTTGATGATCTCGGCTGTCAGGCTGCGCGACTCCATCCAGGCGGCTAACTCAGCCACCCAGCGGCCGTCATGCGTGATGCTGTCGCCGAGCACGGCGATCCGGCGGGCCCGCTCGAGGGCTGCCCGAGGAGCTTCAGGAGCCGGTTCTGCCCCCCCGGCAGCGAGCTGCAAGCCGGCGACCAATACGATCGACACCACCCAGCGGCTGCTCAGCCCTGCCGCCGTTTTGATGCCACTCGCTCGCCACACCCAGCGCGCCCGGGCAGACAGACAACTCAAAGCGATCATGATTCGCTCCAGCGGAGAGGAACGGCCAGCACGTATCAGGGCTTGGCCACCGGCGTGGCGTCGGTGCGAATCGCGAAGAGGTGGCTCTTGTTGGCGATGTAGAGCGTGTCGCCGGCGATGATTGGCGTGGAGTAAACGCTATTGCCCATGTTGATCTCGCCGAGCAGGTTTTTCTCCCGCGAAAGGGTGAACACCGAGATGTCGCCATCCTCATCGCCGATATAAACCTTGCCGTCGGCGATCAGCGGTGAGCCCCAGCTGGCGGCGAGCATGTCGTGCGTCCAGAGTGGCTGCCCCGTCTTCACATCGAGGCAGTGGAACAGCCCGCTGAAATCGGCGACGAACAGCAGACCATCCTTGATGGCGACCGTGCCGCAGGTGCGGTGCATCGTTTCTTCAAAGTCGAGCTTGCCGTTCTTGTCGGCGTCGAGGCCTGGGTAGTGCCAGAGGGCCGCCGAGTTGGGATTGGGGCGGGCCACCTCCCCCTGCTCCTTGATGATCGCCTGATTGCGGCGATGGGGGAGGGGAGTATTGGGATCCTTGAGGCTGAGGGCCAGCTCGGGGCTGGTGTCGCCCCGCTTCTTCGGATCGATGCACCACAGATGTCCCACCCCCTCGCCATGTTCGGGATCTTCGCCGACAGCGATATAAACCAGCCCGTCGTGGATGACTGGGGTGCCGATGATGTGGTTGCGATCGGCCCTGCCACCGAGGGTGTATTTCGATTCCTTTGGATTGCAGTCAAACTGCCAGAGCAGTTTCGCCTGGCCATTGTCGCCGCGGGCATCGAAGGAATAGAGCCAGCCATCGCCACCGCCAAAGAGCACCTGGGGAACGCCGTCAATTTCCGCATAGGAGGGGCTCGACCACTGCCCATGGAGCACGTTCGCTCCCGGTGACCCATCGGCCCACAGCACCTTGCCGTCCCGTTTGTCGAGGCAGAGAAAGCTCGGGGCGCTGGGGTTGGGAAGGTTGAGGTGCCCCTCGTCAACGCCGTTGCTGGTGTTTACAAACAGCAGGTTGCCGGCGCTTGTGACACTGCAGGAGCACATGTTGTGCTGGGAAACTCCCAGCTCCTTCATCATGTCGAGCACCCACACCGCATCCGCCTCGTCGGGGGCCTCCACCTTCTCCCCCTTGAACGGGCCGTCGTTCTCGCCGTCGCGAAAGCCCTCCGTGTCGAGGCACTTCACCTCGCCGCGGCTGGTCACATACCACAGCCGATCCCCCTCCACCAGCGGCGCGCAGCAGATCCCCTGCAGCGGCCAGTCGTGCACGCGGCCGGTGGGCAGTTTCTCGCTGGAATCCTGCCAGAGGAATGAGCCATCCTTGGTGTCGAACGCCAGCAGGCAGCCCAGATCGACGCTGGCCGGATAACGCTTCAGATAGCCCTTGCCGTTGTTGGAGCCGACATAGGCCTTGCCGCCGGCCACCACCGGATTGCCGTAGCTCTGGCTCCCAAGCGCTGCCACCCAGGCGATGTTGCTGCTGGAAGCAGGGCTCCAGACGCCGGTGTCGACATCAAAATCCCCCGGTGCCCACGTCTCCGGCATCGGCCCGCTGGCGGGAGCGTTGTTGCGGGTGGACGAGCCACCCCACTGGTTCCAATCCTGCGCCTCTGCGGCAGCGGTTTCCCCTTGTGCCCTCCCCGGCCCACAGGCCACCAGCGACAGCAGGAGAACAGTTGCACAGGCGCGGCCGGTGCAGGCGGAGCGAAATGTGACCGTCATGGCTGCTTTGACCCGGAAGAGGAGGAAAGGGGGGAAATCGACACGTTGTCGATGAAAATCTCAGAGTCCTTTGAATTGCCGAAAAAGCCGGGGCTGCCCTGGAGGTTGCCGCCGGCGTGAGTCGCTTCGATGGTCCACTCTGTGGGCTCTGGTTCGCCCCGTGGCCAGACCTTGCCCTTGAGGAGAGCCCCGCTGCCCTGCGCCGCCGGGAGCGCGCGGGCCTCAAGCACCATCGTGTACCAGCGGCCCGCCTCCCAGGCGAAGGGGATCGTCTTGGAGAAGTGGGTGGCCACCTGCGATGGCCAAGTGCGCAGTTGCAACTGTTGGCTGGCGCCCATCAGGTCGAGGGTGTAACGCTGCGCGATCAGGCCCATGTCGGGCATGCGGGCCATCTCCAGAGCGGCCGGATTGCCAAAGGCTTTCGCGAAGGCGTCGGCGTCGCTGGTGGGGGTGGGGGCGGGGGCGGTAACGGTGGCGGGATCGCCCGGCTTGCCGACGCCGGTTTTGGCGGAACGAAAATCAGCCTGCATCCGGTAGTCGTGGAGATCGATGGGGCCGATCCAGCCCTGCGACCGGGTTCCCTTGGGGATTGTCGTCACCTTCACGAGGCACTTGGAGCCGTGGGCTTCGCGCACCGCATGCCGGTACCGCATGCCGATCCATGGGAGCGGCGGTTCGCCGCGGGCCGGGCCCCCCTTGGGGTCTGGTTCCAACGCAATCTCCTCGAAGTCAAACTTCCAGGGCAGCGGAGGCATGGAGCGGATGCGGGCTTTGCCAGTGAGCTTGCCCACCGTGGCCGTTACGGCTGCTGCGGCATGTTTGTCTGCGGGAGCTGTGTACCTGCCGTCGGCACTGATCGTTCCTGCAGTGGCAGTAAATTCAGCCGCCGAATCCTTGACGAACCGACCGGCCGAATCAAACAGTCGCGCTTTGAGTTGCACCGTTTCGCCAGCCTTGATCTGTGACTCCGCCGGCACCACCTGCACCCAGGTTGGCTCGCCCGGTGGCCCGGCTGTTTCGGCGCCAATGCGCTGGGGCAGGGAAGGGTTGGTAGTCGATGTCTTCGCCCCTGCACCGGCCTCGGTGGCACCGAGGCAATAGAGCCGGGCGCCGGTGGTGAGATAAATCCTTCCCTGCCAGGCGATCGGCGAGGCGCTCACCTCATCCTGCTCTTCGAGCCGCATCCGATTCACAAAGGCGACGCCGGTGGGGGTCGGCTTGAGCACGTGCCAGCCGCCAGTGGAACAGACATAGAGCTTGCCGCCAGCCACAAGCGGACTGCCGCGCACGATCGTGCCGAGCAGTTTCTGCGGCTTGCCGACCGGCTCGCCAGTGGCTTTGTCGAAGACATACACTTTGGCGCCATCGTCGATGAAGTAGACCCGTTCGCCAAGCACGACAGGCATGGCCCGGCCGTCCATGATCCCCTTTTTCTGCCAGATGGCGGCGGTGGCTGTGATGTCGGTGTTGGGACCGGAGAGCGCAGCGGGTGGAGTGCCAGCGGGCGCACCAGGTGGAGTGCCAGCGGAGGGAGCGGGTGGAGTGGCGGCCGGCATAGCCGCACCATTGAAGGCAGTGGCCGAGCCCATCGTTGTGTTGTCGAGATTTTCCTCCGCCTGAGAGATGTAGACGGTCTCCCCATCCACCAGCGGCGCCACATTGAGCCCGCGGCGGGAGAGCTTGAAATTCCAGACAGCCTTCCCTGTGCGGGGCTGGAAATTCCAGACGCTCCCGTCGCTGGAGCCGAACACCAAGCTCGCGTTGCCTCCCAGTTTCGTCAGGAAGGGGGTGCTGTAGGTGGTGTCTTCGGGGAGTTCCTTGGTGCCGTTCATCCAGCGCACCTCGCCAGTGCGGACGTCCATCCCCAGAAAGCGGTGGGCGGGCCGGGCGGTATCCCCCCAGCCGGTCACCACGGCGCTGGCGATCACCAGATCCTCAAACACCACCGGGATATTCGTGCGGCCGCCGTAGGTGGAGAGAAACCCAAACTCCTCATGCAGCGAGCGGCTCCAGCGGGTGGTGCCCGTAGCGGCATCGACAGCCGTAAAGACGCCGCACACGCCATGGGCAAACACCGTGTTGGTGACCGGATCGCAGACCACCGCCGACCAGCCCACGCGTTCTGCAGGCACGTCCGACAGATAGACATTGAAGATATTTTCCCAGATCTTCTTGCCCGTCGTGGCATCGAGGCAGAGCAGTTTCTCCGCCTCCTCGGTTGTGCCCGGCTTGTGGCGCACCAGCGTGAAGAGTTTGCCGGCCATGATCACCGGCGTCGAAATCCCCCCCGCTTCCTCGTTCTTCCAGAGAATATTGGTGCCTTTCTCGGGATCGAACGAATCGACATAGCTCCCATCGGCGGCTGCGTGGCGGTTTTCCAGCGGCCCGCGCCAGTCAGTCCATTCTTCCGCGGGGGCAGCCAGCGGAACGCAGAGGCCACACCAGAGCAGCGTCGCACAGGCCCAAGCAGCAGAGCGTGTCATCTTTTTTTGCCCGAGGCTAGAAAGTTCAGTTCCAAAATTGTCTGCACAATACATCGGTCGCAACTGCTATCACGGGAGCGATCCCCGGTGCAGGTGCCTGCGTTGGAAGGTGGCTGATTGGCTGCCAGAGTGATCTCCAAAACCCCCTGTTGATCCCCTTGCTTCATTTTCTGCATCGACCCGGTCGGCAGCTGGTGGCCAGAATCAGTTTCCGATTCCGGCCGCTTTCGCTTCAGCCGGCAGATTGGGGTCGACCAGTCCCCGGGCTCCCCGTCCCTGCATGAGTCGGTCGTTGGTGTCGGCGACGATGCTCGGAGTATCTGCGTTCCACCAGCGGAGTTGGTCTGAGCGCTCGGGCACGGCCAAGGGGCGCACGACCCGCATCCCGATTCCCAAGGCGGGTTCTTCCGTATACCACCAAGGGCTTTTCGGCAGATTGGGGTCGATATCCTTCCAGGCGATATCCTCCGAGCCGCGGCGGGCGGCACTGCGCAGGCGGGCCGGTTCGTCATAATAGGAGCCCCCCCTGACGACCCGCGGCGAAAGTTTGACTGGCCAAACCGCTGCTGTGGCCGAGGGCACCGGTTGTGGCAACCCCGCCTGGCGGGTGTAGCCGCCGGCCACCAATTCGTCGAGCACCCACTCAGCCACATTGCCATGCATGTCATGCAGGCCGAAGGCATTGGGCTCCTTGCTCCCCACGGCATGGGTGGTCTCGTCGGAGTTGTCGGCATACCAAGCAGTGGCGTCGAGGGCCTCGGCATCGGAGCCGCAATGCCAGGGTGACTGTGCCCCGGCGCGGCAGGCATATTCCCATTCCCCCTCGGTCGGCAAGCGATAGAACTGGGCTGTCAGTCCGCTGATCCATTTTGTGTATTGCCGCGCCGCATACTGCGTCATGGTGACGGCAGGCAGATCGGGCTTCTCGCCGTTGGTAAATGTCGTCGTGGGATCGTAGAGGTTTGAGGGAGCGGTGACAGCATCGGCCTCGTTGGCGGGGGTCACCTGGCGAATCCGGGCCGATTCGATCGCCTTGAACAGATCACAGGCCGCCATGAATCCCTTGTACTCCGCCCACGTCACCTCATGTTCGCCCATCCAGAACGGCTCCACCCCCATCTCGAACAGCGGCCCTTCGTCTCCGTTCCGGCCCTCTTCCTCCTCTGGGCTGCCCATCCTCAGGGTGCCACCGGGAATGGGGATCATGCGAAACGTCACCGTGGTGCCGGGAATCGTTTCTTCGTAGGGAACCATCCAGCCGCCGGGCACCTCCACCATCGGGCCCTCCCCCTCGGGCCGCGTGCTGCCCGGCACAAACCCGGGGAGCGTAACCAACGGTTCCGCACCGGCCCGGATCGCCAGCGGAGAGGGCAGGCCCAAGGCTGCCACCATCACGGCCAGCGCGGCTGTCCAACGGATGATCGGGCAGGGCAGGGAGCAGATACGAGCGAAATATGGCACGATAGATGGAGCTTGAAGTGTCATGGCGTCAATACGATTCTAGTGTAACCTGCCTGTATCTCACTGCCCACTGTCGGCCCGGGCGACAGCCATCGGGGGCATTCCGGCAAGAAACCGAGCACGACGTGTCCGCTCCCAAACCAACCCGTCCTTCCGGCGGAAAATCGAAGTCTGCCGGCGGCAAGTCGGCTGCCAAAGCGGACGACAAACCGGCCGAGCGTGTGGTGGCGGAGAATCGGCGTGCGCGTCACGACTACGAAATCATCGACACCCTCGAGTGTGGGATTGCCCTGGTAGGGAGCGAGGTGAAGAGCCTGCGTTCCGGGCGGATGGCGTTGGACGAGGCCTATGGCCGAGTTGACGGCAACGAAGCATGGCTGATCGGCTGCAACATTCCGGAATATGAGAAGGCCAATCAGCTCAACCACATTCCCAAGCGCCCGCGCAAGCTGTTGATGCACAGGCGGGAGATCAAACGCTTTGCCGGGATGGCGACCGAGAAGGGGCTGACGCTGGTGCCCCTCAAGATGTATTTCAAAGAGGGCCGGGTCAAAGTGCTCATGGGCATCGGCCGCGGCCGCAAGACCCACGACAAACGTGAGAAAATGAAAGCCGACACTGCCAAGCGTGAGATTGCGATTGGAGTGCGCTCGCGTTCGAGCGGTCGTCGCGACGACTGATCAGCCGCGACGACCGCCCGACACGCACTCGCTTCAGCGGTCGTCACCGGCTGCCACGAGCAGGGCGGCAGACGACTCGGTGGAATCTTCAGGGTGCCACAGTGGCATCCCACGCTGGATGCGTTCGGCCAGAATATCGAGTTTCTGCCGCGAACCGGCGGGAGCTTTCGTGGGGACGAACTCCGTCGTGGTCTGCGGCTCGAAGTTCTCGTCGTGACCGTACAGTTCGATAATTTCAAAGACGTTGCGAATCCGGGCCATCGGAGAAGAACAGCTCCTGTTGCAAGTAATGTTTCACCCATCAAGGCAGCGGACGGCCCGTTGCCTCAGGGGTTTTTTAGTCAATTTTTGGGGACGTCACGACCAACCAACCACCATCATCTGTTTCAGCATTTTCGTGCAGACGAACAGACCGGCAGGTTCCAGCCTGTTTCCACGACAAGCACGAACATCGGGCCAACAGCGCTTGCCACTCCCGCGGACGAACGCTCTCAACACCGATCTCCCGAAGACCGGGATGCTCTTTGCAACAGCCACACAGCAGACGCCGGAGCGTGACCTCTACCGGGCTTCCCATTATGGACCCGCACTCACGCGAGTCAAACATTTGTTGGCTACGGCAAGAAAAAGTTTTGGGGGGCGGGATCACAGCTTGTGAAACCCCACCAGCACGCTCAACCCTTCGAGTCGTGTGTCCGACACCAGGCGATCTTTTCGGCGGTGGTGGTGGGGGTTGCGCCTGGGGCTTGTGCCACCTTCTTGAGCGTCGGAGGCGGGGCTGCGGCTGCGGGTGCAACCTGCTCTTCCTCGGCGGCTTCCTCTGCTACCGGCGGCGGCGTGCCTGCCTTGGCGGCACGGGCCCGCGCGAGAATCTCTGCGGTGGAGAGCTTCCCCGCTGGGGAGGCTGGTGGAGCAGCCGCCGGTTTGGCCGCGGCAGGCTTGGCCGCCGGAGCAGCCCCGGCCCCTGAGGCCTTGGCCCGGGCGGCGGCGAGAATATCGGCTGTCGAAGCCTTTTTGGCAGCTCCCCCGGCTGGCTGGGCAGCAGGGGCGGGGCCCTTCGCGGCGGGAGCCTTGGCCGCCGGCTTCGCCTCTTTCGGTTCAGCAGGCTTCGGCAACGGTTTGGGGACGATCCTGAGGCAAGCGGGGTCGATATCGTACCAGCCGGTGTTGTTGTACTGCTCAAACTCCACGAGGCAGCGGCCATTCATGTTGACCGTTCTGACAAAGCCGGTGGTTTTGGCAAACCGGGCTAGCTCCGGTGCGGGGGAACTGACCACGACATATTTGTCGGTCCATTCCGTTTTCAGACGCTCGATGACATCGAACATGAAAGGCTCTCGGGAAGTGTGCCGGAACGGGAAGCGGGGCCGCTCACCCCATGAATGTGATCGATCGGAGGGGCAATCGCAAGATGCACTCAGCGGGGGTTCTCTGGAGGCTCAGCGGAAGTCGCTGGCGGACCGACCAGAGCGATGCCCTGGGGGCTGATCGTGTAGGACCACTCGACTGTTCTGGGGGGGCGCGCTCCGGTCCCGCCGCTCGTGTGCGGTGCCCCGCCGCTGGTGCCGGCTGCCAACTGCAGCACGGCAGGCTGCGGGGTGCCGGCCTCCAAGGGTCGGTACGTCGATCCGAGCCAGCCCGGCCCGGCATGGATCCGGCAGGCAATTTCCACCAGTAGCGTGTCGCCCAGCAGCGGGTGTGGCGCAAAGCTGGCCGAGAAATGTGAACGGCCCGCCAGCCCAACCCCGAGGAGCACTGGCCGCCCTTGGGCCGTGCTCTCCATCAGTTCCACAATCGGCGGAGAGGCTGGCCAGTGTGGATCGAGATGCGGGGGAACCGGACCTTCGACCGATTCCCAGCCGCTGGCAGGGCCTTCCGACCGGGCGATCACGACCCGATGGACCCAGCGGTCTCCCGACCAGCTGAAGACCACCTCGATGCTCCCGTGCCGGAAGTGTTTGGAGGCATGCCGGCGCGAGGGCGGGGGGGGGAGGCTTTCACCGCTTCGCATACCAGAGAGTTCTCGGGGGGCTTGAGCCTCCAGGACGCCGGCGGCGCGTGCCGCAGGAGCTGCTCAAAGCATGCGTTGTACACCCCTTGCCGGCGCCGGTCGATCCAGCGGCCCACAGGGGCGTCGCGGCCGGGAGAGAGACTGCGGGCAGTTCAGCCGGTGTGTTACAGTTGGGCCTCGTTTCCTCTCCGCAGTTTTTCCAGCCCACCGGAACCGGGGCCAGTGTGGCCTCCATCCACCCATGGAACCGCGTCGCTCGCTCGGCTGGCCGATTCTGCTGGGGGTCGTGCTGATCGGGTCGATCCTCGCGCTGGGCGTGGGGTGGGTGCTGGTAAGCATTGCGGCGGCGCTGGGGTCGAAGAACGCCGCCTTTTATTGGGCCATTCTGGCGGTGGGCGTGGCGCTGCTTGTGCTCGTGTTGGTGGGGGTGATTGTCTACCTGTTTCTCACCGTCAAGGCGATCGCCCTGTCGCAGCGACAGAGCAATTTCATCGACAGCGTGACGCACGAGCTGAAAAGTCCGCTCGCCTCCCTCAAGCTCTCCCTGCAGACGCTCACCCGCCGGCAGGTGCCCCCCGAGCAGCAGGCCGATTTTCACCGCATCATGCTGGAAGACGTGGAACGCCTCGACACGCTCATCGACCATCTCCTCGATGCGGCCAAAACGCTGCAGCGACGGGGGCGTTTAGCAGACTACGCCACTCCCTTGGATCCCGTGCTGCGCCATGCGTGTGAGGCTGTCATCGCCCGGTATGGCGTGCCACCCGAGCGGATTCGGCTGGGAGGCGTTCCGCTGGGACAGGCAGGTGAGGTAGCTGCCGGAGGGGCGCCAGACGGGCTGGAACGCTTGAAAGTGCGTGGCCGTCCGGCCGATCTGGAGATTGTGTTCCGCAACCTGATCGACAATGCCGTGAAGTATTCTCTGCCCGATGCGCGGGTGGAAATCGAAGCCGAGCGCTTGGCCAACGGCACCGTGGCGGTGCGGGTGGCCGACAACGGCCCGGGGATTCCGCCCCAGGAGCGGGCGGCGGTGTTTCGGCGCTTCGTGCGGCTCGGCAGCGAGCTGGAGCGGTCGACGCCGGGCACTGGCCTGGGCCTCTATCTCGTCAAATCGATCGTCGCCACGCTGCGCGGCAAGGTGCTTGTGAAGGGGCGGGGGACGCAGCCGGGCACCGTGATGGAAGTGCAGTTGCCGGGGGTGGCCTGACACGCCACGCCGCGGATGTTCTAATCGCGGTCATGAAATCGAACCCTTCCCACCACCACGCTCCCCACGCTGGGCCCGTCATCGACGTCGTGCCGATCCGCCGTGTGCTTGTGAGTGTGTTCGACAAAACCGGCCTCGATCGACTGGCGCAGGCCTGCAAGGCTGCCGGGGTGCGAGTGGTCAGCACCGGCGGAACCGCCGCGGCCCTGGCCAGTCAGGGATTGGAGGTTGAGGACGTTGCCTCCATCACCGGCTTCCCCGAGATCCTCGACGGCCGGGTGAAAACGCTGCACCCCAATATCTTTGCCGGCATCCTCGCCCGCAGCGACCGGCCGGACGATCTGGAGGTGCTCAACGCCCACGGGATCGAGCGGTTTGATGCTGTTGTCGTGAATCTCTATCCCTTTGAGAGTGTCGTGGCCAAGCCCGAGTGCCAGCCGGCCGATGCCATCGAACTGATCGACATCGGCGGCCCCAGCCTCGTGCGGGCCGCGGCCAAGAACCATGCCTTCACTGCGGTGGTCACCGGCCCCGAGCAATACGACGACCTGATTGCGGCGCTCAAGCGTGGGGGGACGACGCTGGCCGAACGCCGCCAGCTGGCCGCCCGAGCGTTCGAACGCACCTCCACCTATGACGCGGCGATTGCCCGCTGGATGGCCCGCCATGCGGGGCTTGTCGCCTCCGCAGCAGAGCGGCCGGCCGCCACGGGGGCTGGCGACGGCGATGACGATGCTCCGCTCCCCACCCGGTTTCATCTGGAGCTGGAGCGGCGGCTCCCGCTGCGCTACGGTGAAAACCCCCACCAGTCGGCCGCGCTCTATGCCCCGGCCGGAACCCATCTGGGCTTGGCCGGATTCAAGCAACTCTGGGGCAAGGAACTTTCCTACAACAACCTGCTCGATCTGGACGGCGCGACGCGGCTGGCCGGGTTGCTCGAGGCTCCCTCAGCGGTGGTGGTGAAACACACCAATCCCTGCGGCGCGGCCTCTGCGCTGACGGTTGCCGAGGCGTTGGCCATGGCGATGGCAGCCGATCCCACCAGCGCCTTCGGATCGATCGTGGCGGTCAATGGCACGTTCGATCGGGCCTGCGCCGAACTGCTGCTGAAGCCGGGACTGTTTGTCGAGGTGATCGCCGCACCGGCCTTCGAGCCAGAGGCGGTGGAGCTGCTCACCACGCGCCCCACGTGGAAGGCGAGCGTGCGTTTGGTGGAGGTGCCGCCGGGGGATCCGTGGGAGGCGACGCTGGGGATGGAACTGCGCAGCGTGGCTGGGGCATTGCTGGTGCAGCGGCCCGACGATGCGTGCGACGATCCGGCTTCCTGGAAGGTGGTGACTCGCACCAGCCCCGCCCCAGAGCTGAAGCAGGCTCTTGGATTTGCCTTCACGATTGTGCGCCGACTGACGAGCAACGCCATCGCCGTCTGCCACGGCATGAGTCTGGTGGGGGCCGGCATCGGCCAGACCAGCCGCGTCGATGCGGTGCGGATTGCGCTGGAGAAGGCGGGGGAGCGGGCCCGTGGTGGCGTGCTCGCCTCCGATGCCTTCTTTCCGTTTGCCGATTCGATTCCCCTGCTGGCGAAAGCGGGGATTGCGGCGGTGATCCAGCCGGGAGGCTCCAAACGCGACGGCGAGGTGATCGCGGCTGCCGACGAGGCGGGCATCCCGATGGTCTTCACCTCGCGTCGCCACTTCCGACACTAGAATATCTGTGGAAAAAGCCATCCATGGCCCCAGCCGGTTGCTGGACAACCGGCTCAAGCCAGCCCACGAAGTCGACCGCCGGAAACGCCCCGCCGAGAGTTTTGGCTAGCGTTTCCACGGCCGACGGCATCGCCTCCAGCGATGCTCGTTACACCATTGGAAAAAGCCATCCCCATGCCAACCATTCTGGATGCGATCGTGGCTCGCAAGCGTCTTGAGGTAGCTGCCGCCAGAGTTCGGCAGCCGCTGGAGGTGCTCGAGACGCGGCTGGCTGACGCCCCATCCCCCCGCGATTTTTTTGCGGCGCTCTCCGCCCCCGGCCCGATCAAACTGATCGCCGAATTCAAACGCAAAAGCCCCTCCGCCGGGGTTATCCGTCCCGGGGCGGGCGTGGTGGAGGTGGTGCAGGGCTACGCTCGAGCCGGGGCGGCGGCGCTGTCGGTGCTCACCGATGGAGAGGGGTTTGGCGGCAGCCTCGCCGATCTGGAGGAGGCCCGGGCAGCCGTGCCATTGCCGGTGCTGCGCAAGGAATTCGTCGTCGACATCTATCAGGTGGTGGAGGCCCGCGTGCACGGGGCCGATGCGGTGCTGCTGATCGCCGAGTGCCTCGACGATTGCCACCTTCGCAGCCTCTATGCCGCGATTCTTGACCTGGGCATGACGCCGCTGGTGGAACTGCACGACGCGGAGCACCTGCCGCGGGTGCTGG
>Ga0114967_10001812_pt1 | contig 17968 bp, 13 predicted proteins | sample M_130628_MF_Meta_FD_92639 | JGI IMG/M metagenome (GOLD analysis project Ga0114967, IMG submission 92639) | Freshwater microbial communities from Lake Montjoie, Canada to study carbon cycling - M_130628_MF_MetaG | ecosystem: Environmental > Aquatic > Freshwater > Lake | place: Lake Montjoie... | reverse complement strand
CTCTGGCTCGGCCTTTAGAGTATTCACGCCGTACTCCAGAGCTTGGGCAAAGCTGCCAAAGCAGCAACCCGGCCAAACCGTGACTCAGCTCAAAGCGTTCGGACCCTTGGAATCACTGCCCCTGCCGACGCTTGCCACTTGGAACCTGCAACCGGAGGACGTTCATCTTCCTGAAGCAGGGGAAGCTGCGGCGCAAAAGCGGTTAAACCGCTTTGTCGAAAACGGTTTTCTCAAATACGCGCAAGCCCGCGATATTCCCTCGGAAGACGGCACTTCCCGTATTTCTCAAGACTTGCGCTTCGGGCTACTTTCCATCCGCGAGATATTTGCGGCGCTAGAAGTTGGCGCGCGCGGTGCCAAAGCGGATGAGGCGCGATCTGCCCAAGTGTACATTAACGAGCTTTGCTGGAGGGAATTTTACTTCCAAGTGCTTTGGAACAAGCCGGAGGTGCTGGATCTGGAATACAGTCCCGCCTATCGAGGCATGCCCTGGTCCCACGATACAGCCGCTTTCGACCTCTGGAGCGCGGGCCAAACCGGCTTCCCAATCGTTGATGCGGGCATGCGCCAGCTTTTCCAAACTGGGTTCATGCACAACCGAGTGCGGATGATCGTCGCGATGTTTCTTACCAAAGACCTTCATTTAGATTGGCGCATGGGTGAACGCTGGTTCATGCAACGACTTTTAGATGGAGAAATCGCCTCCAACAACGGCGGTTGGCAATGGAGCGCTGGCACGGGCACCGATGCTGCCCCCTATTTTCGCATTCAAAACCCGTGGACGCAGAGCCTGCGCTTTGACGCAACCGGCACTTACATCAAACGGTGGGTTCCGGAACTGGCGCACCTTCCTGCGGCACTTCTGCACAAGCCACCCACCCCGGGCCTACGCTTAGCGGCCAATTATCCGCTGCCTATGGTGGATCACGCTCGGGAGCGGGATATTGCGCTTTTCACTTACAAGCGCCATTTAAGCTCCAGCCAAACGGCCGAGTAAGCCTAGGACAAACTCTGGCATCTCGATGCCGTTCGGGGCGGTTGTCTCGCCAGATAAAATGAAACTGAACTGCACAAAAACAGAGCAGATTGACGGCCGGATATAAGTTTCTCTAATTTTTAAGGCGGTATCAGGATTTAGACTGTAGGTTTCGGAAACCCAGCAAAACGCCTCCAAAAGGGGGTCTCGAAGGAGCGTAGTACGTTCCAAGAACCTGCTGAGTGGGAAGCCGAGCGCGTCCCCCATCCTCCACCCCTCCAGCTTAGTGATCATTCGCTTCAATAAATTTTTACGCAACAGCAGTATACTCGCGCTCACGCTTCTGGCAGCGACCACACCGGCAGAGGCAGCCCACATGACGCTGCCTCCCTTCAGTCCGTTTGTTTCATTAAAAGACGCTAAGGAGCCGGTACAGAGCCCAGCCCCTAAAGAAGCAAAGCCGCCGGAAGTGATATTCTCTCGAACAGGGCCTTGGGGGCAGCTCGAGTACTTCGAGACCTTTATTCAAGCACCAGAGGACATTATTCTTGCAAACCAACCGCACTCGACAAGAACACGATGGTTTTTTGGCGGCATGGACGCGCAAGGCGTGAAAGATCTTCTTGTCGAACTCCACCTTCCCCGGGGGCTGGAGACTGCACTTTGTGCAGAAGACTCATGGCTCATTGAGCCCGACGGAATCAACCTGTACCCATCCTCCGCCCAAATACTGGAATTGCCGGAATCGTCCCGCGCCAAGCTTTACGCGACATTATCCCGTTGGGAACAAAACTTCTATCATCTTGAGCCGGAACTCATTTACACAGGCTCAGTGCGCTCTTGGTTCGAAGGGTTTGACGTGAGTGAAGCGGTTCTCTCCTTCACTGAAAAAGTGTCTTACAAGCTGGGATCAACTCTCCTTTTTGCCGACACGCCAGCGATGCTCGATTTTGCCGAAACAGAAAAAGAGCGGCTAGAAATTTTACGGGCCTTCAGTCGCACGCCGACTCTCATGGCAAAGGTGATCATTGAACCGGCGGCCAAAAAAGAAGCGGCAGAGTATTGGAGTAAACCCTTTAGCGCGCAGGATATTTTACCATTTCTGGATGCCGTACTGCGGCAAGAAAACTTAGCTCAGACCGACTTGCTCCACCTGCTGCCAGCCAATGTGCGCAAGATACTTTACACCTACCACAACCCGAAGACTTCTTTTTCCGGATACATGCCCGACTGTCACTGGACGGCCTTGAACTTTTTCAATGCCGAACCCTTTGAGCGACTTTGTGAACCAGCCAAGGCCACTTCTTACACACTCGCCAACTTTACCCCCGTTGCCCCCCCTTATGAACTGGGAGACGTTTTGTTTTTCACCGACACCCAAACTGGAGACGCCTACCACTCGTGTGCCTACATCGCCGATGATGTCGTTTTTACCAAAAACGGCCGATCCCCGCTGCAACCCTGGGTGCTCATGAAGCTCGACAGCGTAAAAGCCCTGTACGATATGCATTTTCACACCAACATTACCGCCTACCGCCGCAAGCCGAGCACCTAACCGCGCCCGCGCCTGACGCCCGCGGAAAGGGTGCCTGTTTTTTGTGTGTCAGCAAGAGTTGCCCAACACGCTATTCATGGTTTAGAATCTTCCTCGATGAAATTTAAAATTGGCATCGCAGCCCCCAGTTTCGCGCTCCTCCTTTGTGTGGGCTTCATCGGATGCGCCCAAAACGACGATTACATCCCCGCAAAACGTGCAGGCTTCCGGCCGCCGACTGGGCCCTCGGTTCCAGAAGATCTACCCCCAGTGGAAAGTGCCGCTGAGCCGCCGCAAGACTTCCAGTCCCAAGGTGACCTCGGCATTGCCTCGCGCAGACCCCCAGCCGAACCACCTCAAGCTCCTACTCCCGCCCCGTCTTTACCCCCCACCCCACCACCGCAACCCCCTCCGGAACCGCCTAAAAAGGCCGCGTCCCCTGAGTACGCCAAAAAAGTTCCCGGAAAACCGGGATGGATCCGTAGCCCTTACGACAACAAAATTCTCGACGCAACCGGCATCCCTCCTGGCACAGAAGTCAAGGACCCGATTTCAGGTCGAATTATGTTGGTTCCCTAATTGCGTTCGCGCCTCCACCCCGCGCCCCTTTCACCCACCCCAAGTTTACTCCCTCGGCACTGCGGGCACTCCGCTCTGCCGAGGGTTTTTTCATGAACCGCATCGCGATTTTAGGTCCAGGGCTGCTAGGCGGTTCGGTGGCGCTGGCGTTGCGAAACGCTCCGGACACAGAGATCCGCCTCTGGGCACGGCGTCCGGAAGCAGTCGAGCAAGCGCGTGCGATGGAAATCGCTCCCATCGTCTCCAGCGCTCTCTCAGAAGTGATTTCCGGAGCGAACCTCGTGCTGTTGTGCGTTCCTGTGGGCGCCATGGAACCACTCGTTCATGAGCTACTTCCCTTCCTTGCTTCAGACGCCTTAGTCACAGACGTCGGCAGCGTCAAAACTCCTGTGTGCGCTGCTCTCAATCCTCTTCTAAAAAACCGAGCACTTTTCATTGGCAGCCATCCCATGGCTGGCTCCGAAAAAGCGGGCATCGCAGCCGCAAGGGCGGATTTGTTCCAAAACGCCGTGTGCATCCTCACTCCTGAGGAAGGCGTCACCAATCCTCGAGCGGAGTCCCTGGCACGCGCCTTCTGGGAAAAACTCGGCTGCCGACTGCGCACCCTGCCACCGCCAGTTCACGACGAAGTCTGCGCGCTGATTAGCCACCTGCCGCACTTAACCGCCGCCGCACTTGTGAACACAGTGAGCAGCATCCTCCCAGAAGCCTTCGAGTTTTGTGGCCCCGGCTTCCGGGACACCACACGCGTCGCAGCCGGTTTGCCTGCGATGTGGTCAGAGATTCTGCAAAGTAACCGTGCTGCGGTTGCCGGAAGCCTACGTACGCTGATTGAAATTTTACAACATACCGCATCTGTGCTGGAAACGGGCGGCTCGACTTCAGAAATGCACCTCGAAAAATTTCTGGCCGAAGCGAAAATCCAACGCGACGTTCTACAGCCCTTTACGGCAAAGCCACACGCAGAAGCGTAAACCCGCTCAACACCTCTCGACACCCCTTTTTACCTTATGGATTGGCACATACACAAAGCTCAAACCCTCCACTGCGAACTAGAGGTTCCGGGGGACAAAAGCATCTCCCATCGCGCTGTGATGCTTGCCTCTCTTGCGCAGGGTTCTTGCGTCATCCGTGGATTTCTTCCCGGCGAAGATTGCCTTTCTACAATGGAAGCCTTCCGCGCCCTCGGTGTGAAAATAGAGCGTCTGGCCCCCACCACGCTTGTTATTCACGGAACTTGCGGCAAATTTCACGCCCCGGCCGGAGACTTGGACTGCGGCAATTCGGGCACCACGATGCGCCTGCTCTCCGGTTTACTCGCCGCGCAGCCGTTCGAAAGCCGCCTCGTAGGCGACGCCTCGCTCTCGAAGCGTCCGATGAAGCGCGTCATCGAACCTCTCGCTCGAATGGGCGCCCACATCGAAGCGGAAACCCTCCCGGACCGTCCGCCCCTGAGGGTGCACGGCGGTTCACTCAAGGCCATTGATTACGTCTCCCCTGTGGCGAGTGCCCAGGTGAAAAGCGCAATTCTGCTGGCGGGCCTGTTCGCGGAGGGCACCACCTCTGTCAGCGAGCCGAATCTCAGCCGCGATCACACGGAACGTATGTTCGAATACTTCGGCATCGCGGTGAAAAGGAGTGGCTTGCGGGCGAGTGTCGAGGGCGGACAGCGGCCCCAGCCCCGCGATTTCCGCGTCCCCGGCGACATTTCCAGCGCGGCGTTCTGGATTGTCGCGGCGGCGGTACGGCCCGGATGGAGATTACGCCTCAAGCAGGTTGGCCTTAATCCGAGCCGCACTGGGTTGCTGGGAATTTTAGCCCGTATGGGAGCGCGTGTTCGCGAATTTGAACACAGCAATCTGGGAGAACCCATCGGCACGCTGGAGATCGAGGGTGCCGCGCTCAAGGCCACCCGCATTGAGGGTAAGGAAATCCCTAACGTGATCGATGAACTCCCTATTCTCGCAGTCGCAGCGGCTCTGGCGGAGGGCACGACCATCATCGCCGATGCCGCAGAGTTGCGCGTCAAGGAAACTGATCGCTTGGCCGCCATCGCCTCACACCTTAAAGCCATGGGAGTGAATGTAGTCGAACATCCTGATGGCCTCGAAATCACAGGTCGCAAATCGCTTCAAGGAGCGACCTTGGACAGCCTCGGCGATCACCGAATTGCTATGGCCTTTGCCATCGCTGGACTTTTCGCAGACTCTGAGACCGTCATCACCGGAACCGAATGCGTCAACACCTCGTACCCCGGCTTCTACGAAGTGCTTCAAAAGGTACTCGCACACCGACTCGGAGCCGACCCTCTGGTAATCAGTCAAGAACCTGAGGAGGCCGTCGAAGTTTAACACCCGCATCGGCTCCTGATTTTATCGTTCATGCAACATCACACAGTCATCGCCATTGACGGTCCGGCAGCCTCAGGCAAAAGCAGCGTCTCCAAAGCCCTCGCCTCACGACTCGGCTATCTCTACGTCAATACCGGCTCGATGTACCGCGCCGTGACCTGGCTCGCACTTCGCCTCGGCGTCGATGTCGGAGACGCAGCCGCCGTGGAGCACCTTATGCAGCAGGCCGCCTTCGAATGCGTGAAGGGAGACGGCTTTTCCTCCTTTCTCGTCAACGGCGAGGATCCCGCAGACGACCTAGTCAGTCCTGAAGTTAACGCCGCAGTCTCGCAAATTGCCACATTGCAAGAAGTACGCCGCCGCCTGGTGAGCTTGCAGCGCGACTGCGCCCTCCACCAACCGCTGGTCATGGAAGGACGCGACATCGGGACCGTTGTTTTCCCCGAAACTCCCTACAAGTTTTACGTCGACGCTTCCGCCGAAGTTCGCGCCGCACGCCGAGCCGGACAAGGACTGGAGGATTCCGTCAACCAACGCGACGCCATGGACAAAGCACGGAAAGAGTCGCCCCTGCTGATCGCCCCCGATGCGCAACGCATAGACACTTCGCACATGAGCTTGAGCGAAGTCGTCGACGAAATTTTTTCGCGTTTGCAAGCTGCAGGAATCAGGCCACCAACCGCTTAACCGTACCGCCAAAGAGCAAGTTCGCTCTCTTCCCTCACGCCCCACAATTATGGGACTCGTCTACCAAGCCACCTACTACATCACCCGCACGGTAGCGCACCTCTGCTTCGACTTCCGCGTTTACAACCGCGAAGCCATTCCCAAAGAGGGCGGTCTACTTCTGGCGATGAACCACCAAAGCTTCATCGATCCGCCGCTTGCAGGAATTGCGTGCGACCGAGAAGTTTGTTACCTCGCTCGCAAGTCCCTCTTCGACGTTCCAGTGCTCGGGCGACTGCTCCCGCCACTTCATGTCATCCCGTACGACCAATCCGGTTCGGACATCGGCGCACTCAAAACGATGATCCGCGTCGTCAAAAAGGGAGAGGCGGCGGTCATCTTCCCGGAAGGCACACGCACCTCCGATGGCGAGCTGCAACCTGCTCAGGCTGGGGTGGGAATGGTTGTCGCCAAAACACTCGCCCCAGTCGTTCCCCTGCGCATATTCGGCGCCTTTGACGCCTTTCCGCGCAACTCCAAGTCGGTGCGCTTCACCCCAGTAACACTGGTGGTGGGCGACGTGTTGCGCTTCACAGCGAAAGACTGCGAAGGCGATCCCCGCGTCGTTTACAAGCGAGTGAGCAACACCGTGATGGAGGCCATCGCCGCGTTGCGCTGTCCCCCTCGCAATTCTTGCGCTTGACGATTGCGTTTGAAGATTGCGGATGCGTGTAAGGATTACGTGCAAGAGGCCAGTCCCTTACAATCAGTAAAGGCGCGCAGGCTGCCCTGTACTTTCCAACACGGAATTCCACAATTCCCCCTGCGGATCCACTTTGCGACGCCCATTGGTCACCATGTCCAAGGGCAAATGGACGAATGCCCCGTGCCAGCGGCCCACGAGCATCCCAGTTTTTCCCGCCATGGCCGCATGAACCGCGTGCTGTGCTAACTGTGAACAATACACATTATCCTGTGCGTTGGCAGGAACACTGCGAATCATGTAGCTCGGATCTATGTACTTTACCGACGAGGCGATTCTGCGTTGACGGAAAGACTGGGTGATTTTGTCGCGTAAAAACAGCCCGATGTCCCCGTAAACTTTGTTGCCGCTGGCATCCGTGGCGCTGGAATGCGGCACAAGATGCTGCCCCGCTCCCTCGGAAACGACAACCACAGCGCTACGCCGCTTTGCCACCCGGTAATGCAGCGCCTCAATTAACCCGCCGGACCCCTCCAACTCGAAATGGACCTCGGGAATCAGCACAAAATCCACATTGCTCCCCGCCAGGGCCGCGTAACACGCGATAAATCCGGAATCGCGCCCCATCAACTTCAACAACCCTATCCCGTTGATCGCTCCCGTCGCCTCCACGTAAGCCGAGCGCACCGCTTGAACGGCCATCGCAAACGCCGTTTCAAAGCCGAAGCTCTTGTCCAAATACATGATATCGTTGTCGATAGTCTTCGGAATCCCCACGACCGCCTTCCTCAACCCCCGGCTCTTACATTCAGCCGACAAGGCAGAAGCACCTCGCAACGTCCCATCCCCTCCCACAACAAACAAAATGTCGACGTCCATCTCCTCGAGCAAATCCACCATTTCCCCAATATCCTGCTGACCGCGGGAAGTTCCCAATATCGAACCGCCAAAGTTATGAATCTGCGACACGGATTCCGGACGCAAAGTCATGGGCGTCAGACCATACCGCGAAATCATCCCCTCATACCCGTAACGGAAACCAAAAGTACGGGTCACGCCGTACCGCGTGTGGCATTGGGTCACGATTCCACGCACGATGTCATTGAGCCCGGGGCACAACCCACCACAAGTGACTACTGCAGCGGTGGTTTTACTCGGATCAAAGAAGAGATTCTCCCGAGGACCGGCCAGTTCGAAGCCAATTTCGCTATTGTTCTGTGCGCCAGAAGTCGCCGGGCTACCTTCATTGCGCAGATGGTCAAACAGAACGCGTTCGGAGTCAGAGCGGAAGGTGACCTCGAAAGATGAATGAGTCAGGGGGGAAACGAAGGAGCACTCGCCAAGGTTTTGAATGTTCGTTTCCATGAGTAAGCTATCATTCAAACTTATTGGAGTGGCATACAGACAAGCAAAAGGTGAGAAAGCGAAGGGTTTTTTTTCGTTTGCGTAGTTAACGATCAAGAAACTCCTGACGCACCCAGCTTTATCACCTGTAACACTCCAATCGTCTTTTGATCCCGATACCTTCAGCCCTATTTCGCGAACTCACGTCTACAACGGGCTTTTTTCAGGAGGCCTCGTCGCCTTAGCAACTCGAACATTGGCGGGAATCCTCTGCTGGCGCTTGTGCCGGATTTTAAACTTGTTTTACGTCAATCGCTCAACTAAGCAATTTCGACACGCAGTTCCCCCTCGTTTAAAAAAACAGACTCATAAGAAGAGTTAAATACGCAGTCGTTATTTCGTCGGAAGCTTTTCATGCTTAGGGCGGTTTCCCTCGGAAATCAACTTTAGGCTTCATAGTACCTGAAGCGTCCTCAGAAAGCTCACTGATCAAGGTCTGTTTTAAAGGTTTGAGAACTGGAGTTTCCGCGTCCTCAGAAATTTCCCGCCAGAACACCCTACCGCCCTATGAACTTTAATTGTCCCACGTGTACCATGCAGCTCATGGCCGAGCCCCAGATGGCCGGACAGATCGTCAAATGCCCGAGTTGTGACACCCGACTCCAAATTCCAAACGTCCTTGAAGAGGACCACCTCGAAAATGAGGCGGGGGAAGGCGCCCATCATGAGCGGTCCACCAGATTGGTGTGGAAAGAGCAGGATCCAACCAACCCCAACGGGATGCACAGCTTTGGGATCGGGATGGGAATCACGCTCATCTGGTTTGCGATTATCTACTTTTTCAAGGCCCCGCCGGACAAAGTATCCAGCGCGTTCACCACGGGAGAAGTTCTCGCAAACTTGTTCTATAAACACTTCGAAGTGAGTTTTACAAACACGCTTTTCTTTGCGTGGGCAGCGGCAATTTTATATCTTAAGCTGCTCAAACTCAAGCACCAGAAGCGAGCCATGCTACTGGACGTTCTCCCCAGAGCGTTGGGCAATGAGATTAACGCAGGCAACGTAAGTACCTTCATTGACCACGTCTACGGCCTCCCAGAACGCTTGCGGGATAGCCTCATGGTGAACCGGATGCGCAAAGCGTTGGAATTTTTCGAGGTGCGCCAGAATGTAGCAGATGTGAGCATGCTAATGGCCAGTCAGTCCGCAATCGACGGCTCCCGCATCATGGGCAGCTACATTGTGGTGCGGGCATTTCTTTGGGCAATTCCGCTTTTGGGGTTCATTGGCACTGTGATAGGTCTCTCAGGGGCCATCAGCGGCATGAGCTTTTCCAACGTGGAGGACGTGAGCAAAATTGTAGGCTCCATTAACAACGTGACCAGCGGGCTGGGCACGGCCTTCGACGCCACCTTGCTGGGGTTGATTTTCGCCGTATTTCTGAACTTCCCCCTCAACTCGCTCGCCAAGCATGAGGAGGAGGCGCTCAACGATATTGATGCCTATTGTAACGAAGTGCTGCTGCCCCGACTCGCGGACGGAGCCGCCGCCAAAAAGGAGCATGCCGACTCGGATTTACAAAGTTTAGGTGCGGTGGCGGACGCCGTCGTCCATGCGCTTACTGGGGCTCAGCAGGAGTTTTTAACACATTTAAACACCCTCTCAGAGAAAATGTTAACTTACGCTGACAACCTCGAGGGTCGCAACGAACAATACCAACAGGCGGCAGTCCAGCACTTGGCCGAGCAGATGAGCGCTCTAGACGTGCGTGCACAGGAACACATGGACTTAGTGCGGCACCATCAGGAGTCTGCTCTACAACACTTCACTGAGAGTTTGACTCATTTAGAGCAGTCTTCCACTGGTGTTTACGAAACCATCGCAAACGGACAAAATACTGTCCTCACAGAGTTCTCGCAGAAGCTTGGGGCGCTTTCCACTGGCATGGAATCCAGCCTGAAAACTTCCTCGGAAACGACCCAGCGCGCGGTGTCTGGTTTAGGCGAGCATCTAGCCAAAATCGAAGCGGTTTCCAAAGACTACCAGCAAACAGTGAAAGCCGCGCAGGCGGAATCCGTAAAGCTCTTCGCCGAAAAAGTGACTTCACTGTCCGAGGGGGTGGAAAAGTCCATTAGCGCTTCACTCGAATTGACCCAGAAGACTGTCTCGAGCTTGGATTCAGGCATTCGCAGCCTGAACACAATCCTAGAACAACTCGGCTCCAAACAAGTTGTGGTTCAACAAGTAGAGAAAAAGGGCTGGTTTAGTCGGGGTTAATCCGACTCGCCTTCCCGCTTTTCGATTCCCGCTAGGCTGAACTTTTCATGAATAAAAGACCAAGGCATCGCAGTGACGAGATCCTGATGATCCCGTTCCTCGACATCCTTTGTTCCTTAATCGGGGTACTGGTACTCATCATTGTGGTGTTGGTCATTGCTCAAACCCAGCGCATCAACGGGCGCACTAGGGAAGATGTCCAGCGCGCGGAGGAGCACCTACGATTGCTCAAAGCCCAAAAAGCGATTGAGGCTAAATATGCTGGACTGGCAGAAAAACTGCAAAAGCTCAAAGAACTCCAGCAAGAGCGTAGCGCGAAACAGCAGGATGCGGACAAGCTCAAGGATCTCCTCACTAACTCCGAAGCGAACAGGGAAAAGAACAAAGACTCAGCCAGCAAACTGCAGAAGGAGTTGGAGGATTTGATGGTCGAGATCCGAGGCTTGACTGCACAGGAGCCGGATTTAAGGAAAAAAGTTCAGGAGTTGTTGGCTGAAATCGCAAAAATTCAACCCCCTGAGAAAAAGGATGCGCCCGTAGTGGTCAATCCCGGCGGCTCTGGATTGGCACCTGAGACGAAGGTGTTTTTCGTAGACGCCTCGGGGGACAAACTGACATTTTTTTGGAACGAGAAGGATAGGTCGGTGGTGAGCGCAGTCCCCGAAGTCATTGTTGCAGACGTGGCGTTTAACTCATTTCTCGAAGCGGTGAAAAAGGTTCCCCAGAGTAAGATTATCTTCTTACTACGCGACGACGGCATGCGGGCCTACAACTTAGGCGCAGGTTGGGCCCAGTCCAAATACGCCTACAAGGTGGAGCAGATTGGCAAGCTGCCTGTTCCGGGCCGGGGCGACTTGGATATGCGCTTGTTTGGAAAATTGTTAGGGAATTTGCCTGCCCCACCGCCTCCGCCAAAGCCCCCGACAGCACCCACCCCAGCACCCGCACCCGCACCAGCGATGCCCCCCGGAACTCCGCCTCCCGCCGGAATGCCGGCACCCGCACCCGGCACCCCAATGGCACCTCCGAATCAGCCCGCCGCCCCACAGCCACCTCCCGCCTCGCCTCCGAAACCCTAACGCCTCCTGATTCCCCATGGCACGCCGAGCTAAACCACACGAAGAAGAACTCCCGTTTGTCGCCCTAATGGACACGATGACCAACGTCGTGGGCGTGCTCATCATCGTTTTAGTGATGATTGGCATCGGGTTGGCAAAGTCCGTGGAAAAAGTGCTCTCCGAGCTGCCGGTCGTTTCAATCGAGGAGCACGATAAACTGAAAGCCGCCATGGCGGAATTCGATACCAAGCGGGATCCAGCTGAGGTTGCCGCCGAGATCGCCAAGCTAGAGGCTGAACTACAAAAAATCCTCGAGGCTCTGAAGCAACTAGAAGCTCAGCAGGAGAAAAATCCGGTGGTTATGGTGGATCTCGCCCAATTGCTCAAGCAGTTGGAGGACGTGCGCAAAGAGCGAGTCAAGCGCAAGCTCACCATCGACCAACTCCTGACAGAGGTCGACAACCTCAAAAAGAAACTCGATACCACCCCCCGATACCAACCTCCGCCAGGAATCGTAGTCCGTCTGCCCAGTTCCAAAGCGATGCCTGATGGAGCCCAATTGCAACGGGTCATTGTCACGCAGAACAGGCTCATGTTCGTGAGAAACGAAGAACTCTTCGATATTGTTGAGGAACAATTCAAAAAAGAGGATCCAGCTTTTTTCATCAGAAAGGAATCCATGAAAGGCCCAGATGGCAAACCGTTGACGAAAAAGGGCCCTAGCGGACTGAGCGTTCCAGTGCGTAAAATTTACTTCGACGGACCGAAAATGGCCGCCTACTTCAACAAATTTTTCAACCTGCGCAGATCCGGACCTCGTGACCTAAATCGGGATATGCTGGTGGAAGTCGTCCAAGCTCCGAACTCGCCCAACATCCAAATGCGGCTTACCTCCAAGCCCGAGGCCGGCGAAACCATCGGAGAGGCTGTAGCTCAAAGCTCGGCATTCCGCTCTCAATTACGTGCGATCAAGCAGGACCCAAAATCCGTGGTATGGTTTCATGTCGGACGGGACTCCATCGCCACCTATTTAGCGGCCCGCGACATAGTGGACAGGGAGCAGATTCCTGTGGGCTGGGATATTTCAGACAAGCCGACCTACACGCACAACGTACCCACGGATTATCTGGTGGAATACACACCTCCGCCCCCAGCACCTACCGCAGCTGGCGCTCCTCCTAAACCGCCCGGCCCACCGCCGGTGGTCATTGCCGCGCCCAAGGCCGCAGTGGATTAAGGTGAGACGCTGCTTTCCAGACTGCCTGCCTATGCAAGCCAAAGGGAAAGGTTTGGAGAAAATGCTACTTAAACAAGGATGTCCTTGAGCACTTTTCCGCCTTCCACGCCGGAAAGTTTCGCGTCCAAACCCTGAAATTTGACTGTAAATGCGTCGTGCTGAATCCCGAGTTGATGCAGCATCGTGGCGTGCAGATCGTGCACTGTGGCCACGTTTTCAGTCGCTGCATAGCCAAGCTCATCGGTTGCCCCGTACACTTGTCCACCGCGCACTCCAGCGCCTGAAAGCCAGATAGACATCGCCTTGTTGTGATGATCCCGCCCACTGCCGCCCTGAGACATCGGAGTTCGCCCAAATTCTCCGGCCCAAACAATCAACGTACTTTCGAGCATCCCGCGCTGTTTGAGATCGCCCACCAGCGCCATGCAAGCTCGGTCTACTTCCTGCGCCTTGATGGCGACCCCGTCCTTAATCCCACCGTGATGATCCCAATCTCTATGGTAAAGCTGAATGAAGCGCACCCCACGCTCTGCCAGACGCCTTGCGAGCAGACAATTTGCGGCGAAGGAGCCATCGCCCGGCACACACCCGTAAAGTTCAAGAGTCTTCGCCCCTTCCGCGCTCACATCCATGAGATCAGGCACGCTCGCCTGCATTTGAAAGGCCATCTCATATTGGGCGATGCGCGTGGCAATCTCCGGATCATTCACCAAGGAGGCATGATTCCGATTTAGCGAGTTAATGGCATCCACGTCGCTGCCCTGCTGTTCCATACTCACCCCGGCGGGGCTCCCCAAATAAAGGACAGGATCCCCTTTGGAGCGTAATTGCACGCCCTGATAACGACTCGGCAAAAAGCCGCTACTCCACTGTCGAGCGGCGATGGGTTGGTTTTGCCCGCCCTTCCCAAGCGAAGTCAGCACCACAAACCCCGGCAGATTCGCCGCTTCACTTCCCAGACCGTACGTCACCCAAGACCCCATGCTCGGACGCCCCGCAATTTGAGAGCCCGTGTTCATAAACATGTGCGCGGGATCGTGATTGATCGCGTCGGTGGTCATCGAACGCACCAGACAAATGTCATCTAAAATAGATCCGATCTGAGGAAACAAACCGCAAATCTCTGTCTGATTTTTCCCAAACTTCTGAAACTCGTGTTGAGGACCGAAGCAGATCAATTTTTGCCCCTGTAGTTGTGCAAGTTGTTGTCCCTTCGTGAAACTTTCCGGCATCGCCTGTCCGTGCATTTCCGCAAGCTTCGGTTTCGGATCGAAAGTCTCCAAGTGCGAAGGACCTCCAGCCATCGAGAGCCAAATGACCCGCTTGGCCTTCTGGGGGAGCGGCAGTTTTCCGAGAACGCCCGGCATCGCAGCCGCGCGCCCGAGGGAGGGAGTCGCCAAAGACGCCAACGCCACGGCACCCAGTCCACGAGCGGTGCTGCCGAGGAAAGCACGGCGACTTTGAGGAGAGAAACAGGAAGTGTTCATGGAATTAGGCGCGAGTGATTGTTTCGTGCAAGTTGAGGAGGACACGGGCCACATGGGTCCATACTGCAACGTCGCGCTTATCCAACCCAGCGGGCAGAGGCGCCATTCCGGTGTCCAACAACGCCTCGGCCGCAGACGGATTATCTTGGTAAATGGACGAATGCTTTTGAATCAGTGCAAGCAACGTCGCCACCTCTTCTGGACGCGGTTTACGTTGCAAAGCGTTCTCAAACGCCCAAGTGAGCCTTTGCGAGGAATCGCCCTTGGACTCTGTGATAATCCGTACCGCAAAGGCGCGAGCAGCCTCCACATAGGTAGGATCATTCAACAAAACCAATGCCTGCTGCGGAATGTTTGAGCGATTTCGTTCCGCACAACTTTCTTCACGGCTGGGGGCGTCAAACGCCACCAAAGAAGGATGTAAAAAACTCCGCTGCCACCAAGTGTACAACCCCCTGCGATACTGATTTTCATTCTTGTCGTTCTCATACTCCCGCGCCGGAAAGTTCAGATTTTCCCAGTAGCGCGCAGGCTGATAAGGCTTCGCACTTGGACCACCGATGGTCGGAACCAACAACCCCGCGATGGATAACGCGTTGTCACGCACCAGCTCCGCGTCCAATCGAAACGCACTTTGGCGGGCTAACTCCCGATTGTACGGATCCAACGCGAGCAACTCGGGAGCAACGGTCGAGGCCTGCTTGTAAGTCGCACTGTTGACAATCGTACGCACCATGTGGGTCATATCCCAGCCGCTGTCCATAAACTCACAGGCAAGCCAGTCCAGCAGCGCCGCGTTAACAGGGGGCTCTCCCTGAGCGCCCAGATCGTCGAGCACCTTGCTCAAACCGATCCCAAAAAACTGTTTCCACAGCCGGTTCATCACCGCCCTCGCCGTGAGCGGATTATCTCGGGAAACAAGCCATTGAGCCAAATCAAGCCGGTTGGGTTCGCGTCCCTCGATCTTTGGCTGAGGCAAATAATGAGGGAACGCCGCTTTCACCACCGGCCCAGTTTCGTCCAGAAAATTGCCCCTCGGAAGAATTCTCACCACGCGCTTGGCCTCCGTACTGACCGAGACGAGGCAGTGCGTAAGTGCCTTCTCAAACTCAGTTCTCTCCGCAATCGCATCTGCAAGTGTGTCCCGTAGCGCACCAAACTGAGGAGCGACGGCCCTGAAGTGCTTTGAGATTTTTTCCTTCTGCGCAGTCGAACGTTTATCCACTGGAACAGAAACCGTCTGGAGAAGTTCTTTCGGAAATTGGACGCTGGGAGCGCGGATCGGCTTCGGGGCTGCCGTCGCTAGAAGTCGGAACTTACCAAGGGTCTGATGATCCCCTGCGATTTGGCGCAGCGTCACCGTCAAAGTCCGCTCACCCGACACGGGCTTTTCCAACTCGATGTACAACGAGGCGTCCCGAAGTTCATTGCCCAGATTTGCCCATCCCTTCTTCGGATCATTCGACGACTTCGGATCAATCGCCAATTTGGCAGGGTATCCCTTTTGCTCATAAGTAGCCGAGACCTCGGAAACTTTGAGCACCTTGTCACCCTCTTTCACCGTCAATTGGTTCAACACAAAGTTCCCATTTGAGGAGAGGCCCGGGCCCTTTCCAGGTAGGGCATCCGAAGAGATCGCCTCCAATTTGAAACCGCTAGTCAAACCTGGCGGAGTCGTGACGGTCACAAAGTAGGTGTCGGACGCAGCCTTACCTTCGACACTCACGGACACCACGCCGTCTGCGTCTTGGGTGAATTTAGAACCCCTGTCTCCGTACAATTTGGCCGGCTGCAACGTGGTCCAATCGACATCCAGCGCGCCGCCTGAAAGACTTTCCTCCCAACGCCGCTGCTGTTCGCTACGTTCCGGCGAGTCCGCATCCAACTCAACGCGCAAAGCACGCTCCCGGGCCTCCATCGAAGCAATTTTCGCGGCCTGCTCTGGGGACGGAAGCGCCATGCCGTCTTCGCGTTTTCCAATAATGGGCTCTTTAATGTCGGCGAAGAAGGCCCCCAGCGAATAGAAATCTTTTGCGGTGATCGGATCAAATTTGTGATCGTGGCATTGGGCGCATCCTGTAGTTTGTCCCAGCCATGCAGCCCCAATTGCACGGACACGGTCCGTCAGCATTCGGAGCTCGTAATCCTTGGGCTGCGCGCCGCCTTCTTCAGTCGAGAGAAGCAAACGGTTGAAAGCGGACGCCACCTTGGTCTGTTCGTTGGCGTCGGGCAGCAGGTCGCCGGCGATCTGTTCTAGCGTGAAACGATCGAAGCGTTTGTTGTCATTAAACGCCTTGATCACCCAATCACGATACGGCCAGACGTTTCGCGGATTATCACTGTGATACCCGATGGTGTCGGCAAACCGCACCACATCCAGCCAGCCTTGAGCCATGCGTTCCCCGTAGTGAGGATTCTTGAAAAGACTCTCGACAATCTTCGCATAAGCGTCCGGGCTTTTGTCTGACACGAACGCTTCAACCTCCCTAAAAGAAGGCGGGAGCCCAAGCAAGTCCGCGTAAAGACGGCGAATCAGCACCCGGCGATCCGCCTCAGGCGAAAACTTCAAGTGGAGTGCGTTCTGCCTCGCACGCACTAGCGCATCGACCCCATTTTCACCGGGTGGAATCTTTGCTTTTTGGGGGCTCTCGTAGGACCAGTGCTGCTGGTATTCCCCTCCCTGTTCCACCCAACGTCGCAGGATAGTCTTCTGTTCCGGAGTCAGCTTTTTGTGCGACTCAGGGGGAGGCATGAGCTCGTCTGGATCCGAAGACACCAGACGCTTGAGCATTTCACTTTGCTCAACATTGCCCGGAACGAACGCTTTTTTCTCAATCGCAACCTCGCGCACATCGAGACGCAGCTTCGCTTTCCGGTGGGCTGCATCGGGGCCGTGACAGTTGAAGCAGTTGTCGGAGAGAATCGGCCGTACGTCGCGGTTGAACTCAATTTTATCGGGAATTTGAACTGTGACGTTGGAGGTTGGGGCCGTTAGGGCAGGCAGGCTCAATGCACCAAGAAGCAAAAGAGTTTCGAGGAGAAAAGAGGGGACAGGGATAAAGGGGCGGTTCATACGACTCAACGAAGGGGTAACATAAGCGCGGACGCCTAGATCTTCTATGATCTTTTCCGAGGAAAATTATTAGTTCACACAAAGATCACAACGACCGCCACCTTTCATGAAGGTTTTACTTTGCGCAGGGCATTCGGGTTTACGCGCTTCAGCCGCCTAAGCGCATCATAGTGTGAGGGTATCACATCCTAAAGCTTATCCACGGTACTGTCAGACCGATGTGTTCGATATCTGTTCCAGCACTGCGCAAGATGATTGTGAATACCAAGGGCCCTCGCAACTCGCCGGCGAACTTAAGCACATATGTATTTCCCCATAACCCACCAAACTGTAGGCTGTACTTATCGCTGGTACTGCAAATCTGAAAATACCCCCGTGCATAAATTATGCAGGCTTACATTAGAATGAAAACATTGCGTCTAAACTCGAGAATACTGGTCCGCTTAGGCCAACGCTTGCTCGTCGGATTGGTCTTCTTTTACGGGTGCATCGGACTCCTCCCAAAAACAACTGCTGCCACGACCGCCACAGTGACGGTGCCCACCTCGGGCTCGCTCAGCATCACGAACCTTACGCAATCCGGAACGATCCTCACCGTCGTGGCTGGCGGATCGCTTGCTGAAGGGATTACGCTCGCGACAGGCACGATCACTGGTGGGACGCTCTCGTTGACCAGTCTCATT
>Ga0114967_10001809_pt1 | contig 17984 bp, 17 predicted proteins | sample M_130628_MF_Meta_FD_92639 | JGI IMG/M metagenome (GOLD analysis project Ga0114967, IMG submission 92639) | Freshwater microbial communities from Lake Montjoie, Canada to study carbon cycling - M_130628_MF_MetaG | ecosystem: Environmental > Aquatic > Freshwater > Lake | place: Lake Montjoie... | reverse complement strand
TCGGAGCATTTGGTGGCTACGTCGTGCTGCTGGCCAATGTCCAGAAGCAGAAACTCGAGCGCCAGGCCAAAGTTCGCTACATGAACGAAACGGGTGGAGTCGCCCCGGGTCAGGAATCGACATCTCAGTCAGCATTCGACGAGGCCGGCGACGCACAGCTTCCCCGGATGTTCGTCGTAGGCGGCAACTGAACCATTCGGTTCGTCGATTCCGTGGTGGTTCAGGCTGTCCGGTAGATTGACGACCCCTGCGGGGGTGTAGCTCAGTTGGCTAGAGCGCTACGTTCGCAACGTAGAGGTCGGGAGTTCGATTCTCCTCACCTCCACCGCATTGGCCCGGTCCTCGTGACCGGGCCTTTCTCTTTGTGGCACGGGGGTTTGAATCTCGCTGTGCCCATTTGGGCGGTGGGGCATTAGCGTTTGGGTATGCCGAGATATCGCTCACGAACGACAACCGAAGGCCGCAACATGGCTGGGGCCCGTGCCCTTTGGCGCGCCACGGGCATGACCGATGACGATTTCGAGAAGCCAATCATCGCGATCGCTAATTCATTCACGCAGTTCGTGCCCGGTCACGTGCATCTGAAGGACATGGGTCAACTTGTAGCGCGAGAAATCGAAGCCTCAGGTGGCGTTGCCAAGGAATTCAACACCATTGCTGTCGACGACGGCATCGCAATGGGTCATGGCGGCATGCTCTACAGCCTTCCCAGCCGTGACCTCATTGCCGATTCAGTTGAATACATGGTGAACGCTCATTGTGCCGACGCACTCGTGTGTATTTCTAACTGCGACAAGATCACGCCGGGCATGCTCATGGCGGCACTTCGCTTGAATATCCCAGCGATTTTCGTTTCAGGTGGTCCCATGGAGGCGGGAAAGACTCGCCTTGCTGGTTCTGAGGTCAAAGTCGATCTCATTTCTGCAATGCAATCGGCCGGCGACAAAAATGTGAGCGACGAAGATGTCGATCGTGTTGAACGTTCTGCGTGTCCCACATGTGGTTCGTGCTCGGGCATGTTCACCGCTAATTCGATGAATTGCCTTACTGAGGCGCTCGGACTTTCGCTTCCGGGTAACGGCACAATGTTGGCAACCCATGCCGACCGTGAGGGGCTTTTTCTTCTGGCCGGTCGCACCATCGTCGATCTTGCCAAGCGTTACTACGAGAAGGACGACGAGTCGGTACTTCCTAGGGTGATTGCTAACAAGACAGCATTCGAGAACGCAATGGCACTCGACGTGGCGATGGGTGGCAGCACCAATACGGTCTTGCACATTCTCGCTGCGGCCCACGAAGGCGAAATCGATTTCACGATGGCGGATGTCGACGCGCTCAGCCGTCGGCTGCCGAACATTTGCAAGGTTGCACCTTCTACCGAGAAGTACCACGTCGAAGACGTTCACCGTGCTGGTGGCGTGCCCGCAATTCTGGGCGAACTTGAGCGCGCCGGTCTTATCGATGCAACGGCACCGACCGTGCACAGCTCTTCGCTGAAGGCGTCACTCGATCAGTGGGACATCAAGCGCGATACGTGTACGGCCGAAGCGCGCCATTTCTGGAGTGCTGGCCCGGCCGGCATTCCGACCCAAGTCGCGTTCAGCCAAGACACCCGTTGGCCATCGCTCGATGAAGACCGTGAAAACGGTTGCATACGTTCGGTTGAACATGCGTACTCAACCGAGGGTGGCCTGGCAATTCTCTTTGGAAACATTGCGGTCGATGGATGCATCGTGAAGACCGCTGGTGTCGACGAATCTATTTTCAAGTTCTCAGGCACCGCACGCGTCTACGAAAGTCAGGATGCTGCGGTCGAGGGCATCCTGAGCGAAGAAGTTGTCGCTGGCGATGTTGTGGTCGTCCGCTACGAAGGCCCCAAGGGCGGGCCGGGCATGCAGGAGATGCTCTATCCGACGACGTACATCAAGAGTCGCGGATTGGGTGAAGAGTGCGCGCTCCTCACCGATGGTCGATTCTCGGGAGGCACGGCAGGGCTTTCGATCGGGCACGTGTCACCAGAAGCCGCCGAAGGTGGCCTTATCGGGTTGGTTCAAACCGGTGACGTCATCACGATCGATATTCCTGCTCGTTCGATCACGCTCGATGTTTCCGATGAAGAACTCGCGAAGCGCCGAGTGGCCGAGGAAGAGCGCGGAGACGACGCGTGGACCGCAACCAACCGAGACCGTGTCATCTCGCAGGCATTGCTTGCCTACGCCGCTCTAACGACTTCTGCTGCACGAGGTGCAGTTCGAGATCTGTCGCAGCTCCGTCGCAACTAAACCGGAGCGAGCGTTACGCCTCTGTGAAACGCTGAATTAAACGAGATCGGTACAGTTTCCCAGCGTCGCTACGGGGCAGTTCGTCCACCACAAAGATTCTCTTTGGGGTTTGTTGAGAACCCAATTGTTCCTTGCAGAAAGCGATCGTTGATTCGATTGTCTTTTCGGGATCGACGCCGGACGGCAGAACGATTGCCGCCGCGACGATCTCGCCGAACTCTTCATCGGGGAGTCCGAACGCGGCCCCGTCTAGCACCCCGGGAGCGGTTGTAAGTGCCTCGTCGATGCGGGCCGGATAGATGTTGACGCCGCCACTGATGATGCACTCAGCAGTTCTGCCAGCGAGATAGAGGTAACCATCGGAATCGATATGGCCTCGGTCTCCAACGGTGTACCACTGACCACTTTCGTCGTAGGTCGCTTGGGTTTTTGCGTCGTCGCCGTGGTAGCGGAACGCCGTGGCACTGAAGAACCACACCGTGCCCACCTCGTCGGTATTGGCAGGTGAGCGATCGTCGCGTCGAATGCAAAGTCGACTCGGGTCAATGCGTCCAACACTGCCGGGATGCGCGAGCCACTCCTCGGGCGTGATCCACGTTCCCGGCCCTTCGCTCGCTGCGTACATCTCGTGAATGACAGGGCCAAACCAGTCGAACATGGCCTGTTTCGTTGCAACAGTGCATGGGCCCGCCCCGTGGAGAACAAATCGCAGGCTTGAAACATCGAACGATTCCCGCTCGGGTGCCGCGAGCATTCGGTTGAACATCGTCGGCACAAAGAAGGCATGAGTAATGGCGTGAAGATCGATGAGTTCGAGAACCTGGAGTGGTTCAAATCGGCTTGTGACGATGACGGTGACTCCAGCGCCGAGAGGCCACTCAAGACAGATGCGGCTTGGTCCGGAGTGATACAGCGGAGCGGTGCACAACATGGAGTCGCCGTTATCGCCGTTCATATCGAACATGCCCACCATCGCTTTTCCGGCAGCGGCCGCGGCAGCCGAAGGCTGGGGGGAGTGGCGGACACCTTTCGGTCGACCGGTAGTGCCAGAGGTGTAGATCATTTGTGTTCCGCGTTGACGCACCGGAGCAGGTGAAGGTGAAGACGTGAGCGCGTCGGCCCACGGCAGAAAACCGTCGATCGGGTCGCCGATGGAGATGCGAAGAGTGATGGCGTCGGGGGCACTGTGGGCTTGGTGAGCAAAGCCGGATTCGGCAATGAGCGCTCGTGCTCCTGAATCGGTGAGGACGTATTGCACGTCGTCGGTTTCAAGATGCCAGTTGACCGGGAGCAGTGTGAGACCAGCGCGCAGCGCTGCCTCGTAACTAATCATCCACTCAGGTCGATTGGTGGAGAGCACGGCAACCACGTCACCTGGTTCAAGCCCATGAGCGACAAAGGCTGCTGCGAGTGCGTCAACCGACGATTCAAGTTCGCCGTAAGTGATCGTCTCACCGTTGGATGTGACAATCGCTGGTCGATTGGGATCGCGCTGAGCGATTGCTGAGATCTCGCGCCCAACTGCATGGAGTTCTTCGTCGATCACGTGTGGTCCTCGGTAATTGGTGCGGATCGCCCCGGTTTCCGATGGTAGGCCCTTCGCTGGGAAACTGAAGGTGAAGTCATGGCGGTCTGCAGAACCCCATTGCGATCGAAAACGACGAAGACCCCGCCGAAGCGGGGCCTTCGTTCAATCAGTTCGATATTCGGTAATTACGAGAGACGCTCGATGATCATTGCCATGCCTTGGCCGCCACCGATGCACATGGACTCCATGCCGATGCTGCCGCCGGTGTCCTCAAGGCCATTGAGGAGCGTGGCCATGATGCGTGCGCCGCTCATGCCGAAAGGATGACCGAGCGCAATTGCGCCGCCGTTCACGTTGAGTTTGTCCCAACCAATGCCGAGGTGTTTGGCCGACGGAACAACCTGCGCAGCAAATGCTTCGTTGATCTCGACGAGGTCGATGTCGCTAATGCTCATGCCGGCGCGAGCCATGGCCTGTCGACAGGCTTCGACGGGTCCGAGGCCCATGATCTCGGGGTTGAGTGCGCTCACGCCCGAGGAAATGATGCGAGCGATAGGAGTGAGGCCGAGTTCTTTGGCCTTGGTCTCGCTCATGACGATGACAGCAGCAGCGCCGTCGTTGAGTGGGCAGGCGTTGCCGGCGGTGACAGTTCCGTCGGGGCGGAACACGGGCTTGAGTTCGCCGAGCTTTTCCTTGGTAGTTCCGGCACGGATGCAGTCATCCTGTGTCACGACAACCGGGTTTCCATCGGCATCGACCGTGTGGATCGGCGTGATCTCACGTTCGAAGAAGCCGCGCTCAAGGGCTGCAGTTGCACGCTGTTGTGATTGTGCTGCGAATTCGTCCTGCTCTTCACGTGAAACGTTTTCGAACTGAGCAACATTCTCTGCGGTCTGGCCCATGCCGAGGTAGTAATCGGAGATGCCAGCGGCGAATGGCGCCCAAACTGGAGCTCCACCCGTTGCACGCTCGGCGGTACGAGCTTCCGCAGCGCCCATAAGCGGGTTATGTGTGCCTGGCATGCCATCGGACATTCCGAGACCGAACTGGCTCACGGTTTCAACACCAGCGGAGACGAAGATGTCACCCTCACCAGCCTTGATCGCGTGTGCAGCCATACGGATGGTTTGGAGTGACGACGAGCAGTAACGGTTAACCGTGACTCCGGGGATGTGGCCCATGCCGGCCAGTTCCGAAACAACGCGAGCGATGTTGTAGCCCTGCGCGCCTGCAGGCTGCGCGCAGCCGAGCATGATGTCTTCGACGAGTGTTGGGTCGAGTGAGGGGACCTTGTCGAGAGCGGCACGAATGATTGTGGCCGCAAGATCGTCAGGGCGAACTTGGGTGAGCGAGCCCTTGTGGGCACGACCGATTGGTGAACGGGCGGTCGAAACGATGACTGCTTCGGGCATGACAGCTCCTTGGTGCACGGAACGCCGGATGGTTCCGGCGGGGCGGGCCAGACTGGGCCCTTGGTTCGCATTGTCTACCGCAAGGAACCTACTGAGCGGTAACTACAGGCGAGAAGGCGTGCGGGATGTGTGGTCGTGGGGTAGAACCGTCCTCTTCCTTCTCCCCGAAAGGCCTTGTTCGCTCTGAGCGGGCAAAGGGCCAAGGTGAATCACATGGCACTTGATCTGCGAACTCTGATTGACCCAAACACCACCGCAGTGGTGACCTCTGAATGTCAGAACGGAGTGCTTGGCCCCGACACCTCACTGCCGGAGTTGGCCGAAGCTGCCTGGGTCCAGGCGATTCCCAATGGGGCCCGATTGCTTCATGCGGCCAGAGTCGCAGGTGTACAAGTTGTGCACGCGGTGTTTTGGCGTCGCCCTGACTACCGAGGCGGCAATACCAACGGTCGGTTGTTCGTTGCCATGCAGAAACATGGAGCAGTCGCCATGGAACCGGGCAGCCATCTCGCGATGCCGATTGACGAATTCGCTCATTCTCCTGACGATCTGATTCTTGGTCGCTACCACGGACTCGATCCCATTGGAGGTACCGATCTCGATCCGGTCCTACGTAATCTGGGGATTCAGACTGTTGTCGTCATCGGCGTGTCAGTGAACGTTGCGCTTATGGGACTTTCAATCGGCTTGGTCAACAACGGCTATCAAGTTGTTGTACCGCGCGATGCCGTTGCGGGTGTGCCTGCCGATTATTCCGAGACGTTGCTTGACAACACCTACCAAATGATTTCGACAGTGGTCACCACAAACGATGTCATCAACGCATGGTCGTGAGTCTGAACTTGCCTAAGCCGGGCTCGTGACCGTTCAGCCGAGTCCAGATGCCGATCGTCAACTTGGGCGCCGGGGTGAAGCAACGCGGCAGCGTTTTCTTAGCGCTATCGCTGAACTCCTTGAAGAGGGCACGTATCGGGAATTAACCGTGGTTGATGTTGCGCGCCGAGCAGGAACCTCGCCAGCAACGTTCTACCAATACTTTGCGACGGCAGAGGACGCTGTACTTGCGCTCGCGGGTGCGACGGTCGATGTTTCGGGTCCGGAGCTTGCAGCACTGATCGAAGCTCGTGATTGGACCGATGCTCACGGGTCGGATGCATCGCTCAGTGTCGCTGATGCCTTCATCGCGTTGTGGGAACGTCATCGTTCAATTTTGCGAGTGATTGATCTCGCAACCGATGAAGGGGACCAAAGGTTTCGTGACGTACGAACCCGATTGCTCGGTGCTCCTGCCGAAGCATTCGTTGTGGTCTTACGCAATCGACCTGATCGCCAGGTCGTCGATCCGCTCGCTGATGCAGGAGTGTTGGTGTCAATGCTCGCTCACGTCTCTGCCCACATTGAGGGATTGCAGTCGTGGGGCGCAGATCGTGACGAGTTGCGACGGAGCATGGCCCGAGTGGTGTTTCTCACTCTGACTGGTCAGTCGCCACCGGGGGACTGATCACCGGGCGACTGATCACCGGGCGATTGAATGGCGTCAGAGCGAGCTCGGTCAGCGATTGACCCCCGCCGAAACAGCGCCCACAAGCAAAGCCCCGAAGCGGCAGCAATGGCGACGGCTATGAGCGGCCACGGCGCAGACGAGGCGATGAGCGCGTCGGCGAGGAGGTTCATGTCAATACGCTAGAGGTCTGTGCTGGTCATAGTGACGCGTGGCCGGTACCTTGCGAACGCACGACTTTGCGAACCCGTCGATCTGAGGCAGCACGATGAAGATTTCCGTTGGACTTCCTACCCACCATGTGGATTCCCCCGATGAATGGTGCACGGCGAAGGCCATTGCCGAAATGGCTCAGGCATCAGAGGCTGCTGGAGCCGACGCGGTATTCGTTACCGATCACCCAGCCCCCGATCTGACCTTTATGGCCAGAGGCGGCCATCACGCTCTTGATCCGTTTGTTGCACTGACGGTGGCATCGACGGCAACCACAACACTTCGACTTCACTTCAATCTCGCGATCCTTGCCTATCGCAATCCGTTTACTACGGCGAAAGCGATTGCAACGCTCGATGTCATTTCCAATGGGCGAGTCATTCTCGGAACCGGCGCCGGGTATCTTGCCCCCGAGTTCGCTGCCGTTGGTGGCGATTTCGATCAGCGCAACGACGTCACTGATGAATCCATTCGGGCGATGAAGGCAATCTGGTCGGGTGAACCGGTGACAATGAGCGGACTGCACTTTGACGCCGTCGAAACGATCGCGCTGCCTTTGCCTGTGCAACAGCCATCGCCACCCATCTGGATCGGCGGGAACTCAAACCGCGCAATTCGGCGCTCAGTTGAACTGGCCGACGGATGGAACCCGATGCCTAGCCCGGCTCGGGCAAGTCGGATGTTGCGCACGCCACCAATCGAAACAATCGAAGACCTTGCCCGTCGGATCGGTGATCTCCGTGCGGCATCGGAAAAAGCGGGTCGGGAGATTCCGCCTGAGGTGATTTTCACGCCGATCGGTTACGACCTCTTTAGCGGATCGTTCCCCGATGCGGCACAGTTTGTCGACGATATCGAGGCCTATTCCGCTATCGGCGTGAGTGCTCTCACGATCAACCTGCCCGGAGCAACGCGCTCTGAATGGATCGACAGCGTTGGATGGCTAGGTGCAGAAGTCATTGCCAGTATCGATTCGTGATCATCGGTGACCTACGAATCGGCGACGACATCGAGCGACATAGATCAAGCAGTTGCGGTGTTGCGCTCCGGTGGACTTGTGGCGTTTCCAACCGAGACGGTTTACGGACTAGGGGCCGACGCTTCGAACGATGCCGCAGTAGCGCGCGTGTTTTCGGTGAAAGGTCGTCCGACCGATCACCCACTGATTGTTCATCTCGCCGACGCCGAGCAACTTGATGATTGGGCGGCCGACGTCAGTCCCACCGCCCATCTCTTGGCTGATGCGTTCTGGCCAGGACCACTCACGCTTTTAGTTGAACGTTCATCGTCGGTCTCGCTTGCGGTCACCGGTGGTCGATCAACCGTTGGACTTCGCGTTCCTGATCACACCGTCGCCCTTGAACTTCTTCGAGCGTTTGGTGGGGGAATTGCTGCTCCATCGGCAAATCGTTTCGGTCGGGTAAGTCCTACGACTGCAGCTCATGTTGTGGCCGATCTCGGTGACGACGTAGATCTTGTTCTTGATGGAGGCGCTTGTCGCGTGGGAGTTGAGTCAACGATCGTCGATCTCACAGGAGAACTTCCTGTCGTGCTTCGGGCGGGTGGCATTTCAGTCGACCGATTAGAAGAAGTGCTCGGACATGTGGTCGAGGTGCACGTCAGCGCGGAACCTTCAGAGAGCGGAGCGCGCGCCCCAGGGATGCTCGAAGCGCATTACGCGCCGGAAGCTCGCATCATTCTTTCGAGCGAACACGATGTGATCAACGCGGTGAACGATGCGCTGGCGGCGGCGACTGGTCGAGTCGGTCTTCTGGCTCCAACGGTTCTTGTGGGCTTATCCGAAGATGTTGTTGAACTTGAACCCGCGGGGACTGCCGATGACTATGCCGCAGTTCTCTATTCGCGACTTCGGCAGGCCGACAGGCTTGGCCTGTCTGTTCTTATTTGCGTGCCGCCACCGAATGTTGGGGTTGGACTTGCGGTGAACGATCGATTGCGGCGCGCCGCTGCGTCCTCGAGGTAGTGGTTCTCGTCAAACAACAGTGATTGTTCGTTTGTGCCAGCCGGTGTAGCCGTCGATTGGGCGCGGAGTGGGTTCGCCTGTTTGCACCTGGCCGTCGGCGGAATGGCATCGCACCGCGATCTGATGACTTCCTTTGGCTGCGTCCCAGTCGTAGAACCACTGGCGCCACATGCCGCCAGAAATCGAATCGCCTAACTCTGCTTTGTGCCACTCGCCGTTGATCTGAACATCGACCTGAGAAACGCCTGAGTTAGGTGCCCATGCGACACCAGCGATGGTCACGATTCCTTCGGTTGGTTTTGTCTCTTCTTGTGGAACATCGATGCGAGACGAAAGTTTGATTGGGCCGTTCTTGGCCCAGCCTTGGTCGATCCAATAGCCGTTGACCTCGTTCCATCCGGTGAGTTGGATCGAATCGAGCCATTTGGTCGAGGACACATACCCGTAGAGGCCCTCGACAATCAGTCTTGCTGGGAAACCGTTTTCTCGCGGAAGCGGAACACCGTTCATGCCGATGGCGACGAGAGCGGAGCGACCGTCGTACGCGGCCGCAGTGGGAAAGCCTGCGGTGAATCCATCGACGGAAATTCCCAGAACTTGTTCGCCCGCGGGATCGACGCCGGCACGATCGAGAAGCGTCCGCAATTCGACGCCCTGCCAAACGGCGGTGCCGATGAGGTCGTCGCCGACTCGATTCGAGACGCACGCAAGCGTGACAGGAGCTTCGACCTGTTCCATTGCGAGTAATTCCTCGTAACTGATCGAAAGCGGCGTGCGAACCTTTCCCTTGATTTTGAGACGCCAAGTGTTGAGGTCGACATTGGGAACGCTGAATGCCGTATCGATGCGGAAGAACTCTGCATTAGGTGTGATGAGTGGGGTGAGTCCGTTGATCTCGAGATCGGTGACCGATGCAAGCGATCGAGTTTGCGCGGGCAGCGTTCTGGCAGGCGATGGCAGCGTTGCCCCAGGAGCCGCTCCGAGCCCCGTGGTGCTCTTTGCGCCACCTGAGGTGAGGGCTTTGGTGCCGACCGCGGCGACCGCCGCTCCAGCGGCAGCGATGCCTGTCCACCGGAGGAACGAGCGACGCGTGCCCACCACGCGCCTATTGGATCGTGGTGACGAAAGTGATGGGCCGTCGGGTTGTTGCTCGTCCATTCATGTAGTCAACCCCCTGAAGGGTGCTTTGCGGTGGTCAGGGGGAGAACGGCACGGACCACTCCCTGCCCGACCCCCTACCGACCGGTCGGTAGGCTGCGGTTTGCCGCTCGAGCACCCTCAGTTCGATCCGGTTTCTGACAGAAGGGTCCGCTTTGGTTGGCTAGTTCTGCCGGTGACGTGCGTTCATAAGGCGAACGGTGCCGGTCTTTGAACGGATCACGAGCGACTGTGTCGAGACGAAACCAGCGCTGACGTGAACGCCCTTGAGAAGTTCGCCATCGGTGATGCCAGTTGCGGCGAAGAAGCAATTGTCGCCAGCAACAAGATCATTGGTCGTGAGCACCTTGGCGAGGTCGTAGCCGGCGGCGATTGCAGCTGATCGCTCTTCGTCATTGCGCGGCCACAAACGGCCTTGAAGTTCGCCACCCATGCCCTTGAGTGCGGCTGCGGCGATAACGCCTTCTGGAGTGCCGCCGATTCCGAACATGATGTCGGCGCCAGAATCAGGCCATGCCGTGGTGATTGCGCCAGCAACGTCGCCGTCGGGGATGAGGCGGATACGAGCACCTGCTTCGCGGATCTCGGCAACGAGGTCGTCGTGACGATCACGGTCGAGAACAACAGCAGTGACATCTCGAATGTCGATGCGCTTTGCTTTGGCAACAGCCTTGAGATTCTCTGTTGCTGAGAGTTCGATACTGCAGAGCCCGACGAGTTCAGGGCCAACAGCAAGCTTGTCCATGTAGACACACGGACCAGGATCGAACATCGAACCCTTTTCCGACAGAGCGATCACGGCGAGTGCATTGCCGCGCCCCTTGGACGTGAGGGTGGTGCCATCGATTGGGTCGACGGCGATGTCGCATTCAGGGGGAGAGCCATCGCCGATGCGCTCGCCGTTATAGAGCATCGGGGCTTCGTCTTTTTCGCCTTCGCCAATGATGACGGTGCCATCCATCGAAACGGTGCGGAGGGCGAGGCGCATGGCATCGACAGCTGCGCCATCGGCGCCTTCTTTGTCGCCACGGCCCATCCAGCGGCTCGCGGCGAGGGCGGCGGCTTCGGTCACGCGGACGAGATCGAGGGCAATGTTGCGGTCAAGAGGCACGTCGGTCATGAGCGGACACGATACTGCCTAGGTCCCTCCCGACCGGATCGTGAGACAGGCATGGAGATACCCTCACTTCGTGGTGGCTCTTGCTGAACTTGAACTCTTCTGTTCCCGCCCCCACGCGCCCACTCGTCGCGTGGCTTTAGGTCAAAGCCATTTACCTTGCGAACCCACCCCGGGCTTTGGAGGGGTGCTTCTTGGCGGAGTTGTCGCCCGATTTGTCGCTGAGATTGACGAAGAGTTGATTCCCGACGTCAAGGCGCTCACCCACGAACTCGAAACCGGTCGACGCGTCCCGCAGCCTCGCCTTCGATTTCGGTTGCAGGTCGACACAGTTGGGCTTGACGCTGTTTCTCATCGATTAGTGGCGAACGGCGATCTGCTCGCCTTCGAGTTTGATGATCGAGGTGCAGCAGAGCAGCAGATCCTCGGAGCGGTCTACGCGGCCGCCGCGCTCACATCGTCGTTACGGCGACCAATGATGACGATCATCCGTCGGGCAATTGCGTGGGGCGGACCAGTTGGTCCCGAGTTAATTGCATCGTTAAGTGGTTTTCGCGGTGCAGTTCTTGGTTCGCGCCGTGCCGTTGGTGATCCGGTGCAGTGGGCGTTGAACTGTCTCGGACTTTCAACAGCGAGCTCGGCTCCTTCGCCAAAGGATGTACAGCGCAATTATCGAGAGCGATTGCGCGAGGTGCATCCCGATCACGGCGCGGAAGTTGAAGGCGCGGCACAACGCATCGCAGAACTTTCCGAAGCGCGGCGTATCCTGATCGGAAGATAAGTACCACAGAAGCAGTTCTCTTGGCGCCCGGTGTTGGTGCTGATCGCGATCACTACACGCTGTGTGTAGTGGCCAATGCAATTGCCCCGTTACCGTTTGTTCGGCACACCTTCGGAATTCAAAAAACATCTCAAAGCGATTCGAGGAGATGGCACAAGGCTCACTGTGCCGGGCGCGCACGATCCGTAGGGTTGAGATCTTCAAGTTCGCGTCGGGCAGTTTCTGGGAACCAGAACATCACGACGAGAACGAGAAGGGCCGGAGCAATCGCAACGATTGCCATTGCTTGGCCGATTCCGCCGACTCGGTCAGCAAGCCAGCCGACGGTGAGTAGTCCAAGGCTGCTTCCAGCAACAGCAACAACCTGAAGGCCCCCGTTGGCGGTGCCGCGTTGACTCGTGGGAAACAACTCTGGTCCGTAGACGGCAAGAGCAGGAATGGCGATTGCGCCGATCACAGCGGCTGCGACAGAGGCGAGCCAAAGCGGCCACCCCCATGACAAATAAGAGATCACCGTGAAAAGCACACCGCCGGCGATACCGATTGCCCCGATGATTCGTCGACCGTGTTTGTCGGCCAATTTTCCGCCGACGACTATGCCGATACCTCCGGGAGTGTTTGTGGCGAGAACGAAGACAGCGATCAGAACTCCCGAAAATCCGCGTTCGGTTCGCAGGAACTCATTGAGAAATTGTGCGGCGGGGGCGAGAAACAGCGACCAGAGGAATGCGCCAATCGCCAACATTGCGAAACGATGCCAATTGATGCGACCGGCACCCTGGACGTTGGCGTCTGTCGCTTCTCGGAGTCGACGCGACTCGAACCGCTTTGTCTCCGGCAAACGTCGCGCTATCCGCAGGCACGGGTAGATGGCGAGAAGGGGAACGAGGTAGGCAATGCGCCACGCGCCGACTGCGATGTCGACATAAAGGAGATTTAGGACACACATGCCCGCTCCCAGAGCCGCGGTCATCGTGACAACAGAAACGGCGAATGCGCGAGTACCTGCGGGCATTTCTTCAGCGGCAACGACGGCGATGAGAATTACGACGACAGTTGAAAGCGCGCGTGCGAATGTTTGAGAGGTCCCGAGCCAAATCATTCCGGTTGATGCGGCACCGAGAGCCGTGACCGCGGACGAGGCGATGAGGCAGGTAACTAAAACTCGACGGCGACCATGCTTGTCGGCCATGGTCACAATCCCTAGAGAAAGAATCACTCCCACGCGCACGATTGCGAGAAGCGTTCCCTGTTCTCCTGTGCCCGCCCCGAATTGATCGGCGGCATAGGTGAGGGTCTGTGTGATGAGCGTGCCCAAGTAACCACTGACGACGGCAAACACGCAAAGAACGGAAAGAACGGTTGCGGCGCGCGCATCAAGTGCTTCTGGAGGCGCCCACCAGGGTTGGTGCCCCTCCGGTCTCGGCGGGCGGCGTAGGTGATGACGAAGTGCCGGTCGGAAGAGCACTCCCCAAACGGGAATTGCGAGTCGATACTCAACGATTTCGTCGACGATCGCGTGACCATCAGAGTCTGATGTCAGCGCAACCTCGCGGTGCCATTCGTGAAATGGGCCAACATGAGCTGCGAATGTTGCGCTCGAATCTGTTGTTTCGATTGCCCGTTCGATGACAACGTCATTGCGTGGCGCAAGCCACGTTGTCGCCGAGTCGAGTGGTACCCGGTGTCGGTGTTCTAACCGCGTCACGGACGGGGGCCGAAGGCAACTCCGTCGCGTCGCCCTCGTTTCAATTCGAAAAACGTAGGAAGTGCGAAAGAAGCTTCGAGCACGGTCCATAAAGCGAGAGCGTCTTCACCAGTGGGTGGGGGAGAAACGATGGGGCCAAAGAAACCACGACCGAGTTCAGGTACGGCGATGATCGGTGACCCAACATCGGGACCGGCGAGTTCCATCGCTTCGGCAACAGACGTCGCGATTGCTGTGTCCCAAGATTCATCGTTGATTGCATTGGTGGTGAATACGAGATCGACGCGGCAGTCAGTTGAACAACTGGTGATGAGGTCATCGCCTGGATCATGGTCATCGTGATGAACGCGGGCACTGTACGCGGTGAACATCGCTTCCATCTCTTCGTTGCGCCCTTCTGCCCGCAATGCCTCAAGGAGCCGAGCCATGCGTCGGCTGCACACCAACTTGGGACGGAAGTGTTCGGAGACCTCGTGGTCCTTGTTCAATTCGGCCAAACACAACGTGCGCCAGACGATGTCGACTCCGGCGAGTTCAGCGGCCTCGACCAACCATCGGCTTGTGTTCCATGTCCATGGACAGCATGGATCGGCAAAAAAGTGAACGGATTCGATACTCATGAGTCGCTCGTTTCTGGGCCTTCCGGTCCTTCTGATGTCAGATCCGTTTGGGCGCGCTTGGCCTGAATGGCTTTTGCTCGTTTGTTGGCGAGCAAAAGGAGACCCACAAAGAGAGCGATAGGGACAAGCACCATCAGCGCTTCGTCCCAGCCGCCTTGGTGCCCAAAGATTGATGAGATCATGGACCGAGTCTCGCACGGCAGCTGTGGGCCAACCGCTTGGGGTGGCACCGGGGCTCCGGTTCCATAGACTCGTGCTGTGCGCGAACAGGTAGAGAAGGTCATCGAAGTCATCCGCCCGGCCATTCAGGCCGATAACGGCGATGTCCTCCTGCACGATGTCAACGAAGAAACTGGCCTCGTGACGGTCGAACTCATCGGTGCTTGTGTGTCATGTCCTGCGTCAACAGTCACCCTCAAGGCGGGACTTGAGCGCATTCTCATCGATCGGGTGCCGGGCGTGACCGAAGTGATTGACGCCGGCGCAGCGAATCACGTCATCGGCGAGACCCCAGTTTCTCTTTGAGCGTTCGTGGTTTCCACGAACAACTCCGGGAACTCAGGCCTGCCCCGCGGTGTTTGCTGTCCTAGCGTGGCGTCATGACTTCGTCTGCCGACGCTGAACCGGCGGCACTCCTCAATGCAGCGCGATCGGGCGATCGTTCTGCGCTGGCGCGTCTCCTTTCCAAGGTTGAGCGTGGAGGCGCCGAGGCTCGATCAGTGAGTGAAGTCACCTACGGGCTTGTGGGTCGGGCAACCACGGTCGGCATAACGGGAGCCCCCGGAGCGGGAAAGTCAACGCTTACCTCGTCGCTTGTTCGTGAAATGCGTTCTGATGAAGTTGCCGTTGGTGTGCTCGCTATCGATCCGTCGTCGCCATTCACTGGCGGAGCGATACTGGGAGATCGTGTTCGTATGGACGAACACGTTCTCGATGACGAGGTCTTTATTCGATCAATGGCGACACGCGGTCATCTTGGTGGTCTTTCGGTTGCCGTTCCCGACGCTGCTCGAGTTCTTGATGCAGTGGGAATGGAATGGGTGCTGATCGAGACGGTGGGTGTCGGCCAGGTCGAAGTCGAAATTGCTGGTGAGGCAGATACGACGATCGTTGTGGTGAATCCAGGCTGGGGCGACACCGTGCAAGCGAATAAGGCTGGCCTTATGGAAATCGCTGACATCTTCGTCGTCAATAAATCTGATCGTGCTGGTGTCGATGAAACTGTTTCCGATCTTGAGCGCATGTTGTCATTGCGATCGGGATCAGAATGGCGGCCGCCGGTCATTCGAACAGTTGCGACTGAAGGCGTCGGAGCTGCACAACTGTGGGCCGCAATTCAGCAACATGGTGAATGGTCGCGTGCGAGTGGAGAATTCGAGCGTCGTCGTGCGTTGCGACGTGAACAAGAACTCCGACGCATCGTGAATTCATTGGTAGCGGCGCGCGTTGAAGAGTTGGCCTCGGGAGAAGCTTGGCGTCGAGCGAGTGATGACATTGCGGCGCTCCGCCAGGATCCATGGGCCGCGGCAAATAGTTTGCTCGACTGAGTTCTCTGGCGTAGGTCGTCTGGCCTGAATTGCGGTGATGCTCTAGATCATTGTTGGTGCTGCCGTTATCTTGCCGACCCTTCACTACTTGGAGGTGCGCGTGCGTCGACGGACGATCTGTTTGATGGTGATTTTTGCTGCATCACTCATCGGTAGCGACCTTGTGCTCAATGCCTCTGCGGGCGGGGGTGAAGCGATCGGGAGAATTGTGAACGGAGTACCCGAAGCGATTGTGGTCGTGACCCGAGATGGAACTTTGGGTTCGTGGCGATCAAGCACTTCGGGAGGAGCGCGTTGGCGATGCGGGTATTACGCAGTCGTGGCCCCGGTGATGTCGGTTCTCGATCCAACTCCAGTAATCGATTGGGTATCGGGCCCAGTCGATCCTGTTCGCGGCGAGTTCTACATGCTCGGGTGCACCGACGAGACAGGTGTGCGGGTCCATACTCGCTATGTCGCGTTCGATCCCGGCGATCCGTTTGGTGGAGCTGGCGTAACCGCTCGAGCTGTCGATGAAGCTCGACGTCGGCTCGAACTTCCTGAACCAAAGCCACGAGTCAATCCACCAGATTCGCAATTGGTGGGACTCCCGATGTGGATGTGGTTGGAGGAACCGTGGGAGCGGATTTGGGTGACAGCTTCGATTGGCAATGTTTGGGCAAGTGTCGATGCCTGGCCTGAGACATCGCTATGGGAGTTCGAGGATGGGACACGCTTTTGGTGTGATCAAGGGATTGCCTACGACATTGGGCGCCTACCCTCGGAGCAGTGGTCGGGGTGTACCCACACCTTTGGCCGTTCGTCGATGTGGTCGAGCGGGGGCGTTGAATGGGTGCGCGTCACGGTGACGTGGGGTGCGGAGTGGACGTCAAGTGAATTGGGTGGCGAGCCGCTGGGCACGATCACGCGTTCCGCAGAATTTCCCGTGAGAGTCGTCGAAGCGCAGGCGCTCGTGCGCTGATCATTGGGAGGCGAACCGGTAGGGTCGCTGTCCATGTCAGAGCCACTGGTTGCGGTCGAACGCCGAGACGACGGAGTTGCTGTTATCCGTCTTCAGAACGGCAAGGTCAATTCGTTGTCGTCAGAGGTTTTGCGACAGTTACGTGCGGCAGCGGAATCGCTGACTGCCGCTCCGCCAGGGGCTGTCGTTGTTGTCGGCAGCGATCGCATTTTTGCAGCGGGTGCCGATATCTCGGAGTTTGCCGGTCCCGAAGAAGCGCGTTCTATTGGACGCCTCTTTCTTGAAGCCCTGAACGCGGTTGCTGCGATTCCACGCGTCGTTATTGCTGCCGTTGCTGGTCCGGCGCTCGGTGGCGGTTGTGAACTCGCGTTGGCCTGCGACCTTCGTGTGTGTTCAACGAGCGCGAAATTCGGTCAACCCGAAATTCTTCTGGGCATCATCCCGGGTGGCGGTGGAACGCAACGCCTCGCACGTTTGGTTGGTCCATCTCGCGCCAAGGACCTCATTCTGAGTGGTCGTCAGGTTCGCGCCGATGAAGCATTGCGAATCGGACTGGCCGATGAAGTTGTGGAACCTGAAGAACTTGAATCGCGTGCGCTTGAACTTGCAGCGCAGTATGCAGCCGGGCCTCTACAGGCTCATGCAATTGCCAAGCGAGTCATCGACGCTGGTCTTGACGGTTCTCTCGCCGATGGTCTCGAACTCGAACAGGACGCGTTTGTCGAGGTATTCGCAACCGATGACGCTCGAATCGGCGTTGCGTCGTTCCTCGAGAACGGTCCCGGCAAAGCGCAATTCACCGGGCGATGACACATTCATTTGGCGGCAGCTGGACTTCGAAAGTTGGTGCGCGGTGACGCAACCGATGTCGACCTGTTATCGCCACATCAATGCCCGAGCGGGCGTGAGTTGTCAGCGGTGCAATCGTCCGATCTGCGGCTCGTGTATGACGCCAGCATCGGTTGGGTTCCAGTGTCCAGAGTGCATCAAGGGTGCAGCCAAGAAATCCCCGGTTATTCGTTTCAGCGAGATGCGTGCTGGTCGGCCGATCGTGACCGAAGTCCTCATCGCGTTGAACGTGATTGGCGTCATTGCAGTGGTTGCCACCGGTGGCTCGCTCTTTAACGGGGGCGGCAGAGCAACCGAACAAGGCATGACGCTTGGCCAGGGAG
>Ga0114967_10001808_pt1 | contig 17985 bp, 12 predicted proteins | sample M_130628_MF_Meta_FD_92639 | JGI IMG/M metagenome (GOLD analysis project Ga0114967, IMG submission 92639) | Freshwater microbial communities from Lake Montjoie, Canada to study carbon cycling - M_130628_MF_MetaG | ecosystem: Environmental > Aquatic > Freshwater > Lake | place: Lake Montjoie... | reverse complement strand
CTTGCCACTATTGCCTTAAGATTTGCCAGCGGTAAGGCTCCGCCAGATTGAGTCGAACCATCGGGAAATTTGATACTGCCGTTTCGTCTAAACTCCCATTCATACCCAGGTGACGGATAACTAGTACCAATGTATATACTGTTATCATTACATATCTGTACATATTGCTGTCCGTCAGCACTAGCAAGACCACCTGGATGATTTGAGGGAGGAACAAACCAAGGTGAGGTTGGATCGCCATATGCATCACCAATATAACCGCCACTAGGTAAATTTAAATTACCTGTTTTAGTAAATTCCCATATGTTGAAATTACCGTTCGATTTTTTTGTAACAATGCCAGCAAGTTCATCTTGTATGTATATGTAAGTATTGCCTTTACTATCTACCATTTCCACAAAACCGCCCGGATTAGCTATTAGATCTAAACCGCCGTATGATGTGTTAATACGACTATTATTTGATAAAATTAAATTGCCTGTTCTATCTAAAGATATTATAATGTTGCCGCTAACTAAAGAATTTGACGAAGGTCCCGTATTACCAGTAAGTCCTCTAATGGCTTCAGTAGATACAAAAATTGTACCATACGTATTTCCTGTAACGCCTGGAGTAATTGTAACATCACCTTCGAATATTCTAACAGTACTAGCTCCCGAAGTAGCCTCTACATCATAAACATATCTACCGGGTTTAATTAATCCTGTCTGTGTGGATGTAAATGATAATTGAAGTTTGCCGTTGGCAGCATCAATTACTGTAGTGGTAAAACTTGCAGCATTTGCAGAATAATATGATTTTCTTATTTGACTTGCTAATGTATAACCTGATAAAGAAATAGGATTTTTACTACTATCTACATATTGTAGATTGGCATAAAATACTGAACCTTGATCTATAGTTAAATTTTTTGTTGTTGACATTTTTATTCTTATAGGTTGACTAATTGAACACGTTGCCATCTATAGTATGAATTTGCAGTATATGCATCAACACAAACATAAAGATTGCCGTCAGGGTGATACCACATCTGCCCATTTGTTCCTACTGTATTTGCTCTAGGTTTTGTACCATGCACTAAATTTGCTTCGCCACTTGATCTAATAATTGAATTAGAATTATCGTTTGTTGCAAAAGTAACTATCCTTGCTGCTACGTTAGTAATATTTTGTATTTGTGTCGTAACATTTGCAATAGTCTGTAATTGCGTAGAAACATTTGCGAGAATCGGTACTTGCGAAGATGAAGTGGGATTCGCTACTATCGGGGCAAGTTGAAGTGGTAAATTTTTTGTTTGATTAACAAGGTTTCGTTGCATTGCCACTAACATTGCTATTGGTAAATTAAATCCGCCCATTTTAATTCCTTATTTAAATCTTCCGTAATATATTCTATATGAAATGTATACTGCTACATCTCCGTCTATATTATTAAATCCTGTTTTATCTAGATGTTGATTACAAACAAGTTTTAATGTTCCGTTATCTATTATAATATCTAATATAGAACTTCCTAAAAATTCTTTTGTAGTCGGCTGTATAATTTTTCTGACTAATGTTGATCCTATACCAGATACAATTTTACTATTGGTATCTGCAAATCCCCCAGATATATTATAAAAAGGCAGTATAAAACTATCATCGTTATTTGTTATATACGAGCTTGTTAAAGTTGCTATTACGTCTGTTCTATCTATAATAGCTGTAGTATAAGGAACATCCGCCGTATAAATTTGATTGACATATGCTCCTCCAGTAAAGTTGCCTATTATGTGAGGCATTCTTTTATCTAAAGAAAATTTAGTATTACCGTTTCTATCAGTAATAGTAAAAGCATTATTTTTATTTAACGATATTCCCATTATTGCACTCGTAAGTAAGATACGTTACTTATATAATCTATAGAAGAATTTATATCATATGTTATACTGTTATATTTGTATGACAATCCTTTTCCTTTTCCCTTTAAAGTAGAACCGATAGGCCAAATTATAGTATTAGCATTTAATGCAGATGTTGAACGTCCATCGTATAATCCTCCTGTTAAAGGATTATATATACTTGCATTATCTAGTGTTCTACCTTCGTAATATCCTGTAGTTATATAATGTATAGTTGCATTGTATGTATCATATCCATATGTTTGTCTTAAATCTGAATACTTATTCAAATATGCAATAGGATTGAAAGATATAATTTTTCCTTGAACTGCACCATATGTTGCATAATGCTGTTGACCTTTAACATAATCGGCACCTAAAGAAGCAATTAAATCTGTATAACTTGCAATATATCTCAAAGCATATTCAGGAGTAATATAAAATACACTAGCAGGTAATGATCCTGATATTTTAGTGTTAGCTCCAGGTACACTATTTAAATATGAATTTGGATTATCTATAGATGCAACAGATGAGATATTTTCTCCTCCCACTAATTTTCTTAAAAATAAGTTTAAATTAGTTGGTACATATGTATAGGATCCATCTGCATTAGCAGACGCAATATATAATACATTTTTACTAATCTCTATTGCATATCCCAATGTTTCAGATTTTGTTACATAATTATAAGTGCTTCCAGATTTTTCCCAATCATAGTGAGTATAATTTGTAAGCTGTCTAATTATGCCTGCAAAAGAAGTGCCATTAATATCAAATTTAAAAAATCCTGTTCTTACTGGCGGTTTATCTATCAATAAAAGATTGACGAAATCATCAGTTTTTGTAGTACCATTAATAGAATAGTTTTCAATAAACGGTCCTGTTATTGGTGGTTTTGGACCCAATGCTTGTCTTTTTGCTAAATCCGTATATGCATTATATAAAATTCCAGTATCAGATTCTTGATATACTCTAAGAGATGTAGGCTTGGAAATTTTAGTAAAAGAAAAACTTCCTATTTCAGGTTGTAATGTATCTTTAACTATATAAGATTTTGAAGAATCAAATACATTGCCCAATGTAATTAAATCCGCAGATAAATTTAGTAAATATACATTTGCCATTATGATCCCTGTGCAGATTTATTAAATGCCAATATAGTATATCTTCTTGTTATAGAAGGCAAAGGAGCATCTTTTGTGTAATAACTTTCTTGAATATAAAACTTACTGGAATCTATTAAAAATGATGCTGCTCTATATGATGTTCCTACGAATTGCAAATAATTATTATTTGCAATAATTTCTCTGGTATCTGTATCTATTAAAATTGCAGCTGGCGGATCGTTAAAGTTATGATATGCAACAGTTGCTATATTTTGTCCATCTGCACCTATTATAACATTTGCATACTTATATGTAAAATCTGCAGTCCATTTTATATTTAAATAATCAAATCTGCTATCTAAATATATTCTGTCTAACGCATCAAATCTGTTATATACCGGATAATTATTTCCTTGAAGCTCATCCGGATTATTAAATATAGATACTACTGGAGCACCTGCAACATTACCTGCCCATAAAACATTAGTAGTCATTAAAGTTCTATTCTTAAAAATTTACTATTTAAATCAATTATAAATTTACCATCTGTAGATCTTATAACCCCAGATGATATTGTTCCTGCATTTTGAGAAATATCTGATAAAGCATTTGCTGAAATAGCAGTTGCATTAATTGAAACTGTTGACAATTCTCTAGATGTTATAGACCCAGGATTAAGCTTACTTCCTGAAATTGAATTTGCTGCAATTTCTCTTCCTGTGATAGCACCTGCTTGAATCTTAGTAGATGTAATTGCATTATCTGAAAGCTCAAGCGAACCAATCGCATTATCTGCAATTTCTCTAGCAGTTATTGTATTTGCTACTAAAATACTTGCTGTTATAGTGTTAGCTATAAATTTATTTAAAGTTAAAGATGCGTTAGCTAATTCCCGAGTGCCTACCTGTGCTGCATTTAATACAATACTAGTTGCTGTTGTATTTGCACCCGGCGAAAAGATTTGCCATTGAGATTTATCTGCTTTTAAAATATATGTAGTATTACTAGCAATAACTAAATCGCCGCCGTTGTAATTTGTTACATCTGCAGGTAAAGTTGAAACTGTCTTAATTCTTGCAGTCCCGGTATTACCTGTATACTGGGGAATCGTATACCAAGCATTATCGTAAATGTACAATCCTGCATAGGTGCCAGTTTTTCTATATAATTCACCAACATTTGCTGATGCAGGTAAAGTATCACCAAAATTAATCCCGTTGCCTGTTCCATTAGCAGTAACATAATTAGCAAGAGATTGCCAAGCACCACTTATAAAAATCCATGCTTTTGACCCAACAACAACTGTTCTTCCTGAGTAATTTGATGGATCTCCTGTTCCCGGCAATGTCACTAATACATCTAAACCCGATGGAGCACTTGATGTAATTAAACTAGATAATGTTTTCCATTGACCAGACAAATACATGTATATAATTGTATTTCCTGTTTCATAGAATGTAGTTCCTTCTGCAGCGGTCGATGGCCGTACTGCACCTATTGTTACTGCTTGGTCGCCCCTAAATCTAACCCATCTTGAATCAGACCCGGCGGCTCTTGCAATAGCATTGTCTGCAGATAATCCAGTACCATTGCCTATAGGATAACTAGAATATGTCCAAATATCGCCATTGTAAAATACAATCCTGCCTTGAGAATTTCCTATTGTGGGTAAAGCGGAAACTACAGGAACTCCGTTAACGGTAACTGATACATTTCCAGAACCAGTATTAACTACAATATTTGCTGCGGATAATCCGCCAGTAAAACTAGCTAATTGTGCAATTACATAATCCTGTGTTGAAACTTCTTTACCAAACCATTTAAGAGAACCAGAATCATTTAATATAAGAGATTCTTGATTGTTTAAACTAAACCCAATCTTACCTGGACCGTAATGATACATACCCGTATCTTTATCCGTATTCCATGAATATCCAGGAGCAAGTTTATTATCGTCAGTTGGTGCAACATATTGACCATTGGTATATACTGCATTGAAATTATCATTTACTTTAATAAATGCATCTCTTAGTACATCTCCGTTTCCGCTATTAGGAGAAGTTCCAATGTTTATGTTTGATAAATTTTTTGTTGTTGGCATAGTCTTAACTTATTTTAAGATGGGTTTTAATAATTTCTAGCTCAGCTTTCAACATATTTATTTCATCTTGCATTGACTGAATTTGACTGGCTTGTTTTTTCTTTTGTTTATATTCTCTCAATGCATTTAAATCTGTATTTAGTAAAGCAGAAGATCGTACGTCTACTACATAACCAGGTTCATCGATGGGAACATAATATTCATTATTCATTATATAAGTGATACTGCGGATAAAGATGATAATTTTGCTTGATACACAGAATTGCCAGAATAAAATACTACTTTAACTTGATAAGTTCCAAATGTTTCATATTTACCTCCATCGGCAACACTAACATCATACCCTAATTCAGGTTCTAATATTCTATACGTTTCAGTGAAGTATGTTGTACTGTCTGTTCCAGTAAATGTTTTTTCTTTGGGAGAAACCAGTGGCATCAACTGCCAAGGTCTATCATATATACCGTTTGATACTGATGTATCATTTCTGCCCAATACTCTACAAAATACTTCCACATCTGTTCCTGCTTGTCTGCAAACATCTATCTTTACTTCAATCCCTGTGGAATCAAAACCTTCTGCCAATGATACAGGTTTACTAATGTATCTTGCTTTTGCTAATCCGTTACTTGGTTTTAATTCGCTTTGAGATATTAATGTGGAATAATTGGTGATATAATCTCTAAAAATTTGTGCTGCTAATAGTTGTCTATCTAGCATGGGAGAAACATCTTTGTTTTTGGATGTTAATTCTATCAATAATTTCATATCCCCAGCATTGGCCAATGATTGACGACCTGTAAGATTTAAATTATTGCCAGGTTGTATTTCTTGAAATTCTGATTTATCGCCCGATCCAGATGCTGTAGTTTGCACTGAATATTTAACGGTTGCGATATCTCCGAAATCAACTGCCGTTGATAATAAACGAAGCCTGTCAAATTCAACAGTCTTTGACATTTGAGTTGAAGTTGCTTCAACGGTAACTGTACCTGTAGAAAATTTTGCTTTTCTTAGAATAAATGCCAAATCTTCGTTATCATCTCCAACCCAAGCACCTACATTCTGTGCCCTAAATAATCTTCCTGCAAATGCATTTTTTACTGTAGGGGTTTGCGTTACAGGTGCTATCGCACCTGTAAGGGCTTGGGGTGTTGTGCTATATGCAACAGCTGGAGTATTCTTTGCTGATAATAAAGTATATCTAGCAGATTTCGTTAACACACAAAATGCCCATTCTCCAGGTGTTAAAAATTGTATATGCTCAAACGTAAAATGTGTTATTGGTACTTTACCTGAAACTGAATCATATACTGCAACATCTGCAGATTGTATTAAAGCAAAACTTCCCGACAAAACTTCTGTAGTTGAAGGTGTACCATTTATAACTTGTCTCAATTCCACGGCAATGGGATATGTAGGATCTTTTTCATATATGAATAATGATACGCCCGTCAAATATAAACCATGAGGATATGTTACAGGATCAACAAAGAATGTTTGTGCCAAAGGATCTAATCTAAGTTGCGTTGTATTAACTTCTAATGTATTTCCTAGAGGACTTGTTCTTATTTTTTCCGTCGCTCTTAGCGAAACAGTGCCACCATTTTCAGTGTTTACTGTGTTTAGTCCATGATTATATAGAGTTGTTTCTGAAATATATTTAGAATTTTCAACGCCATTTGGACTATCTGAAAAAGTAAGAACTATTTCTCCCACTAAAAATTTATATTTACCATCGGTACTCGGAATATATAACCAACCCCCAGCAACGCCTAATTGGTTGGTTACAATGTCATCTCCAATTTTTGCACCTGATACTCCTTTGGGTGCACAGAAAGGTGTTATATCTACACCATTACAGTATACATAAATTTTTGTATTGGGTGGCATTTCAACCACACCAAATTGAAGTAATTCTGAGCCAGCATAAAATGTATCTAATTGCGATACCTGATTATCAGGAAGATTCGTTGCCATTTTTTAGATTCCTATTAATGAATAATTTATAGATTTATAACCATTGCTGTTAACTTTAACAGCATTTGGATATAATTTTTCAACTTCTTGTGCCATTAGACCATAGCACAATCCCGGTCCAGCATTAGCTAAATGCCTAAACGGTTTCTTATATCTAAATGTATATAGATTAATGCCTGGTCTTAATTGTTTGATGAATGTGATATCTTCTTTTGTTCTAATATCACATAAGAAACCTGTAGCCCAATCCCAAGCCTGCTCTACTTTATTTCCCGCCCATTCAAGCGCTTTACCCGCTGCTTTACCCACATCACTTACAAATTCTCTAACAGCCTTTGTTACCCCTGGAGCAATAGCATCTACAATATAATATACTGCAACTGCAATAGCTACATATGGAACATATTCTATTACTGTAGCACTAGCTGATTCCCACCAAGCAACAATAGATGAACCTGCTTCAGCTTCAATTGTCGTTGCACCTATTTCACTTGCTGCTGCATATGTAGTTGTTGTGCCGGATGCCCCAACAGTTACAGTATATCCGGCTTCGGCAGCAGCAGTACCATAGGTTACGCCGGTACTTTCACCAATTAATGCAGCTATGGATGAGCCTACTCCCGAAGTTGCATTTGCAGCAATTATTGTGCCCGCCTCTGTTGCGACGGTTGCAGTACCAACTGTTGCGGCCGCAGCAGACCCTCCTGCTATCCATGTTGTGACCGCAGTATATGCGGCTGTTGCTTGTGCTGCAATATAAGATGCAGTTTCTACAACTAATGCTGACGATGCTGCCCATCCTGCACTAATTGCCGCCGTTGCGCTTGCGCCACCTATATATGCTGCAGCTGCAGTATATACACCATATCCGGCAACAGCAGCCATTCCCCATTGTAATAAATTTAAATTATAACTATTACGTTTACTTATATATGCTCTACCTCTGCGGTCATCAATGCCTCCAGGATTTGGATTAACTGTACTGTTAATTTCTGTTTGTGTTATAAAAACTTCTTCTTCATATTTTGCAGTTAGTAGATCACTGAAAAGATTAAAATTAGATGCTCTTGTAATAGCAAAATTTAAAGTTTTTGCTGAGTATAAAGGATAACATGCTTTCTCTGATGTAGATATTGCAATATTATAATTTGGATTTGTTATATCAGCTTTACTAAAATCTGTAAATGTTTCTACTAGTATTCCAGATTTTAACAATGTATCGCCGTTGTCATTTACAATAATTGATTTTAAATTAGCAATTTCTACCGCTTGTACTTTTATTGCTTTATCTAATGCAATCGTTTGTTTTTCTATTTTTGCAATGTCTTGCATAGTAAATCTACGATTATCATCATAAGTAATTTTAACATCAAATGATGATCCAGCATACGGAGGAACAGTTAATGTTGCTATAGCCAATCTAGACTTATCATCGAATTTCTGTTTATCTATGGGCAATGCAGTATTAGTGCCCACATCTAAAAATAATCTATCATATGGAGTATCAAAATTTACTATATCTTTAGAAATATATAGTTTATCTACTCTTCCTAAATAGTATGTAATATCTGCATCGGTGTTTACAATAGATGTTGGAAATACTGCTGTGTCAAAATTTAAATATGAACTACCATTAATTCTTTTCGGTCTAAAATCTAAGCAATCTCTTAGATTATAATCTTTAGCAGTTATCGTTGATTTATACTGAGGAATAGATCTGTAGTATGTTGCAGGGTAAGAATTTACAGTAGCCGGTCCATCTCCGCTGTGAGTAAAATAGTCATATGTTACTAATACGTTACCGGGTGTCCCTGCTGTTGCTCCAAAGTATTGTATTGTGCCGTGATCATACCAACCATCTTTTTGTCCGTTTGATAAAATAAAATATGAAGTAATTGTAGTATTTACTCTAGACCAAACATTTGGTGTTCCTACAGATACATTGGATGACGGCGCAACTGCCACATACATAATTCCATCTTGCAAGACTAAATTGTTATAATTATATGATGTACTTGGGCTCCATTTACCAGTAAAAGTATTTACATTGGCTAATTTATATACTCCAGTGAATACTGCAATATCTGATACTTTTAAACTATACTCTAAATCTGGGGTTGTTATATTTACAAATTGTGACGCATCTTTAACTAATGTTTTTGTTCTAGGAGTTACGTTATCAGATTGTATTTGTATTTCTATATCAGCAATACCGTTAAAACTTCCATCTCCAAGATTAAATATTGCTATAGTTGAATCTGTGGATATTGTAACCGATCCTTGTTCAAAATTAAATATACCATTTTTAACAGTAGCTGTTGCACCAGATTTTACGCTAACAATAAAGTTTGTTCTTGCAGTACTTGCAACTACTACTCCGTCCCCCAAATTGAATGATTCTGGATATGATAAAGTACTAGTATATTTTCCTCCAGAAAATATAGCATTTTTAATTACTCTTGTATATGTGGTTCTAATCTTATCTATAGATTTTAGATATTTCTTAGTACCTACAGGAAAAATTAATGCATCCGATGGCCGCGGATCAAATATTATTAAGTTGTTTACAGAATTTATACCCGCCGGAGCAATATTTGCATAAAAGAAAGGTGCAGCATACGTAGCTGCCGTATAATGAGAAGTTGACGCATTGTTAACCCCAATAATACTTCTTACTTGATTTACATTCAATAACCCATCTGCAAACGGACTTCCATTTATAACCGAATAAAAAGATTTAGTGGAAGATGTTAATCTTGTATAATCTGTTGTTGTTGTATCTTTTAAATAGTATTCAGCAAATTTCTTTTTAGTTTTTGCGATATCTCTGCCATCAATATTTGCCCATTGTCTATACCAATACGCAACTTCGTCTACTCCGGGTTCTCTATATAGGGCATAACATGGAGTACTAGCAACACCATAATTTCCCAAAAAAGTATTTGCTGAAGGAGAAGAAAATAATTGATTTGCAATATATTGTCCATCTGCTGCAGCAATCTTATATTTAAAACTCCAATCCACCCATGTTGCAGGTGCTTCTTTAACTATATTAAAATAATGGTAGAATAATTTTAACTGTGTTACAGAGTTTGCCCCCAATGAACTATCATATTCTAAATTTTTAAATATTAATGTTCCTACTCTAGTATTTGCAGCATTTGCGGCAGTAGGATTTGTAACATTGTGCATTTCCAAATACAGTTCGCCTTGAGTAAGCGTATCTGGTCTAGGAATAATTCCGCTACCCATATAATTTACATCTGTAACTAATAGATAATTACCTTGAGCAGTTGTTATATTATATCCAGTTTTTGTTTCTGTTACCGACGGTCTTGGAACTTGCAATATAGTAGAAGATGTAGTAGAAACTTGTTTACCGCCTACATATGCTTTTCCACCTGACACATTAAAATAAAGAACATTACTAGAATCAGGAGTGGCAGCTGGAGAAATAATAAAGTTATCTACAATATAGTTTCCGGATTGGTCATATGTTCTAGATTCTATTTCTTTTCTTAATTCACTTTCAACTCCTACATCCGAAATATATTGAACTTCGCCTCGTTTAAATGTAAGTAAAGGAATTATTTTTTCTTTAGTATCAGGTTTTCCTAAAGCAGTAAGATCAAAACTAGCTAAATTTAAATCTATTCTTAATCTATCTGCGCCGGGTGCATAATAATTTGTACTACCTATAGCAGGGTCAAGTAATGTAGTATCATCCGAACTAGATATAATTGATTCTGTAACATAGAATGCAATACCTTTAGTTGGTTTATCTGTATTTTTATCAGGTACAATCTTTTGTAATCCGGTTCTTACTAAATATCCGTTTTTATAAAAATATGCAATATCCTGCACAACAATGATTGTTGGGCATGTGGCTTGTTTTGTATATTGAATATTCTCAGACGCTATTGCTACGTCTGGAGCAACATCTACTTCTATTTCTATTGAACTATTTACTGTAACTACTCGTACAGGTTTTAATATTTTTGGATGCACTAAAAGATCACCAACTTCAATTAGTGTCGATGGATTGTTTATTGTAACAATTTTTGAGTACGCGCTAGTTGTTGAAGTCGCATTTTTGATTACATCTTGTTCAACTACTGCAGTTAAAACAGGCGAAGATTTATTATATGCTTCAGTAATAGTATCATAAAAATATAATATTTCTTTTTGCGGAAAAATACCGTTGTTTATTTCATTGAATCGTTTCAAACTTATTACTAAACTCGGCAAGTCGCCAATCATAGGATCATTTTTTTCAAAAACAAATTCCACAAGACCAACAACAGAAGAAGTTTTACCTGTAACATATTTGCCCGAAAAATTAGACATGGTAACAGTTGCACCAGATGCGTCTTTACTCAATATTCGTATAGTTCTTGCATCAACATTTACACTAGGCTTTGCTCCTGTAACTTTTTGACCTTCTGTAAATAAATAATCCCCCATTCTTTTAATTTGATTTTGAAAAATGGTTTGTGTTTGATTCAATTCCCTGGCCTGTACTGCGACTCCGGGTTTATATAAAACTTTATGAAAGTCTTTTAATTCTGTATAATCATCAAAATACGGTGATACACTTGTGTCGATTGCCATTTTTTTTCCTTAAAATTCTATTACAAGATGCAGTAAATCTGTTTGATCCAATGATCTTGTTATTGGTGTCTTGTTTTCAATATAGTATACATCTCCGTTATTCGGTAAAATTTCGGATGAAAATATAGATGAAACTTTTGCAGTTGCGCCCGATACTGTTCCTAATATATTTTCGTCTTGCATAAAACTACTATAATTATTTGTCAATTCTGAAGATCTAATAACTTTTATATAACCATTGCCTGCATTAATATTAGATGTTACTATATAAGCATTTGCTAGACTAGTAACTCCGTTTATAAATTCGTTTTGCATAAATGTACCAGATACAGAGTTAACGTATATTCCTGATAATGCGCTTAGTGTTGCAGCATTAGCTATATTGTTATATCTGTCAATTGGATTTTTTATAATGCCTAAATTTCTATATGAAAATGTTCCCGGAAAATCTCCGAAGCCTTCATTGTATGCAGTTTTAACATTTATCATTAACGAATATGCACCTAGCTCAGAAATAGGATCATACCCGTGCCCTAAATATGGACTAACAATTACTTGAATATTTGCATATTTACCAGATGAGGTCGGATCAACAATCGTCGCAGTTGCATATCTATAGTCTTTTCCAATATTATTATATGCAAAATCATATAAAACTCCTAAACTTAATTTTGGAGTTATTTCTACATCTTGACCATCTCCGCGAATTACAACTGCAGATGTTGTAGAATAATCTTGACCACCATTTAAAATACGTATTTGTTCAATTGCACCGCCTTTAGCATTTGCAGAAACATCATCATTTAATAAAACCGGCATCCAATTATTTGTAAGAAATTTTATTTGGTCGCCTGTTGAGATTGAATATAGATATTTCCATCTATACTTATCTGCTAAAGTAATAATCTCTAAATTTTTACCAGTTGGTTCAATCTTTGACATATCACCATTGTGATTACTTATACACTTATAAACATTGAATTCTGAATTTAATACATAAAAAGATTTATCTAATAACATATCATCGTTATTGTTATACTCATCGTATACTATATCTTTTTTCCAATCTATTCTTTTTACAACGTGTGCAATATTTTCAGGAGTTATCCTTTTTAATCCAATCATTTCATCCCAAATTTTTGCCGAATATCTTAACGTATCTTCCGGCATGTCAGGTGCAGATTCCATAGACCAAGCATTTGGTTTACCCAAAAACATATACAAAGAATTTCCGCTAGATATTTGTACACTACCTATAAAATTCTTAGCATTATTTATTCTTAATTGATTTGTTATTATATTCGGCATCTAATTATTTATTGTAGAAAAGTTTATGAAATTAGCTTAAAGGCAAATTATTTGCAGTATATGCGGTATCCACTGTTATTACAGTTGATGTTGCGGTGGCATTTGCAAAATTACTAAAAAGATCAACAGTAACAGGTGAGTATGTAAATACCTCTATATCGCCAATAGATTTTACCCCAGCATAATTTATTTTTTTAGGATCTGTTTCATTATTTATTTCACTAAAAATAGCAAACCCTGCAGGGTGCAATACATCTTTAACTGAAGATTTCCATTCATCTATAGATTTTGCCGAACGTATTACATATGAAAATGGTTGATAAAACACTGCAGAAGAATCTGTAGCATAAGGAGATTTTCCTTGTATAACCATATCATCTGATACTTGTCCTTCTGTATTTTTCCATTCTGCTATGCCTAATGCGGCACCTCCAATATTTGCCGACAATACTGCAGGTTCTAAAAACTTTACAACAACGTTTCCTGTAAACGTAGAAAAACTTCTAAGACGCGTATTACCCGAATCTATTATACCAACAATACCCGAACCTGCACCAACATTATTATCAGTAAATGCTCCTACATAAAAATACTCTGTAGGTTCAAAAATATAATCATCGTAGGTAAAAAAAGTAATACTTGTTATATTTGTTGTTGAATTTGCAGTGGGTTGATATAAAGGTGGAAAATTACCGTATAATGAATTTAATCCAACAAAATCATTTGCTTCTAAATTTGTTGCCGCAAATAAATCTGTTGGTTGATCCCAACTTGTCCACGGTATTATTCTATAAGATACATTAGTTCCTGCATTTAAATTTTCTGCAAAAACAGTAAAAGTTACATTGCCGCCCTCAACCACCATCTGCTTATTGTTTTCTACTCTTATTCTAGGTGATGCAAAGGTTGAAATGTCTTGTACCTGAGTTGTGCCACTTAATTGCAACGTATATGGAAAATTGGGATAAACCAACATGACAATATTTTCTGGACCTTCCGTCAGATTGTCCAATAAAAGTCTAAGAGATACATTTGCAGTTGTATCATATGTACTGTTGGCTGCAAATATTAAGTTTCCTGTTACAGGTAAATTATATAAATCTGCATTTTGAATGCCTAATATTGCATATGGTACAGATGCTCCCACGGATACACCTTCTCCTATAACATTAAATACAACGGTTTCACCTTCATTGATAACTGTTCTATCGGGGTTAATGTAAATGTTTGCAACTGCTTGAGTAGTATTGGAAGTATCTAATATCGTTATTCCTATACTTTCTGATCTTCCTGGCCCTGTTAATTTAAGAATAAAACTTTCTGTTCCTTCTGTTAATAAATCTTGCGCAATTTTTAAAGTAACTTTACTTTTATCATTTTGTATTACAAAATTTCCAGATAAACTATTAACACCGATAAAATCTAAAACACTAATACCTGTTCCAGTTATAATAAAAGGAACCAAAGTACCATCTGGAAGACCTGTACCGTTTAATGATATTACTACGGTTTCTCCTTCTGATAATGTTTCTCTACTATATGTTAATGTATATGCCATCTTAGAATCCTGGATATTTAAATCTTATTGATCGTATATTTGGAACTGTTACCACTTTTACTTTATGCGAAGTATTATCTACAGGACTTAATACATTTCCCATATAACTAATATTTAAAAGTGTGCCTTTTTTAATATTGTGTTCAAAAGGAAATGTTATGGTCACAATGCCATTTGTTATACTATATGTACCATTAATACTTTCAGTTGGATTTCCTGGTACTATAATAATATTACTACTATAATTGATGCCTGCATTTTGTACACCCACTTCAATAATACTTCCAAATCTATCCACTTTTGTTATTTTTGCTTTTGCAAATTTTCCTGTGCCATCATTGTCTATAATATATTGTAGTTGTGCGCCTGCCTTATAACCTAATTTTCCATCGTCTATATGTATTTTAGAAATAACAGAATATAACTTTGCTGTTAAATTTGAAGTGTTTACAGTATTATTCAATAAAACGGTTTTAACTGCAGTAATAGATTCATTTTCTTTAAAGAAGCCTTTAGTTTTATTACTATCCAAAACTAATTCATATACATCATACGCACCCATATTTAATTTGTGTACGTTTGTTACCGTTGCAGTTGCCTTAGATGTTGATCCTATTATTTCTGTATCTTTAAAATTAAATAAATTTTGTTGTTCATTTGTTTGTTTAGCTCGCAATGCGCTGTATACTCCATACTGTCCCGATGATGGTTTTAGTACAATATTATATGGATAGAAAAATTCTATAGTTTCTTTATATAAAATATTAAACAGAATTTTATATGCATCTTCTGTTCCTTTTCTGCTATAAATTTCTCTTATTTTTTTAACTAAAAATCTATTATCTGATATGCTGGAAGATGTTATGTTATATCCATAATTTGCTAAAAATTTACTAATCATATCTGTAGACGTTTCATCAATGTCTGCATATTTAGTAATATCTTGTAACAATTCTTGAGCTTGATTATTTTGTTCTAAAAATTCATAATAAGCTTTTAAAAATGTAATAAACAAACCATAATCTGTTTGTATAAAATCTGGCAATTGATTTTGTATTAAAATTGAAAGCCTATTCTGTATTCTTTCAAATGGATTTTCTGCTCCTGCCCCAGTATGCAATGTGTATATTATAGGATCTTTTGCTGCACCATATACACCGTAATTATTTGCTAAATAAAATTCACCGTCTGTGTCATAAAATGTGATAACATTGTATATACCTTTTCCGCCTCTATCAATATCTTCTTGTATTGCTTCTTGTCTAGTTAAAAATAAAGGATAAAACCAACCAGTTAAATTTCCGTTAACTTGTTTAGGCTTTGATGCGCCATATTTTTTTAATGGCCCAGATAATAAAATAGGGTCAAAAACGTTATCTATCATTTTATACCGTCATCATAGTTGTTGTAAACCCACCTAATCTTCTAGAAGGCGTATCCGCTTTTCCATCATCTAAAATAAGTATAACATCTTTTGTTGTGGTAATATCTAATGCAGCTATTTTGGAATATATTCGAATATCATTTGCATTTTCTATATATCCAGCAGGACTTAAACTAGCAAATGACACTATACCTGCAGTATAATCAACCGTTCCTATCGCAGAACTTAATATAGTATTTGTATAAAAATCTAAAAGGTTTAATGTCCCGGTGGTTTCTGCAGTTAAAGTATCTTCCAAATATACAAGATATAGAGAATTATTTAGTGTGTAATAAAAGGCAGATGATGTTATACTACCGGGCACTAATGTATTAGAAAACTTTATTGCAGCAGATCCAGAAAATCCATTTTTTGCCCCAACGATTGGAGATATTCTTTTATGTACTTTTATATTAGTTACATTGCCCACTACCGATTGATCCACCGCATCTATAATTTTAGATAATTTTGAGTATATAAAAGTCTTATTAAATTGTTGTAACTCTTGAGTGAAATATCTATTTACTGCATCTCTTACAAATATTTCTATTTGAGGTACACTATATCTAGAATTTTTTGTTTGTACTTTAACCATACTATCTATTGTAATATACAAATAATTTGGATCTACAAATTCTGGAACAATAGACATTACTTTTTTGTTTCCCAAAATATTAGTTTTAATATCTGTCTTAACAGCCTCACTAATAGTATAACCATTATATGGTTTCAAAGAAATAATAACTTTGCCATATTTTGGAGGAATATTTTCTTCGCCTCCCCATACAGCTATAGATTCCACTAACGGATAATTTGCTTCAATTATAGATTTATAATCTTCGGCGGTAACTGCTCTATTATACGATGATAAAAATCTAGGTGCTTTAAATTTTATTTCTGCTAAAGTATCTGCGGGACTACCACCTGTAGAATTTTTTGATGCTAAAATACTATTATCTAGAGTAACACCTCCAATTTGTATACCTAATGAAAAAGTTTGATCTAAAGTTGCTGATACGTTCGTTGTATCTCCATAACTAACTAAATATTCAATCTTAACAATATTACCTTGAGATAATTTTTTACCTAATACATTATCGCCAAAAAATATCTCATAAAATCCTGCTGGATTTTGTTCTAAGAAATATACTTTAGATGTGGGCAATGTTACTGATAAATTTTCAGCTAATTCATAACTTTCTACTGTCAAATCTGTATATGAATTTTGCACTGTTACTCGTAAAGTACTTGTATCTACATTATTATTTGGTATTGAATATTTTTCTGAAGGTCCAGATACATCTACTCTATATGAATAAATTAAAGGTTCTCCCTGAACGATTTCTATATCATTAAAGAGATATAAACCATCTTGAGGATATATCGTTACTGCATCCAAATTAACAAATGTATAATCTGTACCATTTATGTTTGTTATAAAAGGAGAATACTTGGGTAATGTTAAAGATGTAGGACGATCAATAGGATCCGTCACTGAAAAAGAAACTTTTGCTCTGGAACTTCTATAAGATAAAGGAGTGTAACCTAAATGCTTTGCTATAGAAACTGCAGATTCTCGTTTAACTGCAGAATCTAAAAACATTTCATTTGCAACCATATTTGCAAGATATGCATTATAATGAGTATTATATGCCAACAAATCTAATAGTATATTAAGACTGGATGCGTCAAAATCATAATCTTTAAAAATAAGATTATTATCTTTATCTCTATAGTTTGTTAAAAATTGTTTTAGATTATTTTTGATTGGATCAAAATCTAATTCTGCTAATCGGTAATTTGCCATTATCTTACTCTACTTATTGAAGTTGTAATTGTTATTGGAGCAGGTGAATTTTTTAAAGTAAAAATAACATTAATAACTAAATCATTTGCGTTAATAGATTCTTCTACCATTACACTGATTAACCTAGCTCTAGGTTCAAATTTTTCTATAGATTCAAAAATGGTTCTTTCCATTGCAATTTTAACTGCAGATGAAAAATTTTCAAACAT
>Ga0114967_10001807_pt1 | contig 17989 bp, 19 predicted proteins | sample M_130628_MF_Meta_FD_92639 | JGI IMG/M metagenome (GOLD analysis project Ga0114967, IMG submission 92639) | Freshwater microbial communities from Lake Montjoie, Canada to study carbon cycling - M_130628_MF_MetaG | ecosystem: Environmental > Aquatic > Freshwater > Lake | place: Lake Montjoie... | reverse complement strand
ATTTGATTGATAAATTTATCGAGAACAATCCGAAGATTCCACCGATCTCAAAAGAGGCGACGGCAGCCGTAATCGCCCAGCCAGTGGAGGATACCTCCTATTTAATGACCGAGACTTTGGCTCGAGTTTATTTGGAACAAAAGAAATATTCTAAAGCAATTCAAGCCTATGAAATATTAATTTTGAAATATCCAGAAAAAAGTACTTTCTTTGCAGACCGAATTTCGGATATTAAACTATTACAACAAAATAATTAATACATAATGAGCACATTTTCAATTTTTTTAGTTCTGATAACAATAGTTTGTTTTCTATTGATCATCGTAGTCATGGTACAAAACCCTAAAGGGGGTGGTTTATCTTCTACATTTGGTGGATCAACCCAAATGGGGGGTGTTCAAAAAACGACAGACTTTTTAGATAAAAGTACGTGGACTTTGGCCACTATATTAATCGTTTTGATTTTATTATCAAGTTTGAGTTTCACAGGAAGCTTGAGTGATGCTAATTCAAAAATCATCAACGAAAAAGATATGGCAGCGCCAAAATCGGTTGCTCCTGCGCCTGTTACTCCAGGCAAGCAAGCGGAAAGCACCAAAAAATAATTTTTAGGTTTATAAAATATAATGCCAGCACTGACATGCTGGCATTTTTTTTAGGCTAAATTGTCAGTTGGATGACCTTGGCACAATTTCTGAAACTAGTATGAACATACTAATAACATAAAAAATTAAACATTATGGCATTAAACATTAGACCTCTTTCAGACAGAGTTATTGTGGAGCCTGCTGCGGCAGAAACCCAGACGGCATCTGGAATTATTATACCGGATACCGCGAAAGAAAAACCACAAAAAGGAACTGTAGTTGCTGTTGGCAATGGAAAAAAAGACGAGCCTTTGACGGTAAAAGTTGGCGACACCGTATTGTACGGAAAGTATGCGGGCACCGACTTGAAGTATGACGGCAAGGATTATTTAATCATGCGTGAGGATGATATCCTAGCAGTAATTTAACTAGAAGTAAAATTTAAGTAGTACGTATTAAGATTAAAAACAAACAAACAAATTATGGCAAAAGATATTAAATTCGACATTGAAGCGCGCGACGGTTTAAAACGTGGTGTTGATGCCTTAGCGAATGCAGTAAAAGTAACGTTAGGACCAAAGGGTCGTAATGTAATTATCGGGAAATCCTTTGGAGGTCCAAATGTGACTAAAGATGGGGTTACGGTTGCGAAAGAGATTGAGTTGAAAGATCCTTTGGAAAACATGGGCGCTCAAATGGTTAAGGAAGTAGCTTCTAAGACCAATGATTTGGCAGGAGACGGAACCACTACCGCTACGGTATTGGCACAAGCTATTGTAAAAGAAGGCTTGAAAAACGTTGCTGCAGGTGCGAACCCTATGGATTTGAAGCGTGGTATTGACAAGGCGGTTGAAGCTATAGTAGCGGATTTGGGTAAACAAGCCCAAGTCGTAGGCAGTGATTCAGAGAAAATCAAGCAGATTGCATCGATATCTGCGAACAATGATGAAGTTATTGGCGAGTTGATTGCTACTGCTTTTGCTAAAGTAGGCAAAGAAGGAGTGATTACCGTTGAAGAAGCAAAAGGAACGGACACTTATGTGGATGTGGTAGAAGGCATGCAATTTGACCGCGGTTATTTATCCCCTTATTTTGTGACGAATCCGGAAAAAATGGAGGTTGAATTAGAGCGACCATACATCTTATTATACGATAAAAAAGTATCTTCTTTGAAAGAGTTACTTCCTATATTAGAACCGGTGGCACAATCGGGCAAGCCGTTATTGATTATTGCTGAAGATGTGGATGGTGAAGCATTATCTACTTTGGTAGTGAATAAATTGCGTGGTGCGTTGAAGATTGCCGCGGTAAAAGCACCAGGCTTTGGAGACCGTAGAAAAGCAATGTTGGAAGACATCGCTATTTTAACGGGCGGTACTGTGATTTCTGAAGAAAGTGGGTACACGTTGGAGAACACTACATTAGAAATGCTGGGCACTGCTGAGAAAGTAACTATTGACAAAGACAATACGACCTTGGTAAATGGTGCGGGACATGCAGACATGATTAAAAATCGCGTGAACCAAATTAAAGCGCAGATGGAGACTACGACGTCTGACTATGATAAAGAAAAATTACAAGAGCGTTTGGCTAAATTGGCTGGTGGGGTTGCTGTACTTTATGTAGGAGCCGCTTCTGAAGTTGAGATGAAAGAGAAAAAAGACCGTGTAGACGATGCATTGCATGCTACTCGTGCGGCCGTTGAAGAAGGCATCGTTGCTGGAGGTGGTGTTGCATTGCTAAGAGCTAAGGCGGTATTGACTGCTTTAAAATCAGACAATGCCGATGAAGCTACTGGAATTCAGATTGTATCACGTGCGGTTGAATCTCCGTTGAGAACGATAGTTGAGAATGCTGGATTAGAAGGTTCGGTAGTAGTGGCTAAAGTAGCGGAAGGAACTGCTAATTTTGGTTATAACGCTAAGACTGACGAATATGTAGACATGTTGAAAGCAGGAATTATTGATCCTAAGAAAGTAACCCGTGTTGCTTTGGAGAATGCTGCTTCTGTGGCTGGAATGATATTGACTACCGAATGTGCCTTGGTTGAAATTAAAGAAGAGAATGCTGGTGGTGGAATGCCGATGGGTGGTGGCATGCCGGGCATGATGTAATCGAAAGCCAAAGCTTATTTATACCAAAAAGCCTCACTGATCGTGAGGCTTTTTTTATTCTTGTGTTGGCGTTGATTTTTTAAGCATTTTTAGGAACAGCGGAAATGTTGAAATTAGGATGATGCCGATGACTATTTTTTCTATGTGGTCTTTTAAATCAATTTGGAATTTATCTAAAAACATGCCGTAGAGGTAATGGCCTGAAAAAATGAGTGCGAAGGACCACATAAAGGAGCTCACTACGTTATAGAACATGAATTTCTTTTTATCCATAGTTACGATTCCGGCCACTATAGGGGCAAATGTTCGCACTATCGGAAGGAAGCGTGCAAAAATGATGGCTTTTCCACCGAAACGTTCGAAGAAGTCTTTGGACTGAATGAGGTATTTTTTTTTGAACCAGAAGCTATCTTCTTTTTTGTAAAGGTAGTAGCCACTTTTTGAGCCGAACCAATATCCCATCATATTGCCTAAGATTCCGGCTACTGCAATTAAGGTGGACAACAGGGTAACATTTACTAGATCACTTTCTATGAAGGAGAAGTTTTCGATGAGATCTCGGCTATAGATTCCTGATAAGAACAAGAGGCTATCCCCTGGTAAAAAGAAGCCTGCGAAGAGGCCAGTTTCGGCAAATACAATAAACAATACAATCCAAAGGCCCACTTTTATGCCACCAATGGTCATGGTGATATAAAACTCGGGGTTCAACAATTGCATCCAATCAAAATTGCTCATGGATTATAGAATTAAGAGGTACATAATTGGGCGTGAAAATAATCATATTTTTTGGGTATACGCGTTTTTTCAAGGATTTTAAGATAATATTACCAACCTTTTAGAACTCTAATTGGTATACGTCGTCTAAATCTTTATTGCTACTGAAATTCACGTTTAGGTCGGTTACAAACCCAGAATTCAATCCGTAGACCCAGCCGTGCAACGTTAGTTCCTGACCGCTTTTCCAAGCCGACTGCACTATTGACGTTTTGGCGAGGTCGTATACTTGTTCGATTACATTCACTTCGACGAAGCGGTTGAACCGATCGGTTTCGTTTTCGATCGCATTTAGTTCGGCGTGGTGCAGGCGGTATACGTCTTTGATGTGACGGATCCAGTTGTCGATAATCCCTATCGAATTGTTGCCCATCGCTGCTTTAATACCTCCACAGCCATAATGACCGCATACAATTACATGTTTGATTTTAAGGGCATTTACCGCGTAATCTAGTACACTTAACATGTTCATATCCGAATGCACGACCATATTGGCGATGTTTCTGTGCACAAAAACTTCTCCTGGTTTCGCTCCGATAATTTCATTGGCGGGTACGCGGCTGTCTGAGCAACCGATCCAGAGTAAGGGAGGGTTTTGACCTTGAGATAAATCTTTGAAATAATTGGGATCTAGTTGCAATTGGTTTTCCACCCATTGCTTGTTGTTATCCAGAATCTTTTTATAAAAATCGCTCATAGCACTTTGTTGAAGACGTTATTGTTGGTAAAGATAAAATTATTAGTTTAAAGTTGGCCCATAAAAAACTCCTCACAGGGAGGAGTCTTTGGAATTACTTTCGGTCGTATTGGCAACAACCGGGTAGGTTATCGTATGCGGCTTTCTCGGCTTTCACTTCGGCCGTATCGTAACCTGCTTTGGCTACTGCTTTTTTCACATCCAGTTCCGAACATTTTTCTTCGTTAATAATTAAATGCAGGCTATGATCGTCTTCGTGCCACTCGGCGCTTTTTACTCCGGATACCGAAAAGGCTGCTTTTTCTATTCTTTTTTTGCATTGTTCGCAATTGCCATTCACTTCGAATTCGTATTTGGCATTCTTATTCTTTTTCTCTTGTGCTTGGGTTGTAAAGGTTACGAAAACAAGCATTAATCCTAAAATTACATTTTTCATTGTTTCTTTATTTTATGTTATTACTATTTATATTATCTTATTTTAAACCGGAGTCCGGCATAATACATTTGGCCAAACACAGGCGCATACACTATCGAAGTGTCAAAATTGGGACCAAAGGGATCATTAGCACCTAAAATCGCTTTGTTTTGACGGTAATTCCCGATATTCTCTCCACCGGCGTACACTTCAAACGTTTTTGAAAACGTTCGAGTGATTTGCATGTTCATCACGGCAAAAGCCGGAGAAAACTCCGGTAGTCGGTCGGCCACCGGATTACTGGCGGTATTGGGCAATTGTTGTTTACCTAGCCAGTTGTAAGTAAAATCGAATTTCCATTGTTGACCTTTCTCCGCAATATGCGTTTCGTATTCCAAGTTGCCGAAGAAACGGTGTTTGGCCTGCAGGGGTCTTTGGTAGGTCCCCGAAAGGTAATCGGTAGCGCTATCAAAGTACTTGTAGGCCGTTCTTAGATTTAGGTGTTTGATAATTTCTAGATTGAAATCCAGTTGGAGGCTGTTAGCGAATGAATTCCCTTTTAGGTTGTAGAACAAGGCTTGTTGGGGGCTATTCATGACATCTACTACCGCTTGATTTTGGAAATCGGTTCGATAAAAATCTAGTGTTACGTCGGCGCTTTTGCCGAAGAGCAGGAAATTTTGGGTAAAACTGAACCCGTAATTCCAAGCAATTTCTGGGTTGAGGCCGTATATTTTTCCGTTGGTATCTAGTATCGAAAACACTCTGGAGCTTGCTAGAAGATTTTGATTTTCGGCAAAGATATTGGCGGCTCGTTTGCCTCTGCCGGCGGACAATCGTAGTACGGCTTTTTCCCAGGGGTTGTATTTTAGGTGTATTCTGGGTGTAAAGAACGCCCCTAGCCTATTGTGGTAATCCAGTCTGCCGCCCAGAATCATGCTGAACTTATCCAGGTCGTCGTAGGTATATTCAAAGAAGGTTCCTATGGAATTATCAATTCTGCTTACATCGTTTAGGTTCACCAACTCGGTGTATTTATCGTAGGTCATATTTAGACCGGTTGCGAATTTATTTTTTGTATTGTTGATGATGGAATTGAAAATCACGTTTGAGTACAAACTTTGTTGCTTGATATCGTATTGGTTTAGGCCAAAATACGATTGTTGGTTGTGGTTGCTGAAGGCATTTTGGAATCCGATACTTTGGAAGGGCATGTCTTTGAATACATAGCCAATTTTCGAAGAGAAGTCCAGACGTTCGGTATTAATTTCCGAGCCCCAAAAAGTAGTGGTTAGTTTGTCTCTGTTGGGATCAAAATTGCGTTCGCCCGTTTGCTTATCGTCTTTCATGAAACGGAGGTTGAGGAAGGACACCCAACCAGTTTTGGGATTGGCGTATTGCCAGCGGTTGGCTATATTAACTTGCTTCCCTAGCGGGTTGTCGAGGAACCCGTCGTTGTTCATATCATTCTTGGCTACTCTGGCATTCCCGTGGATGAACAAGCTGGTGGCCCAGAAGTCGCTTACCTTCTTATTGAAATGCGTGTTTAGCTCAAAACGGGAATCGGTTGACCCGTATGCGTTCAGAAAGAAGGGAATGTCTTTGATGGGTTTGAGTAGTTCCGTGTTGATTTGTCCCGAGATGCTTTCGTAGCCGTTGACAACGCTCCCTGCCCCTTTGGTAATTTGGATGCTTTCCACCCAAGTGCCGGGGGTATAGGAGAGTCCGTAGGCTTGAGAAGCCCCTCTCACCGACGGGATATTTTCTTCGGTGATCATGATGTAGGGGCTGGTTAGCCCTAACATTTTGATTTGTTTGGTACCGGTTAAGGCGTCTGAGAAATTGACGTCTATCGACGGGTTTGTTTCAAAACTTTCTGCTAAGTTACAGCAGGCGGCTTTTAGGAGTTCGCGCCCCGTCACCAGGGTGGTATTTGCGGTACCGGAAAGTGATTTTTTTAATCCTTTGCGTTTGGCTTCGACGGTTACGGTTTTCAAGGTATCACTTTTTGGAGCTTCCTGTGAAAAAGCAACCATAGAGAATAGCAATGCCAGCAGCAGTTGTACTTTTTTCATTATTACTGATTTAACGTTAATTCTATTACATAGCATACTCATTGGCAGCAACGAGCATCCGAACTGAATAACGTTTACATCAGGCGTAAAAGGTATATTGGCTGTACAAGAGGTAGAGCGGTGGCGCATTGGCCTCGCAGCGATAGGTCGTATTTTCTCTTGTATACTGGTGGGGTACTCCTGCGAAAAGCGTTGGCGTCCCATTGTTGTTGGCCGATAAAGCAGTAGGTTCAAAAGAACCGCTTTTCATTACTAGCTGATCTGATTTTGGTTCGGCTTTAATGATTTTATCTTTGCAACATTTGGATTCTTTTTCGATGGCCCCGCAACAGTTGGCTTCAGGATTAGCCGGGGTACTTAGTGACACTGAAGCTATGGTGTCGCCGCAGTAATGCACATTTAACGCTATTCCCAGGTTGGATACCAACAGGAAAAAGGTTAACACAATGCTTATGTGACTTTTAAACTTCATAGCGCAAAGATAGGGAAAAGAGCGTTATCGTTTCTTAAGACTATCTTATTTCGTCTTTTTTTGGTAGTAAAAGGCGGGAATGAATAGCAGAATAAAAATGGGTTGGATTAAAAATCTTCTTAGGTAGAAGAGGGTCATTTTGCTCTCTTCGGCAAAGAAGGTTAGGACAAAAATGAAGCTAATCATAAGGACCGAACCTAGTATCATGTAGAGCAGGGCTGAGAATTTCACTATTTGCTTATCAGAGAAGAGGACATATAACAACAGTAAGGATACTACTGAATTGAGATAGAAACGAATGCCTAGGCTTAAAAAAAGTTTGATGATGTTGATTTGCGGGAATGCTAAGTGGGCGTATTCCGCTTTAAAATAATTTAAAAAGGGATCGTAGAACAGTTGGTCTTCAAAGACTCTTATTAAAACTAGCAGTAGGATTAAAAAAAGGGACCAGCCGATTTTCTTCTTATTGTTTAGGAGATGTTGTAGCATAGTTTGAAAATTTATTTACCCAGATGACCCATAAAAGAAACACCACACCATAAATAATCAGCGGAAAAACGACCCCATGCAGGATATGTTCTGCTGCTGGGTAGTGGTAAAGTGCTATGGCTAAAAGGGCAATACGAGCGATATTAAGGACGTGGATGATCAGGCTGCCTGCGGCTGCGAACAGGAGGGTATTTATGAATTTACCCGAGAATGCGATGAGGAAGGCAATAAATAGAATAATAACGCTTAGGGCGTTGCAGCCTTCAATGATGCGGATGACGTATTTGTGTTGGTACAACACTTTGATACTGGGTTCGTGGGTATTGTTTTCCACATAGGCATTGGGATCGGCCCATTTTAGCACGGTTTCTGTTTGTTTGGCTACCGCTTGTGTAAAAGAATCCACTTCGGACTTCGTTTCATCGAAGCGGTTTAAGTACGATTGGTATAGGATGGTCAGCAGTAAATAGCTTGCTAAAAATTTCCCTAGAAAAAGTAAAAAAGCTTTGTATTGCTGGAGCAGGTTTTTCAAAATGAAATTTTTAACAAATTTATATAAAATAAAAAAAGTTCCGTCGTTACTTTTGCATAAAAAAAATTGAACATGAATTTTGAAACTTTACAACCACAGGTCGTTGCAATCCTAACGGCGGAGCAGGGCGATCGCAATGAAAAACTGAAGACCCTTTGTCAATATTTATCGGACGAAGTTCCTTATTACAATTGGGTTGGCTTTTATTTTGCTAATCATGAAGACCGAACGTTACATCTGGGTCCTTATGTAGGGGCAGCGACGGACCATACGGTTATTCCGTTTGGGAAAGGCATTTGTGGTCAGGTAGCAGAGTCGAATCAAAACTTTGTGGTTCCGGATGTCTCGGCGCAGGACAATTATATTGCTTGTAGTTTTACGGTGAAGTCGGAAATCGTAGTACCTTTATTTGTTAATGGGCAAAACATAGGGCAGATTGATATTGACAGTCATGAGTTGGATCCTTTTAGCGAGGCGGACGAACGATTTTTGGAGTTTGTAAATCAGCAAGTTGCCCTTCTCTTTTAAGTTAATCCCAACATTTTATTTGCCCAATTAAAAAATAAAATTACCTTTGCACTCGAATTGAGATCGTCTTGATTCATACATAATAATCATTTAAAATAATATTGGAATGTATTTAAGCAAAGAAACCAAAGCTGAAATCTTCGCTAAACACGGAGGAAAAGCTGAAAACACTGGATCTGCTGAAGGGCAAATCGCATTGTTCACGTTTAGAATCTCTCACTTAACAGAGCACTTGAAAAAAAATCGTCATGATTACAATACTGAGCGTTCGTTAGTTCTTTTGGTAGGTAAAAGAAGAAGTCTTTTGGACTACTTGAAGAAAAAGGATATTAACAGATATCGTGAGATCATTAAAGAATTAGGTATTAGAAAATAATACATATCTAAAGAGGTGCTTGCGCGCCTCTTTTTGTTTTATAAATAAAAAAGAAAAGTTTCGGTTTTTCATTGGGTTACAAACAACTACTACAACAACTACAACACAACTAACCTAATAGTTTAAACGAATTAAAATTTTATGATTCCAAAAGTAACCCAAGAAACAATCGATTTAGGTGATGGAAGAACGATCACGATCGAAACCGGTAAATTAGCCAAACAAGCAGATGGTTCTGTAGTGGTACGCTGTGGCGACTGTATGCTTTTAGCAACAGCCGTATCAGCAAGAACATCTAACCCTGCGGTTGACTTTTTACCTTTGACGGTAGATTACCGTGAAAAATTTGCTGCTGCGGGACGTTTCCCGGGCGGTTTTTTTAAGAGAGAAGCACGTCCAAGTGACAGTGAAGTATTGACCATGCGTCTTGTTGACCGTGTTTTACGTCCGCTTTTCCCAGATGATTATCATGCAGAGACCCAAGTGATGATTCAGTTGATGTCTCATGATGAGGAAGTAATGCCCGATGCTTTAGCCGGATTAGCGGCTTCGGCTGCCCTAGCGGTATCGGATATTCCTTTTTACAATTTGATTTCTGAAGTACGTGTTGCCCGTGTGGATGGAAAATTTGTAATCAACCCAAGTAGAGCACAATTAGAAGTATCAGACATTGACATGATGATTGGAGCGTCTTTGGATTCGGTTGCGATGGTAGAAGGAGAAATGAAAGAGATTTCAGAGGCAGAGATGGTTGAAGCCATCAAATTTGCTCACGAAGCGATCAAGGTACAGATTCATGCTCAATTGCGCTTACAGGAAGCTTTTGGTAAAAAAGAAATCCGTACGTATGAAGGCGAAGTTGAAGATGAGGAAGTATACAAAAAAGTAAAAGCGGCTGGGTATGACAAATGTTATGCTATAGCGCAAGAAGCTTCAGGTAAAAGCGAAAGAGGCGAGAAGTTTGCTGCCGTTAAAGAAGAGTGTAAAGCTTTATTTACCGAAGAAGAGTATGCTGAGAATCCGGATTTAGCCGGATTGGTTGGAAAATACTTCTATAAAACAAACAAAGAGGCGGTTCGTAACGTAATCCTTGAGAAAGGGATTCGTTTGGACGGAAGAAAAACTACCGAGATCAGACCAATTTGGTGTGAGACTGATTATTTACCATCAGTTCACGGTTCGTCCCTATTCACCCGTGGAGAAACACAAGCTTTGGCTACGGTAACTTTGGGAACTTCCAGAGAGGCTAATCAAATTGATTCGCCTTCAGAGCAAGGAGAAGAAAAATTCTATTTACATTATAATTTCCCGCCGTTCTCTACTGGAGAAGCTAAACCTTTACGAGGAACTTCTAGAAGAGAGGTTGGTCACGGAAACTTGGCACAACGTGCTTTGAAAAACATGATTCCGGCTGATTGTCCGTATACGATTCGTATTGTATCTGAGGTATTAGAATCGAATGGTTCTTCTTCGATGGCTACAGTATGTGCTGGTACTATGGCTTTGATGGATGCCGGCGTTCAAATGATCAAACCCGTATCTGGGATTGCGATGGGCTTGATTACTGATGGTCAAAAATTTGCGGTTCTATCAGACATCTTAGGAGATGAAGATCACTTAGGGGATATGGACTTTAAAGTAACGGGTACTAAAGACGGTATTACGGCTTGTCAAATGGACATTAAGATTGACGGATTGCGTTATGACATTATGGAGCAGGCGTTGAACCAAGCACGTGATGGCAGAATGCACATCTTGGGCAAATTGGTTGAAACCATTGCTACTCCAAGAGCTGATGTTAAGAAACATGCCCCTAAGATCATCATGCGTACGATTCCAGGCAACTTTATTGGTGCTTTGATTGGACCGGGAGGAAAAGTGATTCAAGAATTACAAAAAGCTACGGGAACTACAATCGTTATTAACGAAGTGGATGAGCAAGGAGTGGTTGAAATCTTGGGTACTGATCCAGATGGCATTGCAGCAGTATTGGCGAAAATTGATTCAATCATTTTCAAGCCGACTGTAGGAGAAGCTTATGAAGTGAAAGTAATTAAGATGCTTGATTTTGGCGCGGTGGTAGAATATACCCAAGCACCGGGTAATGAAGTATTGTTACACGTATCTGAATTGGCATGGGAGCGCACCGAAAACGTTACGGATGTAGTGAATATGGGTGATGTATTTATGGTGAAATATTTAGGAATTGATCCTAAAACTAGAAAAGAGAAAGTTTCTAGAAAAGCCTTATTACCAAGACCTCCAAGAGACGAGAATGCGCCTGCGAGAGAAGATCGCGGACCACGTCCTGAAAGAAGAGACGACAGAAAATAATATTTTTGTTCACTATAGAAAAGCCCCGATTCGATGAATTGGGGCTTTTTTTTGGACCTCACCCCAGCCCTCTCCGAAGGAGAGGGAGTTGAAACTGCATGATGTTGGACCTCACCACGGCCCTTTTTGAACGAGACTGAGTTAAAACTGCATGTTGTTGGACCTCACCCCGGCCTTTTTTGAACGAGACTGAGTTAAAACTGCATGCTGTTGGACCTCACCCCGGCCCTTTTTGAACGAGACTGAGTTAAAACTGCATGTTGTTGGACCTCACCCCGGCCCTCTCCGAAGGAGAGGGAGTACAAAAAACATTTTATTATTATTTTTTTTGAAAATGGGATTAAATAGTTGTGGATGCTTCATAAGGTCCTGGAGACTATTGAGAACTTATTATATTATTTTTAAAAAATTGTAACTTTTTTGTTTTTGTCTACGTATAATCATCTGAACACTTTAAAGTAAAGGAGACACAATAAATGAGACAGCTCAAAATAACCAAGCAGGTAACGAATCGTGAAACTGCTTCCTTAGACAAGTACCTACAAGAGATTGGAAAAGTTGATTTGATTACTGCTGACGAAGAAGTAGAATTAGCACAACGCATTAAAGCCGGAGACCAGAGAGCCTTAGAGAAATTGACGAAAGCGAATTTGCGTTTTGTGGTTTCGGTAGCGAAACAATACCAAAATCAAGGATTGACTTTACCCGATTTGATTAACGAAGGAAACTTAGGGCTTATTAAAGCAGCCCAACGTTTTGATGAGACGCGTGGATTTAAGTTCATTTCGTATGCGGTATGGTGGATTCGTCAATCGATATTACAAGCTTTAGCGGAGCAATCGCGTATTGTGCGTTTGCCTTTAAATAAAATTGGTTCCATAAACAAAATCAATAAGATGTATGCTTTGTTAGAGCAATCTAATGAGCGTGCTCCTTCGGCTGAAGAAATTGCTAAGGAACTTGACATGACGGTAAATGATGTAAAAGAGAGTATGAAAAACTCGGGTCGTCATTTATCCATGGATGCGCCTTTAGTAGAAGGAGAAGATTCTAACCTTTACGACGTATTGCGTTCTGGGGAATCTCCTAATCCAGACCGTGAGTTGATTCACGAATCATTACGCACGGAGATTGAGCGTTCGTTAGAAACCTTAACACCAAGAGAAGCGGACGTTGTTCGTTTGTATTTTGGATTAGGCGATCAACACCCAATGACTTTGGAAGAAATTGGTGAAACTTTTGACTTAACGCGTGAGCGTGTTCGTCAAATTAAAGAAAAAGCGATTCGTCGCTTAAAACATACTTCTAGAAGTAAAATCTTAAAAACTTATCTAGGATAGTCGAAAAAAGTGAATTTTATATTCTTTTTATTTCAGGAAATGAAAAAAAAACTTTTATTTGCCGACATAAAAATAGACGCTTAGTATTTACTATACCCGCAACAACAGTCTGATTAACTGTTCGTTTTTTGATTGATGATTGAAACTCCGGCTGATTACCGGAGTTTTATTTTTTGTACGGTAAATAAAACTCCGGTCCGTTCGCTTTGCTCGGGTATCCGGAGTTTTATTTTATATGGACGTTTACGAACTAAAGTTTGAATACCTGGCGGCAGGCAGGCCTCCCGCCCCCTCACGAATCCTTTTGTGCAGTACTATTAAAATAAATTCTTACTTTTACATAGTACGTAAAAAAGATTTATGAGTAGGAATTATAAATTCCATAATCCAGAGGGTTTATATTTTATAAGTTTTGCCGTTGTTGGCTGGTTAGATGTATTTATCCGAAACAAGTATAAAGATTTATTTCTGGAAAGTATAGCTTATTGCCAAAAGGAAAAGGGTTTGGAGATTCATGCTTGGTGTATCATGAGTAGTCATGTGCATTTAGTTTTTAGAAGCGTGGAAGGTCAATCCCCTGAATTATTGATTGGGGATTTAAAGCGGTTTACAAGTAGATCAATTGTACAATCTATAAAGGAAAATCCAAAAGAGAGTAGAAAAGAATTTTTGTTGGATTTCTTTCAAAAAGAAGCTGAAAAGAGTTTAAATGTAAATAGATACCAGTTTTGGAGACATGATAATAAGCCCATTGAACTTTGGAGCAATAAAGTAATCAAACAAAAAATAGATTATATTCACGACAATCCTGTGGAGGCAGGAATAGTATTCAAAGCTGAAGACTATAGGTACAGCAGTGCTATTGATTATGCAGGACAAAAAGGGATTCTTGATGATGTCGTTTTGTTTAGAATGTTTGATGTATAGAAACCACACGAAAGGATTCGTGCGGCAGCGGGCGATTCTTGATGATGTTGTGTTTAGAATGTTTGATGTATTGAAACCACACGAAAGGATTCGTGCGGCAGCGGGGGCTGATTACCGGAGTTTTATTTTTTGTACTTACCATGCATTTCCCAAAAAAATATAATTCTTGTTTTCCGCGTAAAAAAGTATCTTTGCACTACAACAACTCTAACTACAAATGAAACAAACACTTATTGCTCCTTCAGTATTAGCGGCAGACTTTGCCAATTTACAACGCGACATTGAAATGATTAACAACAGTGAGGCCGACTGGTTTCATATTGACATTATGGATGGCGTATTTGTCCCTAACATTTCTTTTGGAATGCCGGTTTTGGGCGCTATTACTAAGCATGCGAAAAAGACGATTGATGTTCATTTGATGATTGTGGACCCTGACCGTTATATAAAAACTTTTGCAAGTTTGGGCGCAAACATCTTGACGGTGCATTATGAAGCTTGTACTCATTTGCATAGAACCTTGCAGGCTATTAAAGCGGAAGGTATGAAAGCGGGCGTTGCTTTAAATCCGCACACGAACATTGCCTTACTAGAGGATGTTATTAATGACATTGATTTAGTTTGCTTAATGAGCGTTAACCCAGGCTTTGGAGGACAATCTTTTATTGAGAACACCTATACTAAAGTGGAGCGCTTAAAAGATTTAATCGTAAGAAAGAATGCTACTACGCTGATTGAAATTGATGGTGGAGTGACGGATAAGAATGCTAAACAATTAGTTCAATCGGGAGCCGATGTTTTGGTGGCGGGTAGTTTTGTCTTTACGGCGGCCAACCCAGCTGTAACGATTAGTGATTTAAAAAAAACGATTACTTCCTAAAAACACTGCAACTTACAAGGAGTTCCTTATAATGAGATGGCTTTCATTTTTCACTTGCTGATTGCTGTGGGTATTGATCATGTTTGCTAGTATTTCTCCCATGGCTTTGAAATCTGTTGAGATGGTTGTAATGCCATTTTCGACTACTTTTTTAAGGGAAGTATCGTTATAAGAAATGATACCGTAATCCTTTCCCAATGTTAATTTTTGCTTTTTAGCTTGTTCGATTACTTGTACTAGATGGTCATCATTGACTATAATGAACAGCGAATTCTTTTCAATGGCATTTGATTCAAACGTGGGAATAACGGAATGTGCGAAATGGTATTCGTTGCAAAACTTTTGAAATCCTGTGACCATACCGTAGGGTTCTTTATGCCCGGGGAAGATTAATATCAGTTGGTCGTACTTTTTCACTTGGCTACTGCCACTTGCCAAAGCATCGTACATATCGGCCGCAAAATCTTGATGCACGGATGGATAGTCCAGCAATCGATCGTTGGTTTGGTCCAACATATACGTTGCATTGGCGGGAAGTGATTTAATGTATTCGGCGGTGCCTTCTAGATTTGTTGGCATGATGATGTACTTAGAATAATTCCCCTTACTTTCTGCGATCAATTTTTTAAACATTTCCAGATTAAAATGGTGGAAAAAGATATCGACTTGAAAATTCTTATTGACGTTTTCAATAAAAGCGTTGTAGAGCACTTCTTTGAAAGAATTGAGTTCGTCAAACAATAAAAAAACCCGTTGCTCGAGGGTAAACTCCACACTTTTTACAAAATAGCCCTTCCCTAGCACGGCATAAATAATTCCTCTTTTCTTAAGTTCGTCGTATGCTAGCAGCACCGTATCTCTTGAGATTGAAAACTCGAGGCATAGCTTGTTGACGGAGGGTAGCCTCTCGTCTCGTCTCAGTCTTTTTTCGGCTATCGCGCTTTCGATAGACCCAATAATTTGCTTGTATTTGGGTTGGTTCGACTGGGCGTTGATTGTAATTAATTTCATGTGTACTTGTAACTGGTAGGTAAGATACAAAAAAACTGGTAGGTAGCGGTATGGTATAAAAAGTAATAATGGTATTTTCGTTATTACATTGATAAAAAAGTATGGATCATATTATTAAATCCCCAATTAAAGGATCAATAATCAAGAAATCAGTAGGTTTTGTGGCTGGCACAACTGAGGCCTATGGCTTTGTTCTGACTAACACTAAAGGATGTGAATTAACGGTACTGAACTATGGTGCTACGATTAGCTCTTTGAAAATTCCGACTGTTACTGGCGAACTTGTTGATGTGGTATTGGGTTTTGATGCGGCGGCAGCCTATGCTAACTCTTATGACTTGCCCAGTCCGCCCTATTTAGGTGCCGTAGTGGGTAGGTTTGCCGGTCGAATAAACGAGGGTACTTTTTCCTTAAATGGCGAAAAAATCACCCTGACTAAGAACTGGAACGGACATCAGCTCCACGGGGGTCGCCAAGGATTTAGTCGTAAATTTTGGAAAGTAGTTGATGTGGTGGCCGACCGTAATCCGTCGATCACCTTTTCGTACCTTAGTTTGGATAATGAAGAGCAGTATCCCGGGGAACTAACGGCAAAAGTCACTTATACCTTGACAGAACATAATGAAGTTAAGGTTTTATTGGAAGCCAGTACTACACAAGACACCCTTATCAATTTAACGCAACACAGCTATTTTAATTTGAATGGGCACAAGGAAACCGTTGCAAACCAACAATTGTGGTTGAATGCTAAAAACCGATTAGAAACTTCGGACTCGTTGATACCTACTGGTAATTTTGTCCCTTTAGCGCATAGTCCTTTTGATTTTTCAGAACCAAAAGACTGTCCCACTAGTATTGATACCACCTTTGTTTTAGAGGGACCACAAGCGGCAATCCTCTATGGAGAAACTACTAAAATAAAAATGACGGTTACTACTGATCAGCCTGCGGTCCATGTGTATGTTGGCGGCAACTGTTTTGACACCGTTGCAGGAAAAGAGCAGGCCTCCTACCATCCCTTGAGTGGGATATGTTTTGAGACCCAAAATTTTCCCGATGCACCCAATCATCCTCACTTTCCTAGTGCAGTGCTGAGAAAGGGCGAAACGTATCGCCATGAAACCAACTTCTTATTTGAGAATTATTAAACACTACCCGATGAAAAAAACTATAGTATTGATTGTATTCGCTACTTTATTTTCTTGTTCGAAAAGCGACAGCACCACACCAGCGGTGGAAGAAGTGACCTTTATTAGAGGCGCTGACCTGTCTTACCTTCCTTTGATTGAGGGTGAAGGAACGACTTATAAGCATAATGGACAAACTGAAGATCCTATTATTACATTGAAGAATGCTGGCTGTAATGCGATTCGGATTCGGTTATGGCAAAATCCAAGTTTTGGCCATTCGGGTTTAGCGGAAGTAAAAACACTTGCCGTACGAGTGAAACAAGCGGGATTGAAAGTATGGTTGACCGTCCATTATTCAGACACTTGGGCTGACCCTGCCAATCAAACGAAGCCCGTGGCTTGGCAAGGATTATCGTTTGGCGATTTAAAGAATACCGTAAGCAGTTATACAACCCAAATCATGACGGAAATAGCTCCTGATATTATTCAGATAGGCAATGAAACCAATGATGGAATGTTGTGGCCCGATGGAAGGTTAACCACAAATGAGAGTCAGTTTTTAGAATTATTGAGCAGTGCAAGTACTGCGGTTAGAAATCAATCGGCCACTACTAAAATCATGTTGCATTTTGCGGGCACTACGGGTGCTGATTGGTTTTTCAATAAGGTTGCTGCCATAGATTATGATTACATAGGACTTTCTTACTATCCGGTTTGGCATGGTAAAAGTTTGACCACCTTACAAGATACCATGAATAGCTTAGGGCAATTGTATCAGAAGAAGGTCCTTATCGCGGAGACCGCCTATCCTTTTACTTTTGGTTATAATGATTACACGAATAATATTGTTGGGTTACAAAGTCAGATTATTGACACCTATCCTGCCAGTGCACAAGGACAGCAAGACTATTTAACTGCTTTGAAGAATACTGTAAAACAAAGCACTTATGGTTTTGGTTTTTGTTATTGGGGTGCTGAGTGGATTGCATTTCGCGGGCCAACGGCCACCAATGGTTCGACGTGGGAAAACCAAGCTTTATGGGATTTTAATAAGAATGCGCTACCAGTTCTGAATGCCTTTAGTGCGAATTAACTATGATTAAGTCCTTATTCCATTCCGTTCTCTTATTGCTTGTTTTGGTGGGACATTCCCAAACCTCCTCTTTTGTATTTGCAAAAGGAGCAGATGTGGGTTGGCTTCCCCAAATGGAGGCCACGGGTTATAAATTCTATGACACTGATGGTAGGGAGAAGGATTGCCTACAGTTGTTAAAAGACCGGGGTATGAATTCCATTCGGCTTCGT
>Ga0114967_10001805_pt1 | contig 17997 bp, 23 predicted proteins | sample M_130628_MF_Meta_FD_92639 | JGI IMG/M metagenome (GOLD analysis project Ga0114967, IMG submission 92639) | Freshwater microbial communities from Lake Montjoie, Canada to study carbon cycling - M_130628_MF_MetaG | ecosystem: Environmental > Aquatic > Freshwater > Lake | place: Lake Montjoie... | reverse complement strand
TGGCCAGCAAAGCCACTTTCTGAGACAGAAATTGTGAGCAAGCCGCGTTTTAATATTTTTGATCCAGCACGTACCTGAACCTGTAAGCCATCTTTTTTGAAACCCACTTCCAAAAAATCCGAAAAACCAAATAGTCGCCTGTTTTTAGGACTCCCAGCGATGTCTATTGGGTAGCTCAAACTACCTTTAAAATTAACACCGTCGTTAAACAAACTGTTGTTTAACTCAATCGTTACTTCGCTACTAATTAATTCGATGTGTTCGCCTTCAATAGTATATAATTCAATCATCACGCGATATGTATAGTTGTTGGGGAGCAATTAAAGTCCTCTATTTCTTCGGTGTATTTACGCTCATCAAAAGCATACTGATATTCGAACGTTTGCGCCATCAAAGCCGACAAATCTGAGGTTTCGCAAACTTTTTTACTGCTTACCACAATAGGTAACAGCATATTATGCTTGATGATGAATTTTTTTTCTGCTAAAAAGAAATCCGCTAATGCAAAAAACTGATCTTTGTTAATCCAGCCTGTAGAAACAGTGAATTTAGAAGTTAATCGAATATTATAAGCGCTTTTATAGCGATCATATAGCGCACGTTTTACATCAGGTGTCGTGTTCGCTGTTTGGCTATTTAGTTCGTATTCCTGCGAACCTGTGCCATAGGTGAGTAGTGTTTTAAAGCCTCCCAAACTGGTGGAATAGGCAAAATAGCGCACTGGTGCCCTAAGACTGTAATCTGGTTGAAAACTAATTTTCTCAGAAACCTGTTCTAAAGCCTCATTCACCAAATAACACGTGTATGATTTGATCTCTTTACTATTTTTAAAGAGATTAATCCCGACATCGAAAGCCAGCTTGTCATATTGCTTTACAGGCATTGGTTCACTTTCGTGCCCGCCAGAACTTTCATCATTGTAGGTGATGCACGTGAGCAATTTTAACATCGTTATATTGGCGCGCATGTTGATGAAATATAGTTTGCCCGCTTGTCGCCCATACGTACGAATGACTCTAGGCCCATCATTTAAAAATCGATCTTGACTGGGATTCCCAATAGCTGGCGAAAGAAGACTAAGTAGGTTTTTGGTTTTGAATCCTACATGCGACAAACCTCCCTTAAGCACATGCTTGACACTGCTTTTAATGACTTTTTTTATGCGCGGCGTGCTTCCATAAATCTCGGCAAACTGACAAAAATAGGACCCTTTTGATTGGCTGCAACGCATCGGTATAGACGCATTAAAGTCAGGTATTTCGTAGTCTAAAAATGCATCTAAAATGCTGCTTACATCGATGGTAGCTAGCCCAGATAATGGAATATCTTGAAGAATTTGTTCCGAATAAATACATTCAAAATCTGTTGCATCCTGTTTTTGAAAAAACAATTCAAATAGAAACGTAAAATTTTCCCTTTCTTTGAAATCAACGCCTATTTGTTCATTATTTAAGAAAACACCCCCCTCCCAGTTATACCGAGCACCGGGCTGACGTGCTGTGAATCGTATTTTTCCCGCCAGCGTATCTAATTCAATCGAGTAGTATTTGTCAAGGGTGTAGTTCGCCTTAAAATAGGGTAACAACTCAGCTACACTAACAGCAGTGTTGGGGAACTGATCGCCCGAGTTATCGGGTTTGTCAACCGCAATCATCGACACCAGTGTGTCAGAAAAACGAAACTCTAATTTAAAATCGTCTGGAAATAATACTTTTTTCTCCTTCTTTTGATCGTAAAAACATGGCTTTTGTTTCCCAGAAATAGTTGAAAAAAATATGACTTTAGGCAATTCCAAAGACCCCACAAAAGTAGAGGCATACGTATCGAGGTATGTCCAGCTTTGAAGTTTGAAAATCATCGGATTGCCAGAAAAAGAAACCACCTCTGGCTGTTCTAGCAATAAGGGGTCTTTTTGTAAAAGCGACATGGTCGCTTTTTTAACACTACTTCTGCTAATTTTCCTTGCGACCGCTGGCGTGCCATACATTTCGGTGATTTGGCAATAGTATTCCCCGACGGCTTGACTTTGTATATATTTTTTAGCAGTCGATGCAGGTGGGGAAGTTGATAGTGCAATCTGTAGCTTTTCACGAATGTCAATTTCGGCAATTCCAATACCTTCATCCACAAGTTTGTCTTCATACCTGGTTCTCCACCCAGAGACAGCCCCAGTGGTAGGCCCCTTGCCACTCGGAGGAGTCGCTTGGTGCCAGTATTGAACCTCCACGCTTTTTTTAACCGATGTGAGTTCTTCGGCTACTTCTGATGAGAAAATTTTTTCAAACGTTGCGGGGCCCTCTGTATGTCTAAAAAAAAGCTCAAAAAAGAATTTAAAATTCTCTCTTTTTTCGGGCTTTTGGATACTACCCAGGATTCGCGTGTTTATTTTTGGGTTAAGCGTCGTATCTAAATTAAACTGATTTCCTATGGCGCGTGCTCGAAACTCAACCAAATCACCCACTGCGGTAATATCAAAATCTCTATTTAAAGTGGTATTTTTTTTGAACGCTTCAGCAAGTTTTGTTGCATTTGTATTCACAATGCTGTACTCATGTTCATACAAAGCCCTGCTATTTACAATCGCTTGCCCAACGGGGTACATATTTACCCGCCCCTTGCCCCACGCAAACGTTACATAAGGAAAGCTAAAAAGCTCGCCCTTGCGCAAAGGCGCAAGGTCATATGCTGATATATTGCCATAATACAGCGCGCCAATTTCGGGGGTCATTCGATTGTTACTCTTCCATCGAAAAACGACTGCCTGGTCGGTGCTAGTAGTATTTTCTGGCTCTTTTACGAAACTAATTTCCATGATTAATGTGCGGTTAACCTAGAGTCGCTATTCACCTGCCAAGCAAAAGGAGCACAAAAATGAAAGCTGAATAAATAACCATAGTGTGATGTGTTAAGTGGGCCAATAATGTCATATTGGATGCTTTCCTCTTGTAGATATACCTGCTTTTCATCTACAATACATCTTTTTCGCTGATCAAAACGTATTTGAGCAATTAAATCCATCCCGATGGCAAAGCAGTCGGCACGAACCTGCTGTATTTCGGCACTCGCTTTGCCAACAACCATGAAGTCTATTTTTGAATGCTGGGTGTAATTACCGCAACCATTATCGGTCAAATAACCCGTTGGCATATCAAGCAGGAGTACACGTTGACAGGGGTTGTTTTTTATTGCATTATCGAATTCGGTTAGTTCATGCGGATTGTTGATTAAAAAAAAGCTCCTATTGCCTGCGCCGTGCGCCAGTTTCGCGTGCTTACTAGCTAGGCTTTCGAAATAACTTATGTATGCGTCTTCAATCATGAGGCTAATTTGCTGGTTTCTTCCTCAGCGCGCGCAATGCAGTGCGCCAGGTGCCTGAAAAAGCGGTTTAAATTGGTCTGTTCTGTTTCAGAGAAGGTGCCAAACTTGTCGCCTGCTAGTGCTTCTATGATGTCCTCCAGGTCGTTTATCTTGTTTTTGGCTTCGCCGTGAATGGTGGGTTTAAAAACCGCCGCGTATTGACTAATAATACTATTTCGGCAGCCTTCGTAATTCAACAAAATAGCTTCAACCACGTGCCCAGGGAGCTTTTTAAACCGCTTTTCGCGAATTTGCACGCCATTTTCGGTTAAATCGGCGCGAATGTCATCTTTTATTACTCCTTTTCGTTTCGGCCTGTAAAGTGTGGCCACAAGGGCCAACAGGTGTTTTTTATCGCCTGTTTGGACGAATAGCTGATAGTACACCTCGGTCATGCGATACTCGGCAATGGTCAAGTTAGCCAAGGCATCCGCAGGCCCATGGTATTTGCGGATGCCCCTCCAGAATGATCGAATAACCCATTTGTTGAGCATATTTTTTTGTCCTAAAAAGCCTATAGTATCAGCTATTTGGAGTATCTGACCCAGGTTAATCCGTTGAACTATTCCTCGCCTTAGGCCACAAACGTGTTGTACTGCGCGCTTTTTGGCACTGTTTAAATCAATTTTGCTGCAGCATATTTTAGCCCATGCTAGGAGCTGTTGTTTTGATAGCTCGTTCCAGTTCGCAGGCGTGTTGTAGCGTACGGTTTTGCCTTGATAGCTTATTTCGATCGCGTTCATCGCATCAATAGTTTAGTGGCTAAAACATAAAGACCTAATGCCGCCGCCGCGATCATTAAAATCAGTGTCAAGTATTTCGATCTGGTTTTGTATTTTTCATAATCATGAGCCGTGTTAAACAGTCTACCTGATAATTCAGCGATTCTAGCGGTATTTTCTTTAATAACGGTATCTGTCCGCGTTGTGACTTGGGTGACCTTTTTAGTGCCTGGGCAGCTTATAAAAACTGTTTTTTCCCCATCTGCTGGCGGGCATGGCAATATAATGCCCGCCAGCGTGGTGGTATCTGTTTTGGTAATCAATGCGCCTGGTATGACTCGTTCCCTAATAGGGAACAAGTCGGCACATACCTCTGCTAACTGATTGGGGTTTTGGCGAAAAAAGTTCGCTGCCTTTTGTTGCCTACTGGCGCAGGAAGACAGGAGCAAGATGGGGACGAAGAGGTATATCTTTTTCATATTTTTATCTACAATCTTTTGCAAAAAAGCCCAATGCCCCAACTAACGCCCCTAATGTCACTTGCACCCAATTGATCAACCCATCGGTAATCACTGGTTGCACTGCCGAAAAAACAGCAAACGAAAAACCTATCAAGGTCGTTTTATAGCTTTTGAATAATTCCATGTTTTTAAATTTTACGTACCTTTGGTTTAAATGAAATTAGAAGACGCCATTCATGCGGCAGATGGCTTGGATTCAAAAAACCGACTAGCTACTGCCAAAATGATAGATACTAAAGTTGAAAGCGATATGGAAAAAGCATTAACAGTTATACGTAGTGAGTTTGTCACAATGCGCAATGAACTTGGTTTGGTGAAAACCGAATTAATGCACGTAGAAAATAAATTTTCTACCGTGTATTGGGTAGTTGGTCTTATGATTGGCTTTTCTACCGCACTATTAGGCATTATCATCGCGCTTAAATAACATATATTCTCTCTTCCTTCTCCACAACAGAAGAGGCTTGCCACCAGCAAATCGCCACGCTTCGAAAGCTTCACTAATTTTAGGATCTCTCGGATTTTTGTTCACCAGCCTTAAAAGCGTTGAATTTTCAAACGCAACGGTGCCTACATTAAAACAGAAAGAAGTCAACGCATCAAATTGATTTTGATTAATATTTGACTTGATTTTAGATGCCACCTTTTTTTCGAATGTTTTCAAAACGCCTTTCAAAATCTCAAGTGCTTCTGTTTTTTGTATGGCCGAATCGGTCATTTTTACGGCTCGGCCATCGGGGTAAAACGTGCACCCAACACCAATGGTAGGCACTTTACCCGCACACAAGTATGGTTTTAACACCATACCCTCCTCTTTGATCAGGAAATCAATACCGCCTGCAGACATCCTTCTTATTTCCATATTTTTCCTTTTTTCTTAATGGTTTCTAGTTCTGTTTCTAGCAAATTGATACGAACTAAAAACCTGGTTTCTCGTTTTTCTAACTCCTGCACTTTATGCGCTAATCGGCTTACCTCCAGCCGCAGATTACCCAACACCTCCCCATACGTTTGGGCAAATAAGTTGTTTGCTTCGGCTTGGGTTTTATTGCGGGTGAAGAACTGCGTGATGAGCATCGCACCCCCTGCCGTGCCCAAAAAGCCCCATAGGTTGAAATAGTCCATGCTCATAGTAGTACCACGCTTGATTTAGAATGACCCACACTGCTCGCTTTTTTCGGTTGCTGCAGCCTGTTTTTTAGATTTACCAATTCCGATTCTCCACGCATCGTTAAGCGCATCATGGCTGTTTGTAAAACTTGTTCACTGCTCGCACCTGAGTCCTCATCATTATTGATTTGAAATCCACCTATACGATCTACTTTTACCATTTGGTAAGGAATCAGACCAGCCAATGCCAGTGGAGCCAAAGCGCGTTGAATGCTTGTTACTAGCGATAGGTCACTATTTTTTAGTTGATTAAGCTGTATTTTTTCGTGTAATGTGTTTGCTAATTCTTTGCCTAAAATTGGAAGGATTGAATCCCGTTCTACACTTAGAATCTCGCTCCTCATCGCATTAAAAAGCTGGGCATTGATGGGTAAACAAGCAGCCGTAAACTCCTTGGACGAGTTGATAAACAACGTACGGTTATTGATTCGTGCCCTGGATTGGGCGTATTCTTTAAAATCAGCTAAATGAGCCTCTAAAAAATCGATAGCTAACTCCAGAAAACTAAAACCATCAGCCAAAGATTGTTTGCGTAATTGAGCAATCTTAGCCTCGCTGGCTGGTCGTGCATGGTCTTGATAGGCTACCGTGATGCCCGAATCTTGAATTTGCACAGCCCCAAAGGCTGAATAATTAGCCATAGCAAACGACAAACACGCTTTTTGTAGCAATTGTATCAATTCCCCCTTTGTTGTTTTGTCTGCTGATTTTCCCGAAATGAGCGCATTCAAACAATCGGATCCAATCGCGGGGATAATATGTTTAGCCTCCGCTTCGCTCAAAAATGATTGAATATTTTTAAGTTCGAAGGAGGCCGTAAAGGCACTATTTGCCAATTTTAACTCCTCACTATTTGTAAATAAAGCCATAGTCTAATTGCTTATTGGCACTGCCGTTTGATGCGATTGATCAAGTGTTTCTAATTGTATTTCGATCGTCTTTAGTTTAAATCCAGGATGTTTTTTAGTCCAGCCATTGTATTCAGCAATGAAATATATCGGTTCAAAAAGCACCTCGCGATAGGGCTGTTGCAGTGCTACATAGATGTTTAGTGCGATGCGTTTATCGCTACCCGACCCTCCACCGAGCCCTTTGCCTGGGCCGTCGCCCGTCAGGGCACTATCTAAGCCAAGCGCACTGCGCAGGTGTTGCGACGCTTCTCGGCTGTCTTCCAAAAAATTGCCGTCGCGTAATTTGTCATCAATCGGGAGTATTTTCCACGATTGACTTTCTCTCCCACCAGCATCTAAACCCACTTCTGTTAAGATAGTTTTGCCAGTGTTGCCAACACCTGTTAAGGTTTCGTCAATTAATTTTACCTTTTGCTGCTTGATTTGAAAGCGTTCATCATCGCTCATTTTATGCCAATTGGGATAATTCTCCGCCCAATATTTAAGTGGTATTTCTAAAATGAATTTCGCAGATAACAGGTTCTTCATTAATTGAACCTTTGATTTGGGAATCATCTGGGCCAATTCTGGCCAGCCTGACGTACGCCAACTATCCCATGGCGCCAGCTGATAATATGACTTGCCTGGCGAAGGATACGACACTGGATATATGAAATTACTGACCTCAGTAGCGGCTCTCAAATCCTCCGTAATCGTTGGATTATAAGGATCAAGAACAGGGATTTGCAATGTTGTTTCGTCCTCGATTTTAGCATCGGGCCAATTGGCGGAAACGAAACAAGTATCGATTATCCCTTTCTCATTCATCTTCCCCCATCGGCAATGGCTTGCGTCTTGTGTCGAGATATAGGCGATTTTATCACCAGCCCCATTCTTGATCAGTTCGGGGAAGATGTTTGCAAACCAAAAGAAGTCGGTCGATGCCTCACACAGGTAATGCTTAAACATCCGTGAGCTCAAAAAATCGGTTATTTCTGGGTTGTTGATTGCCTTTTCTTCATAACGCTGCTGCTCGTTATTCCAAAGCTGTTGCACGGCAATCACCGCCCGCCCCTGCAAAGCGCGCGATTTCCAATCGAGCAAAGCCGCTAGTTCTGTATTTTTAGCGACTAGATCAATGATTTGTTGCGGGAAGTCATTCCCTTCGCCCCAAGAAGAAACAGGCGAATTACCTTTCTCTTTTTTTATTGGAGCAGAGGGTTGTACCTTTGGCTTTTCGATAGCCATAATTAGGTTGTGTGAGCTAAAATGACTCATTGGCAAATCTCCCACCCGTTGAACTTGGTCACTAAAATTGGGTGCATTTTTATCAATCGATCACCACCAAGCACTTTGATATTACGCGTGTAGTTTGCGTAGTGCTGCGGATTCTTCGCGGTGCTTTTGCTTGAGCAGGCTCCGACTAAAACCGCTTTTTTTAATGTGATTTTATTACCACCTTCGTCTTTCTTCAAGTCACAGGTTACAAAGGTGATCGAAAAGGGTATCCGCTGGCCATCTGTATCGCGCATTTGCATCGTCTGGAGCATGTCAGCCACTCGTATCAACCTCATATCTGTATCGTGCATTCGCATCGCCTGGAGCATGTCAGCCACTCGTGTCAACTTCATATAGCAAAAGTGGCCAAGTTGTTAAACCCTCCAAAGGTCAATGGTGGTTCACTAGCGATTAAACACTAGCTTGAACGACTTTAAAAAAAGTCGCATGTCTGTGCAGTCAGCAAGCCACACAACTGTCTTAAAAACAGCTCATTAAATAAAAATAAAAAAAATTTCAGCACATCGCAGACACGATTGACCAAGACACGCCCTAACGCGCCAGGGAAAGTAAAACCCTTTTTTTACGATATATGAAACCATTTTCAACTGATGATTAGTTCGGAAACACGTGAGCTGTAGCCATAGTCGTGCTGAAATTTGCCGATGTATAGGGTATCCATGGCATCACTTAGATGAGTGGCGTCTTCTTGTGGGATTAATTTGTTTGCCTCGCTGCGTTTGTCTTTTTCGAATCCGTTTTTGCCAATTCTGACACCTGCCAATTGCATAGATGTAAGTACATTTTTGCAATTTTCACGATTGAATCGTATCGGTTTAAAGGCTTGATCACTTTCCCTAAAGATGGCTTGCCACATGCGGTAACGCGTATCGTGGCGCGGTTGTTGGCCAATGTACTTTCCGTACACATGCCAGCCATTTAGTCTAAATTGGTCGATGACCATATCGGATAGTGATTTTAGGCGCGAGGGATCGGTCGCGATGGCCGTGTGATCGTAATAAAAAAATACCTCGTGGCAATTGTGTGGCTTGTAGTACGCACAGAAATCGTCGATTAAATCGGGCAGTATCTTCATCTCCTTCGAGGTAGTAAACATCGATTTCAGGACTTTGAAAAAAGCTCCTGTTTCCTGCCCGACAACTAGACTATTGATAGCTGCATTATAGTCCATCGCTATTTCCAAAGGTTTGTTTTTGATCAGGTCACGATCGAAGCTGCAGTCATTCGACTTTCCCTGTTGGTTTTCCATGGATGAAAAATCAAAGGCATCATAGGTATGTACGTCCAAATCAAGCAAATAATAAAATCCGTTGTCCGTATTGATTATGCGTCGGTTTAAAATGGAGGCTTCGAATTCAGGCCTAGCCAGCTCGCGTCGCCATTGCTTTATTTGCTCCACGCCAAGTATCTCGATGTTGTCTAATGTGGAGGCCTCGCTATAATACACACTTCCGCGGCGCAGTTCGTTTAGTACTGTAGCGTATTCTTTGAGCTTTCGAAATAAATACGCTTTTCTACTGGCGGATGTTAATGCAGCTTTAAACTCTACCTCAATCGCGTTGGAAGTTAATTGAAGATTTATGATTTGTTTTATTTTTTCGTGATCTACTTGCTGTTCTTTTTCAAAAATCCATTTCGATTTTGGCGTGGGGGGCATATCGGTAAACATGGTAACCATGTGATGATGAGCCAGATGCCCAAACACTTCGCGATTCCCCCTGTTGGTTGGCGCGATGTCTTCCATGTAGCGCGAATGGTTCAAAAACCTCGCCTCATCGCAAACAATGGCGTCTAAGTTTTTGCCATTGGCTAGGCCAGGCTGATCTTGCGAGATGAGATGGAACACATGCCCATTAAACCAAAAAATAGCATGGTCAGCGGTTAAGATAGGATAAATAGCCTGGGGTATTTGCAGCTCTTTTGGTGGGGTTTTTCTAACCCAAAAATGTACGTTATTTTCGTATCCGAATTTCTCCCACGCTTTAATTAATGGGGGCAAAGTTCGTTCTAAAAGCTGTTTATAGGTTGCACCGACAATGCCCGTTGCTCCGCGGGGCATTAAATTGGCACCTAAAATAGTGCGATAGGCAATGGGGCCTTGCGTTTTCCCAGTAGCCCTGCCCCACACGCCGTACTCCTCTTTAGCACTAGTGAGTATCGATTTTTGCTGTGGCTTGTTAAACCATAATTTGACATCTCTCATCTAAACATCCTCTTTTACTTCATCTTGATCTAACCTAGTTTCAAGTGGACTAACTTTAAAAGACTTCAGTAGTTTTTTTACTTCCTGGTCGGGGTATTCCATTTTTTCGAAACCCAATTGCGCTGGATCCAAAACAATCACTGGGTTGATGGGCTCCCATTTGCTTAAATCAACATTTTCAGCTTCTGGCTTATCCAAGCCACGCAAAACACGCAACTCCTTAAAAAAAGCTGCAGAAGCTTTAAAATCACCATTGGAAGCCGCTTCAAACATTAACTCCTCGCCTTGTTGAATCATCTGACCACGTGCAAATGCTTTATCATCGAGGGTTTGAGTTGATAAAAAAAATTGTTTACACATCTCGATGTCGGCGTAGGCTTGGCGTAGACTTATCTTAAAACGCTCCACTTGCCACTCGGCAAGCTCCTTGATACGCAGGGGTCTAGAAAAGTCTTTTTTGTTCGTTTTAATCAACTTTCCTTCTTGCATGCGCTTATCGAGTTCGGTTATCCGGGTCAAAATATTTTTATCAACCTCGTCCAAGCTATCCAAATCGTGAGCCAACCAGCATTTTAAAATGCGATCTAAGGCCGTATTACCTTGTATGTCTTTCGGTTTGATATTACTCATGATTTTTTAACTCGTTAAGGCGTGCAAGCTGTTTGTCGCGCAATTCTTGTGTTTTTGTTCGATTCTTGTATGCTGGGTTCGCTAATCGCTTATTTGCCTTGCTAATCGATTGATACAACAACTGTATTTCTTTTTCTTTTGGGATTTCTTTTTTAGCTGGAAGCGTTTCAAAGTGGCCATATTGGTCAAAAAAGTTAATTTGTGCCCATAGCTCTGTTTTTCGTTGATGAAGCTTCAGTAGCTGCTTGGCGGTTTCAAAAAGAATTTTTTTAGACGTACTCAAATCCAATACTGCCATATTGCGTTCGATTTGCTTCACAACCTCATCCCGATTTTTCTTCAATGCTAAGTACTTACTTGTGTCGGCATCCAGATTGTTTTTTTGTGGTGAGTGGCCTTCCTCTTTTGGATTGATATGCGTTGTCCCCCCTGCTAATTTCTCTAGTTCCTCGTTTAACTTTTTCCTATTATACGAGTCGCTGTTTACTTGAAAACGCTGTTTGAGGAACGCGTTATTTCCGAATTGCAAGTACAAGGCTACGCCATCGGCATAATCCATATCCGAGTTAAACCATTGCTTTATTTTTTCCATTCGAAATCGGATTTTTATGACACTGACATTTTTGACTATCTTTGTATTGAATGGATTTGACCAAAATAAATGAACTACTTAATGGCTTAGATGACAAGAGTCGTTCTTCCATTACACAATTGATAGACGAAAAAATTAGCGATGATATGGAAAAAGTGATCATGACCATGCGTAATGAATTTAGTCTATTGAATAGCAAATTCGACCATATAGAAGAAAAGATTGCTACGGTATACTGGGTGATAGGAATTGCTGGCACCGTGCTAACAGTCATGATTGGACTGCTTGCACTAAAAAACTAAGTCATCCAAAAAAAGACCTCACCGATCGGCAAGGTCTTGAGAAGATTTTTATTTTGTAACGTATGCTAATTACTTTTTAATGAGACCTTTACGGGGGCTACATCAGTTGGAACATCACCCTTATAAATATAATATGGACAAGTTCCATACGCTTCAAAAACCACTTTGATACCCACTGACCCCGTTGGCCCTGTGCCTAAATCGACTTCAGAAGAAACCACATTTGCGGCCAGCCCTTTGCTTCCAATTTGCATAAATTCACCCGTAGCACCTGCGCGAGGAACGAGCACAATACCACGATAGTTTTTTATGGCCGTCAGGGTGCCTAAATTTTCGGCACTTAGCTGTGGTATAAAAAACTCTGCGGGCCCTTGTTTGTAAATTTTAGATAGGTCTTCTCCCTCTAATGTTGATTTAAAACCTGATTTTTTATACAGGGGAGCCATTGCGATGGGCTTTTTACCTGCTTGCATCACGTGGTGGCCTAAAATTTCCACTAACGACGCAGCGGTAGTACTTGGTTTCGGTGTCGCGATTGTTTTAAGCCAATTAAGCGGGATAAAATACGCCTCTTCGGCCAGTCCACTTGGGCTATCAACGCCATCGGCAAATTTTAGTTCAAAATCGGTGATCAAATTATAGATGTTGCTCATGTTGTTTCCTTTTAATACTCGGTGACTGCCTTGCTGCCGATTTCAACCAAATACGCGCAGGCCTCAGCATCGTTCTCTAACGCTTCTTTCGTGTATTGTTTATTCATTTCTGGAATAAAAACTCCATAATGGACACGGTATTTAACAGGTGATGTACCTGCTGAATTTTCTCTTTTTTTTGTTTCTTTTTCCATCTTTCTACTCTTGATCATTTACTCTCATTGCCTCCAAGTCGCAAAATTCGAATCCCATCGCAAACGATGTTCGCCATTCGCAAAGTTCATGGTGGTAGAACGTTGACACGTTATCCAACAAGCCTTCGCCATCAAGCCCTATCACTAAATTTTCCCTAGGAGTCGCAATAATCCGCTGTGAAGCACCCATCCAAGTACATGGTACTATTTTCACTTTATCAAGCGCGGTATCCAGGTAGTACATGCTTTCCGTACTACCTTCTGGAATATATTTGCCGTAGCGCTCGCGGTAATCCAATCGATACTTCCTCCACAAATTCGGACTCATATACAGATTGTAACCTTCGTCATCCATGTAGCATTCAGGCATTGCCTCTAACATTAGTTCAACTTTCGAAACAGCATTGTTTGCAGTGATTAGGCCAGTAGCTACAGGTAACAATCCTGTTCCTGTTACATTATTTTCATCAGAAATCGCATTTTTAATAAGAGTGCCGTATCCGTTAGCAGTAGTACGAACGCTTGATTTATCACCCTGCACTCCATTGTAAGTAAAATTGTTAACTTCTGATGCAATTCGCTTATTAAGCGTTTTTGCGATGTGCTCGACGAACGGTATCTCTCCTAAGGCTTCATTTTTCCTATATTGGCTCATCCAAGTATTACGAAACTCGGTAGAATCAAGCAGGAAATCGCGTTTATAAAGATGTGTATAAATCCGTCTGCCCGAAAATTGCAAGTCATCAGATACCGCATCGAATTGATTACGAAATCCTCTGACACCATCCTTGATGGCAATTTTTGTTAATTCGAGACTGCCTTTTATCCCATACATTGGCGTGACATGATTGGTCATACTAAATGAATTGACCAGAGTTGAAATCAATTGGGGATGATATGCACCCACATATGCTTCTAAGGCATTGGCATCTTGTTGTGAAAACTTCATTTATATATTTTTTAAGGTTGAAATTATTTGCCAAATCGGCTTCGCAGCTCGCGATCAAAACTGGTTTCAAAATTTGGTTTAGAGGGCTGCCTCACGCGATCAACAGGTGTAATAACCTTTGTGCGTGATTGTGCAGGTGCTTTTAGTTTGGCTGATAGCTCCTCGATGTCTGCTTCTTGTTCGACAAGCGTATTTTCTAATGCATCCACGCGCTGTTTGAGTTCAGCGATATCCGCTTCTTTTGCCGTGAGTGCTTCCTCCAAAACAAACACGCGTTGTTCGAGCGTGTCGGTTGTTGTCTCTGGTACTTCTTCTAATTCGTCCATATTTTTTATTTTTTTGTTTGAAAATTTGGTCTTAAAGCCGGTGATAAACTTTTCAAAAAGAGGTTTGTCGATGCCGTATTGTTTTTGATAAAAGGCCGCCATTTGATTAAGGGTTAATGTTTGGATATTTTGAGGGATGTTTTCCGCTGGGTAGGTTTCAATGAAGTCGATTAACCCTGCTTCTATCGCTTCGTCGGGGGTGAAATAATTATCTTCGAAATTCATCCAATTGGCTTTAATGAACTCGACTGATTTCCCAGAACGTTGGGCGATTAGATCAGTAATGATGCTGTCATATTTTTCCATTGTATCGGCAGCTTTGCGCATCTGTTCGGCATTGCCGTATTCGCCGCTACTCACGTTATGAAACATCAATAAGCTCCCCTTAGCCATGTGGATTATGTTGCCAGCGAGTAAAATCATGGCCGCCATCGATGCGGCGACACCGTCGTTATACGTATGTATCACGCATTTCGATGCCTTTAACACGTTAAAAATTGCTAAGCCTTCAAAGACAGAGCCTCCAGGTGAATTAATTCGAATGTTGATGCGCGAGGCTGTTTTTTCGAGTTCTTGAAAACGTTTGAGAAATGTTTTCGCATTATTATCGCCTTCGCCAATAATGCCATAGATGAGGATTTCGGCTATACTTTCCTCCGCGCTGACGGTGATAGAACAATTTGGCTTATGCATAAAAAAAGGCTGACACTTGATTTAAAACAAATGTCAGCCTTCGGAAAAGTTTAGGAAAGGTCAATGGGTGCAGCTGGCGTTTAAATAGATGGAGCTGTCCCAGTTTGTGATACCGAAAAACTGAATTGATACCCGTTTTTGTGTTTGGGCAGTTTTCCTGTCTGCGACTCTTCTTCTAACAAAACAGGATTGTTGGGTTCGCCAATGATGTATATGCGATCATTGTTGTCCTCCAAACGAAGCACGGCACGCCTGCCAACAAATTTTAACAAGCTATTTTCCACCTCGTCAGAAATGCGATGAATATCAAAAAAACCACCATAATGATATACCAAACCATGTGGGGTGTTTTTAATTTTGCGTGTTAGTTCAGCTTGACCAGCTATTTCTATCCCTTCCCATCCCTTCCCATCTAAAAAAATAGCAGGGGCAAAACTTTTAAAATCAGTGTGATAGGCTATTTTTATGCAAGCGATAGCCCCTATCGTCGTGCCTTCGAAAATTGTATTCATTAAAACAATGTTGGTTGATACTGGTCGTGATCTATAAAGAAAAGAGGCCGTAACTCTCTTGGTAGGTCGCTCTGGTGATTTTTTCGTGCATGGTCGCGGATTCGTTCACGAAAAAACCATCTTTTTAACTGCGAAAAGGGAAAGTCATCCTCAGAAAAGTCATAAAAATTGATAAACTCTTTGATCGCAAAATCAATCTTATCCTCTGGGCAAAAAGGATGATTCACCCATTTAAAAAGCTCTTTTAATATCAGATTTTCGATCGTTTTCGAAAAATTGATAATATCATGACGCGATAAATATTGCCCATATTCCTCTTTTACCCCCTTGCCCAAAACGAAGGGATAAACCGCCCCTAATTGACTTTCTTTAGCTGATTTTTCGAATTTGTGATTCTGATTTTTGAGCAAAAGTTTTAACAAGGAGCACGCGTAATGTCGTTCGTGGAGGTATAAGCAGCTGCCATAATGCTTGCCAAGGTATTGGCGTACGTGCGGGTAGACAGGGAGATGAATGATGTTCGACATCGGTGAGGTTTATTATTGAGGCCAAATATATGCATTTATATTGCATTATTGAAATATAAATTCATTAAATAGAATACCGACGAATCTTAATGGTCGGTATTCTATTTAATAAACCTTAATTGACTCTGATAGTACTATTCAACAACGTTTCAATTGCCATTAAAAACAGTAGTGGAATTTTTAACTCGCGACTAGGTAAACTTTCATCCGAGCCAATAATTACCAGCTCAATCACGGTTCGCATTGGCGTTTCAAAATCATTTGATTTAATTCCTATCAGTTGACAGGATTTAATAAAAGAAGAAAAATCAGCAGCTGTTAATTGATTAGTTTCTTCTTGAGTTACTAGAATTTCTTGTGTCATAAATAAAATGGAATACTCTATAAATTGAGTCGCCAAAATAATATTTGGTATGACAACTTGCATCATCTGAAACTTACCTAATTTCTACCAGTTTCTTACTAGTATTTCTTACTAGTTTTTGGATACGTGGAAAATTGAGCCTTGATTTTGGGAAGTTTGGGTTAATTTCTGTATCAATTGAGTTCGGCGAGGAGGGCTCCCTTTTGTTTTTTTGACCCCTGTTTTTTTGCAAATATTCTCCAGATGAAAATCAAATGATCGTGCAGAGTTGAACAATAATATTTCAGTGATATGTTGCCTCTTTAAACCAGCGCAATAGTGTTTAGCAACAACTATTTCTGTTTCGGTCAACCTGAAAAGTATACAGTTTGATTCAAAAATGTCTTGAGGAGATTGTTGTTCATTTGTTAGATGAGCTACCTTAATAGGAGGTAATGGAACGAAAGCCTGCTCCATAGTCGCCTTTCTTACTTTCAATGCCGAAGAAGCTTTATTTTTTTTAACTGGATGCTGCCATGTATTTCGTGACAAATGGCGGACGAGAAGCCCGTTGAATACTAAAAAACCAGTATTTAATGCAAAACTAATGACTGATTGGTATGAAATGGGAATTTTCGAGCAGATCGCTTTATTCTTTCTTGCTACCGATAAGACATTTTTTAGATTACTAAAGCCATTGACAGGCTGGAAAACTAATGTGATGTCTAACAGTAGCGATTTAATACTTGATGTTTCAGTGTCAGGGAGTAGAATTAAGGCGCATGTATTTTTATCATCCGATAAAAAAATCTCTCCGCATGAATAGCATAGGTCAAAAGCTGTTTTTATTAATTTGTCCCAATCAATTTCACTTGGTTCGTTGTCTTTGGTATCCAAAGTCATACCAAAAAAGTGAACACCTTTATTTTTGTCAAAAGCTTTTGTGAGAATCTCTACAACTATATCTCTATCCTCGTATCGCGCCTTCACCATTCACAAAGATAGTTGTTAGTTTAATATTAAAAAAAGATTAATATATATCGTTTTTGTCGACTATAAATAATAGATAAAATAGCATTTTGTTATTTTGAAGCCATTTCAGATTAAAAAGGATCTGTTTTTTGACTCTTATTTCACCTTGTCCCATACTGTCCCACGCTGTCCCATTTTTAAGCTATCAAAAGCATATTGCATATTGATTAAGGTATTGATATATAGATAATTAAATAAAATAAATATCTTATAGGACAGATGGGACACGTGGGACAGCGTGTTTTTGTGTTCTAGCGAAAACGTGTTTTTTTTTGAAACGTATAATCAAAAAAAATGCCCGACCCTTTTGAAGTCGGACATTTTAAATGAAATGATATCTAAACCTAGTTTTGCTGATATGCCTGTTTTAATCCTTGATTTTGGTTTGCAAGCGCATGAAATGTCTTTTTGAAAACATCAGGATCAGGATACTGCATGGCTATTTCAAAAATGGAAACCACTGTTTCTATTGAAGTACCCGTGAATGGAATGAAAATGGTGAATGTCTCCATACTTAGACTGTCCGACCCTATTTTAATAATCCTTAGCCCATTTTCTGTGCCGATTCTGTCGTCCGTAAGAGTTTCTCCGAAGACTGTTTTGAAGGTGGTTGTTTTTTTCTGGTTTCGCATATCAGATTGATTTATAAATAAAGGCTCAGGTCGCTGCGAAACCAGCTGGATACCAGAAGAGATAAGGACTTGCACCTTTTCGCCTGAGCTTTATTTTGATTAAGAAAGTTTTGAGTTGGATTGCTCCAACTGATTTCGCACTTCAAACGTGGGATTATTTTTTTAGAAAAACAAATTCGTTTTTTCCTCTACCAAATCCTCCTCCTCATACACTACACCCATTTCGGCATATTTGGCCTTTAGATTATAGGCACTTTCATTACGTATTAAATCAATTCCTAGTGCTGCATATTTAAACTGAAAGCACCAACTACGCTTACCCCCAAAATATTTCCGTACTCGCGCCACGAATATCTTATCATCACTTTCTAGATATTTCTCGAGGGTGGCTTTATCTAGCATATTGGGGTCGCGACGTTCCTGTAGCATTTTGGCGTAATCGTGGTAAAT
>Ga0114967_10001802_pt1 | contig 18007 bp, 21 predicted proteins | sample M_130628_MF_Meta_FD_92639 | JGI IMG/M metagenome (GOLD analysis project Ga0114967, IMG submission 92639) | Freshwater microbial communities from Lake Montjoie, Canada to study carbon cycling - M_130628_MF_MetaG | ecosystem: Environmental > Aquatic > Freshwater > Lake | place: Lake Montjoie... | reverse complement strand
GAAAGTAGTTTTAGCATCTTCTACATTACCTAAACCCAATTGGCTTAAGCCTAAATAATAGTTAGCTTCTGGATTTGATGCAGCTAATGGTGTTGCTAATTTTTTTGCAGATTCAAATCTGTTATAATCATACATTTTTTTTATATCTGCAACAGTCTGTGCAGATATTTGATAACCGCTAAATAAGATCGTTAAAGCGGCAATTAATTTTGTTTTGTAGTTAATCATTTAAAAATTTATATTTTGTTTTATCTGTTTTTATTTACTTATTAATGAACATTCACATCTCGTATTAACACTTCCATTTGTAGTGGAAACAATTTACTTTTACTAAATACCAATTGTCCATCTCTACCTAAGTAGTTTGCAAATCCTGTACCAAGTCCAGGGTATCCTTCTTTACTAATAAAAAATAATTCGCGGCAATATGGATATTCTTTCAGTCCAATATATGCCTGATAAGGCTTTCGGTATCTTGTTATACTATCGTTATAAGGCAAAATGCCAACCACATCAAGCTTCTTTAAAAAAGATTCTGTAGTTGTATCTGCATTATCTGCTACCCAGCTTACACCAATTACACCAATTGATTTAGGATTGGTTTGTACATAATTAATTAAGTCTTGACATCCTTTTGCAGCATAATTATTTTTCGTCATTGGAGCACCTTGCAAAACTGTATCTTGTATATAACGCACTGTGCTTGAATTTTGATTGTCGAACACTAATTGCACATCTGTAGATTCTCCTTTTAATATTTTTGTAAACTCTGCTTGCGTATATTCGCTTTTAGCACCTTTAGCTACAATAAATGCAACTGCATCTCTTAACATAGCCAATTCTCTTGTTACAGCTATTTTCTTTTGCTCGCATATTTTTTTTTCATCAGCAGTTAATTTTCGAGTAATGAAAATTAAACGAGTTGTATCTTTTATAAAATCTTGAATACAATCAGCTTCAGGTTTGTATACCGCTTTAATTTTTGCTTTTGGATATCTTCCTTCAAAAATTTTAATCTGTTCCTCCATGATTGGTTTGTAGGTTTCATCTACACTTATGGCAATAGCACCCATTGTTTGATTATCTGGATAGATTGCAGCATCATCGCAAGCTGCAAATACAAAACAAATGGCTATTGTTAATAAGGAAAGTATTTTTTTCATAATGGTTATTTTTACAATGTTAAACTAAAAAAAAATAAAGAAAAATATATCTAGGAATTTTGCAACTTATTTAATTTTAATAATATTTAAAGTAATTAGCGCTCTTACTAATCTAAACAAACCATAAATTCCAGAAATAATTGCAAACCACACAATAAATGAATGACCTAAGTAACTATCAAAATTATTGGAAGTATACAAAAAGGTAGCAACTCCTAAATACATAATGGCTCTTGCCAAATCAAATAAATAAGAAACAGAAATTATTTTTCTTTCAGGTCTATCATAAGTAGGTTGTGTGCTTTCCGACATACCTGCAAATATACAACTATGCATCTTAAAATAAAGTCAAAATTTTATGACAATGTATTATGTTTTCTTTACCAAAAAAACACAGCAAGTCCACCTATTTTCAATTAATATTGCTAATTAATCGGAATATATATGCCAATAAAATTATCTGTAAATGTAAATAAATTTGCTACACTTAGAAATGCTAGAGGTGGCAACAATCCAAATGTATTGCAGGTAGCACAAGACTGCGAGCATTTTGGTGCTGATGGTATTACTGTGCATCCTAGGCCAGACGAAAGGCATATCAGATACAGCGATGTGTATGAAATTAAAAAACATATACAGGTAGAATTGAATATAGAAGGCAATCCGTTAGAGGAAAAGTTTGTACAATTGGTATTAGATGTAGTACCTGCGCAGGTAACTTTAGTACCTGATGCAATTGGGCAAATTACTAGCAATCATGGTTGGGATACAATTGCCAATAAAAAATACCTGTCAGAAATATTAGCAACATTTAAAAAAGCAGGTATTAGAACTAGCATATTTGTAGACCCTTCTGCAGCAATGATAGCAGGTGCTAAGGAAACCGGCACCGATAGAATAGAATTATATACAGAACATTATGCTGCCAATTATAGTACGAATAAAGAAGTTGCGATACAGCAATATATTATAGCTGCAGAAAAAGCGAACGAATTACAATTAGGCATTAATGCTGGTCACGATTTAGATTTAATGAATCTGCAATATTTTGGAAAGCATATTCCGCAATTATTAGAAGTAAGTATTGGGCATGCATTAGTATGCGATGCAATTTATTTGGGTTTGCAAAATACAATACAATTATACAAAAGGCAAATTCATGAATTGTAGAATTGTTTATTTAATTGCTTGTTTATTGATTATATCCGCATGCGATAGAATAGATGAAGCTACTAAAAAACAGCTTAAAAAAGAAGGCAAAAAAGTAGCAAAACAGGTAGCTGGCGCTGCACAACATTTTGATGGCAAACATACATTTGTAGCATTTGAGGCAAAGCAAAATACGCAGCGAATAAAAATGTTTTGGAAAGACAATAATGGCAATATACTTGGAAGTTTGCAAAATTTAAAAACATATGTAGAAAGCCAAGGAGATACATTGTTGTATGCATGTAATGGTGGTATGTATATGCAAAACCAATCGCCATTGGGTTGGTATATAGAAAATGGGAAGGAGAGAAAACCTATCAATACCAAAGCTGGCAAAGGCAATTTTTATTTAAACCCAAAAGGAATTTTTTATGTGCAAAAAAATAATTTGACTAAAATTAGTTCTATACAATCAGAAAATGATAGAAAAAAAGTACCTGCAAGCACAATAAATTACTTAACACAAAGCGGCCCAATGCTAGTGCATGAAGGTAAAATAAATGCATTGTTTACACCAAGCAGCCTAAATATTAATATTAGAAATGGTATAGGTATTTTACAAAATGGCAATGCTTTATTTGTGATGAGCACCTACCCGCTTTGCTTTTATGATTTTGCAAAATATTTTGCAGACAAGGGTTGCAAAGAGGCATTATACTTAGATGGATTTGTAAGCAGAACTTATTACCCTGAAGAAAATTATGAGCAATTAGATGGTGGTTTTGGGGTGATGATTGGTGTGGTGAGAAAGAGGTAGAAATATTTTTACCAGTCCACTATTGCACTTTTTCCTAAGCCAAACATTTCTTTCATTTTAAAATTAATGCCAATTTCATTATTTGTACCAGCTAGGTTATATACATTTCTACCATAATGCAAGTTGAATTTTGGAAAATTTAAACCTACCCCAAAACTAAATCCAGCCATACCAAGTTTTTCTTTCAAGGCCAATTCGCCGCGGCGTTGATGGCTGTAACCTACATTTAATTCTAATCTTTTTCCCAATAATAAATCTACTCCAAAATTAAAATGTCTGAAAAGTTTATCTGCAAAATAAGTATTTACTGCAGTATCTGTATTACCAAAAAAACTATTATCTACTTTATCGGCAGGGTTATCATAACGAATATCCCATTGATACAAATGATGCACAATAGCATTTAAACGAAAAGGTGCTTTTAAAAACTTTTTACTGATGCCTAATTGCATATCAAATGGTAATGGCTCACTACCAGATTGTGTACTATATTTATTGAATTGAAACCCAATATTTTTTGCCAACATTCCAACATACAATTGTTTAGCAGTATCAAAGTATATCACTCCAGCATCTGCCATTAATCCAGCACTTTGTAAATCTGCTAATTGACTATTTACAAATTTCAAGGAAGCACCACCGCGCCATTTTTTCTTATAACTTTTACTAGCACTTATTTGCGCACATATTTCTGTAGCCATTACATTGTTTAATGTTTGTCCAAAATAATTTGTAGCAGTAATTTTTCCGTGATTCATATAGCTAATACCTCCAGCAAATGTAGTTTTTAGCTTTGGCGAATAACTAGCATACATAGTATTAGAGTATGATGAACCTGTAATGAAAAAATTTTGATTGATAGATAATTGATTATGAAGAGAAGGTCTTAGCAAAGCCGGATTGGCAAATGCAAATGCAACATCCTCGCTAGGATTACTCACTATCATGCCACCCATACCTGTAGCATGTGCGCTATTAGATAATCTTAAAAACTGGTATATGCTTTCTCCTCCAGTAACTTGCGCAGTGCAAAAGCTATAAATGGTAAAAAAAAACAAGGTTAAAACGATTCGCATATTGTATTTAACGTAGATTTAGCGAATATATTATTAATTATTCAATTGGATATAATTGATTTGCAAATAGTGAAAAACAAAAGTAAAAAATGGTTGTATTTATTAGGTGTATTTGCATTCGCATATGCTTTGGTCGACCATTTTCTGCTTCAAAAAATACCAAAAATTTATCCAGATTTTGGTGTAAGTATTCCAAGTGGCTATACCGTACATGGGATCGATGTAAGCAAATACCAAAAAGATATTGATTGGAAATTAGTGAGCGCGATGCGCGATAAAGGTGCTAAGTTAGATTTTGCCATTATCAAAGCTACAGAAGGTGTTAACCTAATGGATAAATGCTATAAATACAATTGGAAAGGCTGTAAAGAAAATGGATTAATTCGCGGTGCTTATCATTATTTTCATCCGAACCAAGATGGCAAAAAGCAAGCTGAATATTTTATAAAAAACACCTGTATTGAAGGCGGTGATTTAGCACCTGTGGTAGATGTAGAAGAAACGAATGGCGTAAAAAATGAAACTTTAAAAACTAGACTAAAAGATTGTTTGTATACTTTACAAGACAAATACAATTGCAAACCTATTATATATTGCAATGTAGATTTTTATAGAGCACATCTTGCTCCTGATTTTGATAATTATCCACTTTGGGGTGCGCATTATTATGTAAACAAGCCAGACATTAATAGAGATTGGACCATCTGGCAACACAATGATAGAGGGCATGTAAATGGTATAGATGCCAATGTAGATTTCAATACGATAAATGGCACATTGATGAATTTAAAAAGTTTATGTGTGGATTAAATTTTGCTAATTTTCATCCCTAACTTGTCTAAAATTCTTAGCGCATTTGAATTACCTTTGCACTATGCAAAAAATCCTATTCATTCTGCTTCTGCATATAGCATGGTTAGGGAATTGTATTGCCCAAACAAAATGCTCAGAAGCTATCACAAAAGAATCCAACCTTTTCATTAAAAAGAAAGAACCGCTTAAAGCAATTTATTTATTAGAATCTAGTATAAAAAAATATCCAAACTGCGCTGCTAGTTATGAAAAACTTGCCGAATTATATTACACTACCAAACAAGTAAATAAGGCTATAGATGCTGTAAAAAATTGCTTGCAAATAAATACAGCAACAGGTACAAATGCATTTTATTCTCTACAAAATGTAATGCAGACAAACCATGACGAAGAAGGCTACACTGCCTTGCTTCAGCAAATAGCCAAAGTGCCAAGTTTGCCAACTGCCAATAAACAATGGATAGAATCCGAAAAACAAAATCTACAAATCAAGCAACAATTAAAAAATTCACCAACTACAAATTTTCCAATAAACCTTGGCAGCCAATTCAATACCAAATACAATCAAACCTTTCCATCGCTTACATTAGATGCAAATACCATGGTATTTACAAGTGTTATCAATGGATTAAATGAAGATTTTATGGTGAGCTATTACGACACTTGTAATGGATGGAGCAAGGCCGAGAATCTTGGATATCCGCCAAACACTGGCAGCCCAGAACGCAGTGCACGCATTAGTGCAGATGGCTATTATTTATTTTTTACGCGTTGCGATACACGCAGCGAAAATGGCTACGATGGTGGCGGGTGTGATATTATTTTCTGCTACAAAATGAATGATGGCAATTGGAGTAGCCCACAAAAATTTGGTGCTACTATCAATAGCCCCGACTACGAAGGAGAACCATGCATTAGTAGCGATAATAAAACAATGTATTTTGTAAGCGATAGAAAAGGTGGCTATGGAGGCAAAGATATTTGGAAAAGTAAATTTTCTGGAGGCTTTTGGCAAGCACCTGTAAATTGTGGAGCGAATATCAATACAGCAGGCAACGAAACTAGTCCTTTTATACATCCAGATAATGAAACATTTTATTTTGTAAGTGATGGACATAAAGGAATGGGCGGCACAGATTTTTACATGAGCAAATGGAAAGGAGATACTAATTATAGCAACCCTATCAATCTTGGCTATCCCATTAATACCGAAGGCAACGAAAATAGTATTAGTGTAAGTGCCAATGGAAAATTTGGTATTATTGCTACCCAAAATACTTCAGATAAAAACAATTTAGATTTGTTTCAATTTCAAACCTACCCCGCAATAAGGCCTATTAATACGCATTGCATTAAAGGTAGAGTGTATGATAAAAAATTAAATGCTGGACTGAATGGCTATGAAGTGCAATTATTGGATACGAATAGGAATCTCGTAAAAACAATTAAAAGTAATGATGGCGATGCAACTTTTGCTTTTGCGATGTTAGATAATCAATTTTACACAGTTATTGTAAATGAAAATGATGGTTCTAAAGAATTTACCACCACCATCGATTTACGCAAACCAAATATGCCTACAAATATATGGTTACCAATTCCTTTAAAAATTCAAGGCCAAAAGGACACATTGTATTCTTTTTCTTTTCATCATAATTCGTGGCAAGATACTAGCCAGGGTTACATGAAAGCTATGTATCCGCAATGGACACGCTACCCCGATGACAGTGTTCATTTTGAAGCTATAATCGTGCACAATATTTATATAGATACTAGCTTTACGCGTACAGTTTGTTTTAGTGATAGTGGCTATGCAGATTATTTAAATTATGTAAATGCCATATTAGCTGCTAAACGTTTGGAATTTAAAACATATTTTGAATGGTATAAAAAGTATCTTCTTTATATTGGATTCCCAGAAGAAAATATCCATTTATATTTTGAAGAGGCTGCATGGAAAGATGATAGACTATATGCTATAGATTTAAACGTTATAGAGCATTATTAAAACCACTAAAATAAAGTACGAAATTTGCAACAATGATAACAATAATTAGTGGCACAGGCAGGCCCAATAGCAATACCAAAAAAGTAGCAAACAACTATCAAGCATTTTTACAAGAGCTTAATATTGAAGCAAATGTTTTAGATTTAGAATGGATGCATACTACAAATAGGGATGATCAGTTTATTGCTGTAGAAAAAAAATATTTAATTCCTGCAGAAAAATTCATCATCATCACACCAGAATACAATGGCTCTATACCTGGCCTCTTTAAACTTTTGATAGATATTAGTGATATTAAAAATGCCTGGTATAATAAAAAAATATTATTAACTGGCGTATCTAGCGGTAGAGCTGGCAATAATAGAGGCATGGATAATTTAACGAATATTTTTAATTATTTAAAAGCACATACTTTCTACAATAAAATACCTTTGAGCCAAATCGAAAACGAATTGACCGAAGATGGTCTTTTGAAGAATGCATCTACCATTCAATTAGTCAAAAAACAGTTAGAAGATTTTATCAATTTTTAAATGAGAAACAGCAGTCCGCTTAAGCTATTATTAGTATTATCACTAGTAATGCTAATGGAAATTTTTGCTTACCAAACCTTTATGGATTGGAGCAGAAATTTAAAAAGTCCTTACAAACAAATATTTACGATAACTTACATTTCGCTTGCTATAGGCTTTTGGATATTTATGTTTGCCTTTCCAATATTAAGAACCTTTACTACTTACCCTACTTTAAAGGCAGTTATATCCATCATCATCATGGCATTTGTATTTGCCAAAATTATGATGGCTGGTATTGCTTCTATAGATTACTTTAAGCGTTTAATAGCATATATCATTACATTCTTTTATGCAAAAGATGCCACGCCGCAAATGGTTACAGATGCCATGAGCAGGAGTACATTTATTCGCAATCTAGCCATTGGCGCTGGCGGAACTTTATTCGGCATCGTGCTATATGGCTCCACTAATAGATACAATTATTTAGTACGCAATGTAAAAGTTCCTATCCCTAATTTACCTGATGATTTAGCAAAATTAAAAATTGTACAAATTAGTGATATACATAGTGGAAGTTTTACTGATAAAAATGCTGTATTAAAAGGTATTCAAAAAATAAATGCATTGCAGCCGGATATTATATTTTTTACTGGAGATTTGGTAAATAATGTAGCCACAGAAATGCATGATTATATAGATGTATTTAGCCAATTAAAAGCGCCTTTGGGGGTGTTTAGCACTTTGGGCAACCATGACTATGGCGATTATGCGGAGTGGGATAGCAAAGAAGCAAAGCAACAAAATTTGCAAGATTTAAAAAACACGCATACAAAATTGGGCTGGCATTTAATGCTCAACGAAAATAAAATTCTAAAAATTGGCAATACAGAATTAGCCATTATTGGTGTAGAAAACATCAGTGGTAGCAAAGGATTCCATACATATGGCAGCTTGCCTATTGCCTATGCAGGCACAGAAAACGTAGCTCATAAAATATTATTAAGCCACGACCCAAGCCATTGGAATACAGAAGTAAAAAATAAATACAACGATATTCAACTAACGCTAAGTGGTCACACTCATGGTATGCAATTTGGCATAGAAATTCCAGGTTGGATAAAATGGAGTCCTGTAAAATATATATATGCACAATGGGCTGGCTTGTATAAAGAAAATGATTGCTATATTCATGTCAATCGTGGGTTTGGTTTTTTGGGTTATCCTGGCAGAATAGGTATTTTGCCAGAAATAACACATTTACAACTTGTAAATAATGGGTAACAATTAACGCATTCTTATAAGTTTTATATGGGATTGAATCCGAAATTCCTTTTACTTTTACAATATGAAAAAAATATTTTTCCTATTTAGCACTTTATTTTGTTTGTATACTGCTGCTAATGCACAATTCATCCAAACAGGATTTAGAGGCGGATTACACTTTAATCAGATGAATGCACTTGGCTGGCAAAGCAATAATCAAACCAGCCCATTTGGGGGTGTATATGTAAATATTGGTAAAAACAAATTGGCATTGCAGCTAGAAGGATTGTACACTACCCAAACAGTTACTACAGATTCTAGTTTCAAAGGCTTGTACAATCAGTATTATAATATATTAGTAGATAGCAGTAAAGTAGCTAGTTTGAAATTTAATAAAATTCAAGTACCGGTATTATTTACCTTTAGATTTAATAAAAAATTCTGGATTCAATTTGGAGGTGTCTTTTCTAATGATATTAGCGTGATCAATAAAGCTAATTTTAAAGAAACTGCTACCAATATAATCAAGTCTAAAGATGTCAGCCTTAGTGGTGGTTTGTGGCTAGGCATTACTAAAAGATTAAGTGCTTCTGCTAGGTACACCCAAAGCCTAAACGATTTAAATAATTTAGAATCTTACTCTACAACCTTTCCATTAATAGATTTAAAAAAGTGGCATAATCAACAAATACAATTAGGCATAGGCATAAAAGTATTTTAAGGCATAACTAACTATAAGGCATAAAAAAAATCCTTTACTAGTATGTAAAGGATTTTTTATTTGTAGCGGAGAGCAGACTTGAACTGCCGACCTTCGGGTTATGAATCCGATGCTCTAACCAGCTGAGCTACCCCGCCAATTGAGGCGCAAAGGTAAATAAACTAAGTTACTATACCAAAATTGTATACAAAAAGGTTTTAAATTAATTATTCGTGGTGGTAATTCTCGTTGTTCAATACCGTAAATGCTCTATATAGCTGTTCTGTAAATATTAGTCGCACCAGTTGATGCGGAAAAGTAAGATTGCTAAGACTCAAGCTAAACTTAGCTTTTTGTTTAATATGTTCACTAATTCCATAAGCACCTCCAATCAAAAACACAATTCGCTTACCAGACAATTGTTGCCATTTTTCTAAATGATTGGCCAACTGCATAGTATTTAATGCCTTGCCTTTATCATCTAGTATTATCAATATATCACCTTCACTCATGGCATTTTCTATTTGCAAGCCCTCAGTGGTTAGTTGCTGCGCAATAGGCGATGTAGGAATAGCTTTACTAGCAATATTTTTAATTGTAAATTTTTGATACCGATTAATGCGCTTGTAAAATTCATCTATCGCCAAGCTATACATTTTTTCATTTTCCTTACCTATAGATATCAGTTCTAATTTCATAATGCCTAACTATTTATTTGCTACTATATGCTTTAATTATATTTATTAAATAGGCTTGTCATACTATTTTTGCAATTGTTGCAATAGTTATAGCATTCGCAAACGCATGCAATGTAGTAATTGTACATTGCAAGATTACGAAAAAAATATTAGCTTTTAAATTTGTAATAAAAAGTTATTAAACCAAAAACCATTCGTCTAATTTTGTATTACAAAAAAGAAACCCTAATTTTGCAATCCTATACAGAAAAACTAATACCTAACCACTTTGGGAAGGCTAAGTTTAAACTAGTAAAAATGGCTTCGTAGCTCAACTGAATAGAGTACTTCACTACGGATGAAGGGGTTCCAGGTTTGAATCCTGGCGAGGTCACTAAAAGAGATTGCTAAAATATTAGTAATCTCTTTTTATTTTTATGGAAAATTATTTTTAGACGCAATGTTATTTTTCTAAATTTCCTTTATTCCTATTTATTTTTGCAATAGCAAATAATATTTAAGAATGCAAACACCCTTTACCACAATCAGCCAATATATTGCTGCGCAAGACCCAGATGTGCAAACCACACTACAAAGCCTTTACAAGGCAATTTTGGCAGTAGCTCCAGATGCAGAAGAATGCATTAGCTATGCTATGCCTGCATTTAAACAAAATGGCATGTTGGTGTTTTTTGCAGCTTATAAAAAACATATTGGCATATATGCTACCCCTAATACTAATACATATTTTAAAAACAAACTAACTGGGTATAAAATTGGTAAGGGCTCTATTCAGTTTCCTTTAACGGAGCAATTACCATTGGCTTTGATTCAGGAAATAGTAAAGTATAATTTGGAGAAAAACATGCAGAAAATAAAATAATATAGATTGTAAGTTTAGTAGATTTTTGGCAAATACATTTTTATAAATTTAGCTTATTTTGTTATTGGAATGGATAGATGCATAAAATAATTAAACAATTAGGCATAAAAAAACCTCCGCTGCAATAAATAGCGAAGGTTTTAATTTGTATAATAAAATTTGAATTAAGGGAAAATTCCTAATTCGCTATAGCTTACACCTACTTTATTGATAGCACAAACAAATGCTGCTGTGCGCATATCTTCTATTTTTTTGCTCGCTGTCCAAATATCACGAATTTCGTGGTAGCTACCAATCATGGTATCTTCCAATCCGCTATGTACTAAATCTACTTCGTCTGGGCCATGCGACAATACAGTCTTTTCTGCCATGCTTAAAGATTTGCCAGTCATTTCTTCTACCTTTTTAATTAAAGCCATATTGGTATTTTCTTCGAAACGTTTTTCTAAGCGGCCATAGCGCACATGGCTTAAGTTTTTCAACCACTCAAAATAACTTACTGTAACACCTCCTGCATTGATATACATATCTGGTACTACAATTGTTCCTTTTTTAGCAAAAATTGCATCAGCTTCTGGAGTCAAAGGACCATTTGCTGCTTCGCCAATAATTCTAGCTTTTACGCGTGGAGCATTTGCACCATTAATTACATTTTCTAATGCCGCAGGAATTAAGATATCGCAATCTAGCTCTAATGCTTCTGCACTTTTCTTTAAATTTTTAGACCCTGGAAAATTTAAAATACTACCAGTTTTTTTGCGGAATGCTACTACTGCATCTACATCTAAACCTTTTGCATTATAGATAGCACCTTCGAATTCTGCCAAGGCTACTACTCTTGCTCCTCCTTGTTGAAAATACTTAGCTGCATGATAACCAACATTTCCTAAACCTTGCACTACAACAGTTTTGTCGCTCATGCCTACATTCATTTTCATGCGCTTCATAATCTCTGCATCATTACACAACTCGCGAATACCAAAATACACACCCAAGCCTGTAGCTTCTGTTCTGCCGCGCACACCACCTTGTGTAACTGGCTTACCAGTTACGCAACCTGCTGCATCAATTTCGCCCGGGCGTAAACTCATATAGGTATCTACTATCCAACTCATTTCGCGTGGACCAGTTCCGTAATCTGGTGCTGGAACATCTGTACCTGGGCCAATAAAATTTTTCTTTACTAACTCTGCAGTGTATCGACGAGTGATTTTTTCTAAATCATACACCGATAAATTTCTTGGATTGATTTTAATACCGCCTTTTGCACCTCCAAATGGTACATTTACAATTGCACATTTGTAAGTCATTAAAGCAGCTAATGCCATTACTTCGTCTTGATTTACATCCATGCTATAACGAATACCACCTTTTACTGGTAATTTATGATGCGAGTGTTGCACACGATATGCTTCAATTACTTCTATTTTATCGTTTATTTTAACGGGAAATTTCATACTGTACACGCTGTTGCAAGCTTTGATTTGCTCTAATATCCCTTTATCGAAAGTAGTATATTTAGATGCTTTGTCAAAGTTTCTTTCTACACTTTGAAAAAAACTGTAGTGTGTTGCTTTAGCGGTTGCCTTTTTTGTAGCTTTTGCCATAGATGTTTTTTTGTTTTTTTTAATTAATTTTATTTTATGGTTTGTTCTATTTTAGTAATTTTTTTGTCTAAGCGAGTTAGGTAAAAAATAATTCCAGCAAAGATAGTAACCAACACCATTACAACGGTGTAGATTTTTCCATCTTGGTATAAAATACCTTTGCCTGTAGTAGGCAATTGATTGATTGTAGTTGTGGTATCTTGTCCAAAAACTGCTACTGCAGAAAAACATAATAATAATGTTACAACAATTTTTTGTAATGTAGAATGCATTAGATGTATTAGTCTTTTTTTAAAAAATCTTTAGGTAAATATTGTTGCAAATCTAAATGCAATTGAATGCGCACTAAACGCATACGCAAATTGCCAATCCATACACTTAATAAAATCCAACCTACCATTCCCGGTAAGCTAACTTTACGTAAATATTTACTTTGTGTATATAAAGCTTGAAAATTATTGCCATCGGTGCCAGGATGCAAACTTTTGGCATGTGCAGGTATAATAAATATTAAAGGAAACAACATGGCTAATGCAAATACATTAAACACTGCACTTATGCGCGCTGCAGCTTCTTCGTTTTTGATAAACATGCGCAACACAGCATAAGCTGCATATACAATTAGTACTGCCAATGCACCAAGTTGTTTAGGGTCGTTACTCCAAAATTCGCCCCATGTAACACGTGCCCATTCCATACCTGTCATCATACCTAAGCACCCCATAAATAAACCTACAAATGCAAATTGCGAACTGCCTGCATCAAAACGCAAATCGGATGATAATAAAAATCGGATGGCATATACCCCACTAACTGTAAAACAAATAATCATAGAGTACCACATTGGAATATGAAAAAAAACATTTCTAATGGTCTCGTTTAAAATAGGTAAATCGGGAAATTGGAACAAAAAACCTGCTACAATGGTATAACCCAATAGCAATATACTTAACGCTTTCCACCAATGATTTTTCATCCAAAAATTTGTGTCGGTAAAATTAGTATTTATTAAGCAATGCAGAAAAGAAAATGTGTGAGTATTATCAATAGTTTGGAATAAATAGTGATTGAAGAAATGAATTGGTAAAATGAATTGTATAAAATTCGGAACAGCAAAAAGAACAGTTTATTACAATTTTCTTACAACACCATGCATTTGACAGGGAACACCTACTAATTATTTTAATAATTGTATTTTTTGTGTGTAAGACATACGCTATTGATAAGAATAAAAATTTAACTGTAAATCAATAGGCAAATGCAAAAATATTTTTTCAATCATAAAGTTTGCAGATGAATAGTATTGCAGGCGCTTTGGATGAAGATGAATTATGCATTTCAATAAAAGATGTTCACCAATGTAAATTTACAGGCTCAGTTTTTAAAAACTAATGAAGAAATGAGCTATTTAATTACAGATGTAAGTACCACTTACAATCAAGATATTATTAAAGAAATTAGAGAAATAGATGGTAAAGTAAAGTTTAGAATGTTGTATTAGAATTAAATTTTAAATTTGAATTATTGTTTATTACAAATTTGGATTTACCTTTAACTATAAATATTATTGTATGGAAAAAGAAAAAATATCAAATGAAAAAGTTGATAAGAAAATAAAAAAATATATTGAAAAGGATACAACTACTCATTTATTATCTTCTGAAGCTAATAAAAAAAGATTATTAGAATCAATTAAAAGAGATCAACAAAAAAAGTATGAATTTCATGATTTAATAGAAGTAAATTAAATCATTCTCCTATGCCAAACACATACTTCACAGCAGGGCCATCGCAACTGCATCCACAATATATACAATTCCATCAGCAAGCCATGGAATTAAATTTAGGTAGCATGAACCACAGAAGTGATGCCTTTAGAAAAGTGTATCAAGAAACGGATGCACAGCTTCGCAAGTTATTCAACCTACCTCCTACTCATGCTATTTATTTTACTGGTAGTGCTTCCGAAATTTGGGAAAGGATGATTTTGAATATAGTAGAACAAAATAGCTTCCATTTTGTAAACGGAAGTTTTAGTCAGCGATTTTACAAATACAGTAAATTGCTTGGCAAAAATGCTATAGCTGCAAAGGCAGAACATGGCAAAAGTTTCGACTTTAATTCAATTACTATTCCAGAAAATACAGAGCTAATTTGCACCACGCAAAACGAAACCAGCTCTGGCGTTTTTATTCCTTCTGCAATATTAAAAAAAATTAAAAAAAATAATCCAAATGCGTTGCTGTGTGCAGATTTGGTTTCTATTGCACCAATCTCTACATTGGATTACAGCTTGATGGATTCTACTTTTTTTAGTGTGCAAAAAGCATTTGGCATGCCGCCAGGTTTAGGTGTTTGGATTGTAAATGATGCTTGCCTTGCAAAGCATAAAAGTATGCAAGAAAAAAATTGTGCAATGGGAGCGCATAACACATTAGATACCTTTCAAAAAAATTACGAAAAGTGGGAAACCCCAAGCACACCTAATATTGTTGCAATTTATATTTTAGGAAAAATTGCAGAGGTGTTTAATAACACTGGCATAGAAAATATCAGAAAAGAAATTGCACAGAAAGCAAAATTATTATATGCATTTGCAGAGCAATCTAAACAATTTTCTGCTATTGTAAATGATGTAGATGCAAGGTCGGAAAGTGTAATTGCATTGCATTGCGAAAATGGAAGCGCTCCAATTATTGCTGCATTAAAACAAAAAAACTTATTTGTAACTAGTGGCTATAGTGCCTATAAAGATGCTGAAATTAGAATAGCGAATTTCCCTACAACATCAATAGCAGATATGCAAAATTTAATTGCAGAGTTAAACAATTTGGATATTGCTTAGCTTTCTTTCCATAAATAAGGAAACAGTACCAAGCTCAAGCCTACAATTAAAGCATCCATGGCTAATAAAGCTATAAAAAACTGATTCCAGCCTTTTACCATTACAGGCAAAAACAAGCTGATACTTAAATCGCTAAGAATTAATATCAAAGGAAAAACCAATGGAAACCCAAGCACTGCAAGCAATGTAGTATTATTATTTACTTTAGATACAATTGCGCTTAAAAAGGTAAACAACAATCCAAAACTTATAGCACCTAACAAAAACAAACCAATAAATAAAGGCTTATTAATAGCCGGAAAGCCAATAAAAAAATTAAACAACATTAAATTGATGGCGCCAATTACAGCCATATAAATAGTATTGTAAATGAGTTTAGCACCAATTAATGTTTGTGGATGATGCACTGTGTAGTAATACATCCAGCGGCCTTTGTGCTCCGACATAAAACTTTTTGCAACGCTATTAATGGATATAAATAATACACATAACCAAATCAAACTATTCCATACCAAGGAGTCTGGCTCTTCTTGCAAATTATAAATCAAAAAAACCAAGCTTAACAAATACAAGACGATGCCAAACAAAGAGTTCTTTTGACGCCATTCTATTTTGAATTCTTTTTTAATAATGTTGAACATGAAATGGATTAGTAGGTATTAGATTTTTAGATATTAGATTGCTAGATATTGGATGCTTAAAATACAATTTTGGAATTTATTATTTTTATTTAAAATTGATAATTGCACATTGATAATTGATAATTGAAAATTATTTTAAAGCAAATAAGCTCCACTCACCTTCCCACTTTTTACTTCTACACTAATATGTTCTTGATAAGTAGTAGCAAGGCTAGTTCCAATATAATCGGCAGACACAGGATAGCTTTTATGTTTTCTATCCAACAATACGGCAATCTGAATTTTTTTTGCAATTACATTTAAAAATGGATTTAAAGCATACAATAATGTTCTACCACTATTTGCTACATCATCTACTACAATGATACTTTTTCCATCCAATTTCATATTGCTATTTAGCGAACAATTCACTGGATTTTCTTTATCAATATTTATTTGAATAAGCGTGGTTTTAATCTTGGCAATAGCATTTATTTTTTGCTTTATAATGGTAGCAATATCCATTCCTCTGCCTTGAATACCTGCAATTACTATTTCTTTTTGGTCGATATTATTCTCTACCATTTCGTAAGCCATGCGTAATAGTTTCGTTTCTATTACATTGGCATCTAAAATTTTTACTTTTTTACTCATTTGCCCACCAAAAATACACAATGTATTATAACTATACAATTAAATGATGGTTGTGAATTATATTTGTAGCCATTATATCATCCAAATTATGCATATATTTCAACAAATACTATTCGTACTATGCCTTGCAGCTGCAATTTATATTTTTTCAAAAAAAATTGTAGAAATTCGTAGAAATATTTTTCTAGGCAAACCATTGCAATTAAATGGCAGTTGGAGCAGTGTGTTATTAATGGCTTTTGGACAAAAAAAGATGTTTACTAATATACCAGTAGCTATTTTGCACTTTATCGTGTATGCAGGTTTTATTATTATGAATACAGAAGTGTTAGAAATAATTGTAGATGGTATAGCAGGCTCACATCGCATATTTTTTGGCACATTGGGAGGTTTTTATACTTTATTAATTAATTGCTTTGAATTACTAGCTATCCTTATTTTAATTGCAATTATTATCTTCTTTATTCGTAGAAATATTTTAAAATTAAAAAGATTTATTAGTAATGATTTAGATGGCTTTCCACACAGCGATGCAAATACCATTTTGTTTTTTGAAATGGTTTTGATGAGTTTGTTTTTGATAATGAATAGCACAGATGCAGAGTTACAAGCAAGAAGCATAGAAGGTTATCATCATACAGGACCTTTTATTATCAGCCAATTTATACAACCATTATTTTCTGGTATAGGCACAAATGCATTAATTGTAATAGAACGCCTTGCATGGTGGGCACATATACTTGGCATTTTTGCATTTTTAAATTATCTACCATACAGCAAACATTTGCACATTGTATTGGCTTTCCCGAATGCATATTATGCGCCATTGCAAACAGAGACTATTGGCACAATGAGCAATATGCCTGCTATCCAAAAAGAAGTATTATATATGATGGAGCCAGATAAAGCACCCACAATTGCTGATACAAGTGCGGTGCAAAAATTTGGTGCAAGAGATGTGTTTGACCTTAGTTGGAAAAATAATATGGATGCCTATAGCTGCACCGAATGTGGTAGATGCAGCACTGCCTGCCCTGCTAATATAACTGGTAAAAAACTAAGCCCGCGCGCAATAATGATGAAAACCAGAGACAGATTGGAGGAAGTAGGAAAGGTATTAAATGCAAATAATAACGAATGGAAAGATGATGGTAAAACTTTATTGAACAACTATATAACTGCAGAAGAATTAAGTGCATGCACAACTTGTAATGCAT
>Ga0114967_10001800_pt1 | contig 18023 bp, 9 predicted proteins | sample M_130628_MF_Meta_FD_92639 | JGI IMG/M metagenome (GOLD analysis project Ga0114967, IMG submission 92639) | Freshwater microbial communities from Lake Montjoie, Canada to study carbon cycling - M_130628_MF_MetaG | ecosystem: Environmental > Aquatic > Freshwater > Lake | place: Lake Montjoie... | reverse complement strand
CGCGTCTGATCCCCTTCTAGACACAATTACTGCTACAGTAAATTCAGGAAATCAAATAAAAAGTGAAACAAGGCCTGAAATTATTGATGATACCCCAGATACTATTTTCCAAACAGAAATGCAAGAAGATGATTTAGGCGATAATTTTCTTGAAGAAGAACCCATCGAATTAGAACCTAATGTTGAACTTAAAAAGCCCTCAACAGATGACGCACTAGCCTTAGAAATTGCACCTGTATTGCAAGAAGATATTAATGCTCATGCCGAAGGCGTACACGTGGTTTCTGACGAAGAAACAAGTTTAGTGGAACAGTTAGGAGAGTACGATCCAACACTCGACTTAAGCAGTTATCAATATCCAACGCTCGACTTATTAGAAAATTACACATCGAACCGGTCACAATTGTCGAAGGATGAATTAATGGCTGAGTTAGAAGCGAATAAAAAGCGTATTATTGAAACACTTGGTCACTATGATATCGAAATTGAGCGTATCAAAGCAACAGTTGGACCTACAGTAACACTTTTTGAAATTGTACCTAAAGCAGGTATTCGGATTTCGAAAATTAAAAATCTAGAAGATGATATCGCACTTAGTTTAGCAGCCTTAGGTATTCGTATCATCGCTCCAATTCCTGGTAAAGGAACTATCGGTATCGAAGTACCGAACCAGAATCCAGATGTGGTAAGTATGCGTTCGATAATGGCATCTGAAAAATTCCAAAATACTGACTACGACTTGCCAATTGCATTAGGCAAAACCATCTCAAATGAAATTTTTATTGCTGACTTAGCTAAAATGCCTCACTTGTTAATGGCAGGTGCAACAGGTCAGGGAAAGTCGGTTGGATTAAATGCAATACTTGTTTCCTTGTTATACAAGAAGCACCCAGCGCAAGTAAAGTTTGTTTTAGTCGATCCAAAGAAAGTAGAGTTGACTTTATTTAAAACCATCGAGCGACATTTTCTTGCTAAGCTTCCTGGTGATGGAGATGCTATTATCACCGACACCAAATTAGTAGTGAATACGGTGAACTCGCTCTGCATTGAAATGGATAACCGCTATGAGTTATTAAAAGAAGCTCAGGTACGAAATATTAAAGAATACAATAAGAAATTTATTGAGCGAAAATTAAATCCGAATAAAGGTCATCGTTTCTTACCTTATATCGTTTTAGTAGTGGATGAGTTTGCGGATTTAATTATGACCGCAGGTAAAGAAATTGAAACACCTATTGCTCGTTTAGCGCAGTTAGCTCGTGCCATTGGCATTCACTTAATCATTGCAACGCAACGACCTTCAGTAAACATAATAACTGGCACTATCAAAGCTAATTTCCCGGCTAGATTAGCGTTTAAGGTAACTTCTAAAATCGATTCAAGAACAATTCTTGATACTGGTGGTGCTGATCAGTTAATAGGTCGCGGTGATATGTTATTAAGCAATGGCTCTGATTTAATTCGTGTCCAATGTGCTTTTGTAGATACTCCAGAAGTAGATTCAATCACCAGCTTTATTGGAAATCAAAGAGGATATCCAAATCCATACATCCTTCCTGAATATTCTACGGATGAAGGTGATAGTGGCGGTGGTCGCGATATGGGTGGCGATGATTTAGATTCGATGTTTGAAGAAGCAGCTCGTATGGTGGTTCAGTATCAGCAGGGTTCCGCATCTCTTTTACAACGCCGTTTGAAGCTGGGTTATAACCGCGCTGGTCGTATAGTGGATCAGTTAGAGGCAGCTGGCATTATTGGGCCTTTTGAAGGAAGTAGAGCCCGTGAAGTACGTGTTAAAGACATGCAACATTTAGAAGAAATCCTGAAAAATATCCGCAGTAAATGATTACGTAATTTCATTTATACATAAGAAGTGTATATTTGCGTTCTCATTTTAAAAAAGGACTATGAAAAAGTGTTTGCTTACGATAGTGACATTAGGTTTGATAGCTAGTCAGTTAATGGCTCAATCAGATCCCAAAGCGCAGGAAATATTAAAAGGTGTAAGTGCTAAATATAAATCGTATAAGTCAGTATCAACAAGTTTTAAGCTTAACCTATTAGATCAGAAATTAAAGAAAACTACTGTGCAAAGCGGTACTGTTTCATTAAAAGGTGCTGCTTACAATTTTGCAATGAGTGGTCAAACGGTAATGTGTGATGGAAAAACAACATGGACATATATGAAAGAATCGAATGAAGTGCAGGTTAGTGATAATAAGCCTTCGGTGGACGCTATCTCCCCTACTACCATTTTTACGATGTATGAGAAAGGATTCAAGTCAAAATTTTTAGCGGATAAAAAAGTTGCAGGTAAAGCAATACAATTAATTGAATTAACTCCAGATGATAGTAAAAAGAGTTACTTTAAAATTCAATTAACTATTGACAAAGTAGGTAAATATGTTAACGAAGCAAAAGTGTTTGATAAGAATGGAAATATCTACACATATTCAATCGTGAAGTTTACTCCTAATGCTATTGTAACTGATGATTTATTCTCTTTCAACAAAGCAAAATATCCAGGAGTTGAAATAGTTGATTTAAGATAATCGCTTAACACCAAATAAAAATCCCCGATGATAACCGTCGGGGATTTTTTCGTTATGAGCAATTTAAAAGAACTATCGAACTAAAAACACTTGTCCCACCTTCTCGTGGAACTTACCCCACACATCTTGCACTTTAACCTGATACACATAAACCCCCTCTTGTGCTTTTGTTGGAACACCCACTACACTTCCATCCCAATCTCTATTATTTTTTCCTTCACTATAAAATATCTGATCACCCCAGCGATTGAAGATAGATAACTTCACATCTACAATACTAAGTCCTTTCACATTGAATCCATCGTTTACACCATCCTCATTAGGACTAAACGCATTTGGAACCCACCATTCAAACTCAGGCAATACACGAACAGGATGTTGAACAGTATCGCGACAGCCGTATGAGTTAGTTACGTATAATGTTACCATGTAGGTGCCAGTATCAGCGTACATGTGATTTGGTTCAAACTGACTATTACCTGTTCCGTCACCGAATGTCCAAGAATATGTTAATCCACCAGATGTTAAATTAGTGAAATTAAATTCTGGATGTATGATAGAAGCTTGAGCTGGATCCGGTTCAAACTCTGCAATTGGCGCTGGATATACAGTAACAATATTTGGAAGTGTGATTGAATTTTCACAACCGTTGTTACTAGTTACAGTTAACGTTACATTATAAGTACCGCTTGCTTCATACGTATGAGAAGGGTTTTGTAATGTTGATGATTGTCCATCACCGAAATCCCAGAACCATGTAATCACATTGCCTTGAGCGATATAAGAAGAATCTGTGAAGTTAACTACCAATGGACCACAACCTGCAGCTGAGATATGCAAGAAGTTAGGAACTGGTAGAGGGAAAATTGTAACAGTATGTGTAATTGTATCTGAACAACCTTCATTACTTGTTGCAATCATTGTTACTGTATAAGTACCTGGTTGTAAATAAGTATACGATGGATTTACAGATGTAGATATTCCAAATCCATCACCAAAATCCCAGAAGTATCCTGAAATAGTTCCTGACGAAATTGTAGAAGTATTTGTAAATACAGTGCTACTATTCGCACAAGCATCAGAAGGAATAAATCCAGCAACTGGTAAAGGACTTATAATCACATTTACAATATTTGTTGCACGACAACCATTTGCATTTGTAGTAGTTAAACTAACGGCATGCGTACCCGAAGTAGTGAATGAAGTACTTACAATTGGATTTGTATTGATAATACCATTACCAAAATCCCACTCCCATGATGTAATATTATTATTCGGACCGCTTGAAGTATCCATTAACGAAAGGTTATTGTTTACGCAACCTGTGCCTGATATTGGAGAAGGTGTTGGTAAGCCGTAAACTTCAATAGAATCAATCACCGATGATCTACAACCATGGTTGGAAGTAGTTTCTAATGTTATGGTATAAATACCTTGTGCATTATAAAAATGTGAAGGGTTTTGTGCAGTTGCATTTGTTCCGTCACCTAAATTCCATGACCATCCCGTAATGGTACCATCACTTACTAATGAGGCATCCAAAAATAAAGTTGGACTATTCATACAAACATTACCCGATACGAAATCTGTATTTGGATGATCGTATACATTTACCATTTGCATGATTGTATTAGAACAACCAAATGGTGTTGTAACAGTTAATAATACTGGGAATGTTCCAGCTGTTGTATATAAGTGAGAAGGAGTTCCAATAGAACTTGTAGTTCCGTCACCTAAATTCCACGAATAAGTAAAAGGGCTTCCACCTAAAACCTGCGACTGATCGAAGAAATTTGTTGTATCACCTAAACAAACATTGCCTGAAGCAAAGTTAGCTAACGGTACCGGATATACACTAATTGTTTTTTCTAATGTATCTTTACAACCTGAAGACGATGTTACCATTAATGAAACATTATAATTTCCTGGACTCGCATAGGTATGAGATGGTGCATTACCTGTGGCTGTACTTCCATCACCTAATGTCCAATCCCAAGAGCTAATCGTTCCATTAGAAATTACAGATAAATCAGTATAATTAGTAACAGCACCTTCGCAACTTGAAGAAGTTGAGAAGTCAGCTAAAGGCATATCAAATACCGATGTGTTCGCAGCAGCAACACCTACACAACCCTTATCAGAAGTAGCTAATAAAACTACATTATAAGTACCAGCTAATAAATACTGATGAGTTTCATTTGGATTATTACTTCCAGTACCATCACCAAAATTCCAGTAGTAACCTGAGATTGTTCCTGATGATATTGTTGAATTATCTACAAATGAAACCGGTAAACCATCACACACATTACCAGCTAAAATAGCTGCTGATGGTCGAGCATTTACTGTTACATCTTTAGAATATATTTTATTACAAGCCTGATCAGAACCAACCGATAATGTTACCAGATACGTTCCTGGTTGTACATATTTATGTTTCGGATTTAAATCTGTAGAAGATGCACCGTCACCGAAATCCCAGTTAATATCACTTAGAATTCCATTTGGTACATAAGACGAATTGATAAATTCAGTTGAATCACCATGACAAACATCGTTAGCTGAGAATAATACAATAGGATTTGGATTAACATTTAATGATTGAATTAAAGTATCAATACAACCTAAAGCAGACTGCACAACTAAAGTAGTAATATAATTTCCTGCACTTGCATAAGTATGTGAAGGAGCTACACCAATTCCAGTTGAGCCATCACCAAAATTCCAATAGTAAGTCGAGATTGAACCTGCAGGAATGCTAGATTGGTTTGCAAACACAGTAGGATTGCCTTCGCAAACTGCACTTTCAGAAAATTGTGCAGTAGGTACTGGATAGATAGTCACATTTTGTGTGATTGAATCGATGCAGCCATTACCTGAAGTTACAACAAGTTTAACAGGGTATGTTCCAGCAGATGGGAATGTGTAGTTAAAGAACTGTGTATTTGACAGCATTCCGTTTGGCAACGTCCAGCTCCATGACATAATATTTCCTGAACTTAAATTAGAACCATCAACTAATATTGTTGACAGACCTAAACATGCATTTGAAGCAACGAAATTTGCTGTTGGCTTCGGATGAATTGTTACATTGTTTATTATAGAACCTGAACAGCCACTAGCATCCGTTATTGTTACAGTGTAGGCTCCTGTAGTATTCACATTAATTGTTTGTGATGTTGCACCATTACTCCATAAATAACTCACCCCGCTATTTCCTGCATTAAGAGTAATATTTGAACCTTGACATGCTATTGCATTTACAGCATTTGAAGTCAAATTACTTCCACTTTCAATTACAGTTGAAGCAGCAGTTCCCTGACAACCGGCTGCATTAGTAACTACCACCTGATAAACACCTGGTGTAGAAACAACGATAGATTGAGTAGACTCGCCAGTTGGTGACCAATCGTAAGTCATACCTGGATTTCCAGCATTTAGTACTGTACTAAAACCAGTACAGAAGAATGCATTTGGTAATATTACAATCGGCTTAGCAACTAAGTTAACATTAACTGTATCTTTTTTTACACAACCTGCTGCTGATGTAGCAGTAACCACATACGAAGAATTAGTAGTAGGATTAACATATACAGTAGCTGTAGTTGCGCCATTGTACAGCCAGTAATAAGTTGAGCCACCTGTTGCAGTTAGTGTTGCAGTGACACCTTCGCAAATTGTTTGGTCAGGACCGGCATTTGCAATTGGTAATTGATTAACATTAACTTTTACAGTATCTTTTGCTGTACATCCGTTTGAAGATGTAACAGTCACAATGTAATTAGTAGTAGTAGCTGGATTAACAGATACTGATGCACCTAATAAATTTCCAGGAGTCCATGAATATGTTCCTCCACCTGTTGCTGTAAGATTAACATTATTTCCAACACAAAGACTGTTATCTGCTCCGGCATTTGCACTTGGTACAGCCATAACCGTTATACGAGCACTATCTCTTGCTGTACAACCTGCAGCATTAGTAACAGTTACATAGTAAGTAGTATTATTATTTGGAGAAACATTTATTGTAGCATTACTTGAACCACCTGGCGACCACAAATATGTAGTACCACCTGTTGCAGTTAAAGATGTTGTAGTGCCGCGACAAATATTTGCATCACTTCCTGCATCAGCATTGGGTAACGAATTAATTGTTACCGTCCCTCTAAGTGTATCCGTACATCCATGAGAAGTTGTTGCAATTAATGAAACAGTATAGGTTCCTGCAGTAGTAAACATTGCTGAAGGATTTGCAGCTGTAGATGTTTGGCCATTTCCAAAATTCCAGATCCATGAGTTAATAGCTCCGTTAGTTGTAGTACTTGAATTAGTAAATGATACACTTGAACCAGCACATGCAGATGTTACTGTAGGATTAAATACTACTAGAGGCTTTGGAAATACTACTACCTGATCCATGATTGAATCTAGACATCCACCTGCCGTTCCAACTGTTAAAGTAACATTGTAATTTCCTGGTGCAGCATAAACGTGCGAAGGATGTTGACTTGAAGAAGTTGTACCATCACCAAAACTCCAAGACCAATAATTTATTACCCCCATTCCTGTTGTAGAATTATCATGAAAAGTTACTGCATTACCGTTACATGCATTAACATGCGAAAATAATGCTTGTGGTAAAGGATAAACATTTACCGTGTCATTTAATGATGCAGTGCATCCTGCACTTGATGTTAATGTTAATGATATTGGGTATGTTCCTGATGTTAAATAATAGTGTAAAGGATTCTGTTGATACGATACATTACCATCTCCTAAATCCCAAGACCATGAATTAATAGTATCACCATTTAATGATGAAACATCTGTAAATTGAACTGGTGTATTAATACATACATCATAAGGAGTAAAATTAGGAACTGGTAATGGATGGACATTCAGTGTATGCATTACAGTTCCACTACATCCATTGGCATCTGTAATTGTTACTGTATAAGCACCCGATGTTGTTGCTGTTATACTAGAGGCAGTTGATCCATTGCTCCATAGATATGAGCTTCCAGCATACCCTGCGGATATTGTTGCTGTTTGTCCCTGACAAATTGATATTGCTGTATTATTACTGATAGTTTGTCCACCAACAGTAACCTGCGAAGAAGCAACTGCTGAACAACCATATTGATTGGTAACAGTAACAGTATAAATTCCTTGATTATTTACCGAAATAGTTTGCGATGTTGAACCATTACTCCACAACCAAGAAGTGCCTGTTCCTGCGTTTAATGTTGCATTAACACCAGAACAAATAAATACTGCAGCTTGCAAGTTTATGATTGGATTAGGACGAACAGTAATATTAACAAACCCTGTTGCCTGACATCCGTTTGAATCGACCACATTTACTGCGTAGGATGTTGAAGTTCCTGGCGACACAATAATTGTTGATGAAGTACTTCCTGATGGATTCCAATAATATGTTTGTCCTCCACTTGCAGAAAGTGTAGCAGATTGGCCTACACAAATAGTTTGATTTCCACTTACAATTGGTACCGGCAATTGATTTACACGAATACGAATAGTATCTTTTGCAGTGCATCCATTAGCATCCGTTACAATAACAACATAGTTTGTTGTATTTGATGGAGAAACGCTAACAGGATTTCCTGATAAACTACCAGGTGTCCATGAGTAAGATACACCACCTATTGCAGAAAGATTAACACTGCTTCCTAAACAAACTGTTTGATCAGGTCCAGCATTAGCTACAGGAGGTAAATTAATAAACACAGGTTGTACAATTGTATCAAAACAACCGAAACTATTCATTGCAATCAATGATACATTATATGTACCACTTGAAGCATAACTATGAGTTGGATTAGTAGCTGTTGAAGTTGAAGTTGAACCATCACCAAAATTCCAAGTGTAAGATGTTGGACTTCCCGTTGAAGTATTGGTAAATGAAATTGGGGTATTTAAACAGTTACTTCCTGTATGATTAAAGTTTGCTATCGGTTGTGGATGTACGACAAATGGTTTCGTTAACGTATCTCCACAGCCTAGACTATCCAAAACTATTAATGTAGCGGAGTAGTTTCCAGATGTTCCTACTACTAATGTTGGATTTGAACTTCCCGATGTTGAACCGTTGCTAAAAGACCAGCTATAAGCTAAACCCGAAGGGCTACTCGTATTAATAAAATGTATTCCACTTCCTACGCATGCTGTATCTACAGTAAATGCAGGTAAAGGAATTGGAACAATAGTAACAGGCTTTACAATTGTATCTACACAACCATAAATATTTTCAATTATTAAAGTAACATTGTATGTTCCTGAAGTTGGGTAAGTATGTGTTGGATTTTGTAACCCAGATGTTGTACCATCTCCAAAGTTCCATGTCCATGTGTTAATTCCACCTTGAGTAGCGCTTGCATCAGTAAAGTTAACTGTTGAACCAGCACAACCGCCTGTCCATGTAAAATCGGCAGTAGGTTGAAATGCGCTAATTACATTAACTGTATCCGTAGAAGAACAAGTACCATCAGAAACCGTAACCACATAAGTTCCTACTGGAACGGTTTGGGTCGGGTTTGTATATCCGTTGCTCCATAAATAAGTATAAGGTCCGGTACCACCAGTTGCACTTGCCGAAATAGTTGCTAAATCGCTACAAGCTATGTATTGATCAGGACCTGCATTAACAATAATTCCTGTTACAGTAATACAATAAGAGTATGTTTGAGATCCTATATATGGACATGCATCATCACCTACGCGTAGCGTAAAACAGTGTGGAGTATTACTGATATCCGCTTGTGTTGGTGTCCAGCAGAAAGTTCCCGTTGGGTGAGCCGCATTAGTTGAAGTGAAAGTGCCACCTTGAATAGCATTATTATAAAATACAGAAAGATTCTGACCAACGTTAGGGTCATTAGAAAACACATTAAAGCAAGTTGGGGTATTCGCACAAACGGTCATATCAAAATCAGTTGTGCCATTAATACCTGAAAGGTTAGGTAAATCATTAGAGCAATTAAGTACTGTTACCTGTATATCACGGACAACAGAACCAATCAAAACACCATTACGATATTCTTTAACAAGTACAGCCATTACGGTTACTTGTAATTGTGTAGGTGTAAAACAAACATCACCTGTTGCAGTATTAAATTGCATTACAGGACTTGAAGCTAAAGGATTTGCTGCGTTATAAGGAGCCGAATATGCAACTGCAGCAGTAGCTGTTTGTTGAGGATTAACTAATGAATATACTAATGAATCACCATCGGCATCTATAGCACCATGGTTAAAGCATAATTGTTGACCTAGGCATGCAAACGGAACAGGCTTATTCGAGAAAGTTGGTGAACTATTGCATATAGATGCAACATTGTTTAAATTGGCATAAATGTAAAAAGTGTTTGAACCAGGATTGGTAATGGTAGTAATTGCAGCATTTCGACAACATAGCGAATAGGAAAACTGCCAATCTGTACATTGCATAGGAAGTGTTACTACACCCTCATACACCCATTCTTGAATTCCTGTGAATGTTCCACCATTACATGTTGTAGTGGCGGTAGGGCATAAATAAGTAACTTGTTGACCAGTACCCGGTAATGGGTACGCTGTAACTCCTAGGGCCTTGTTGCAACTTGCCGAACGTACATTGATGTACACATTAGCAGGCGCCGGAATTCCAATACAATCGCGATAAAAGGATAGTCGTACTTTATACGTATTACCTCCTAGGCATTGATAAGTTAAATCAGCTCCCATCGCATGACTAGCCACTGCCTGATGACTAAAGGTCGTGCCCACAAGGATTAGAAAAGAGGTGATTAAGATTTGTAGTTTTTGGCTCATAACAGGCACTTCTTCGTAAATGAGCTGTTTTTTGTTACAATTTCAATAAAAAAAGATCAAACTATTTCACTCATAATCTTTCAATTCAAAAATGAGTAGTAACACTCAATTTAGAGCGATTAATTGTTAATTAATAATTGTATGATTTTTATGTTTTTTAATAAATCTGGAAAACGAATCATAATCTCAAATTTCCTGCTGAACAAGAAAAATCAGGATTTAAAGTAGAGTTTAGAAATGTAATTTTTTGTAGTTTTTTTATGCTTTTTAATGGCCTTATTCAACAGGTCTTTTTATCTGATGTGATGCAAAATTGCCAAAAAACGATACATTTTTGCAAAGCTCTTACATTTTGAATTGAGCTGTTTTTTAACAAAAAATCAATAATCAAGTTAGAATTTCATGTTCAAAGAGCTTTAAAAACCAAACTGTAAAATGAGTTGGCTCTTGCCTTATCCAATCATTTAATTCATTCATGGATACCCAACGAAAGTTCATTACTTCATCAGAATTTAAAACGGGGGTTATGTCTGAAACTCCCTCTAAAACATAGTCCAGTTCATGCTCAATTAAACCGTTATCCAATTCCGCATGATAGATAAAATGAGTTTTAACGTTTAATAAGGTATTCATGCCCATTTCTTCGGATAATCTTCGGTTGGCAGCTTCTAAAATAGTTTCCCCATTTCGTGGGTGACTGCAACAGGCATTTGTCCATAGCCCAGGTGAATGGTATTTTGATAATGCCCTTTGCTGTAACAACATTTCGCCCTTCGAATTAAAAATCAATACAGAAAAAGCACGGTGCAACAATCCCTTTTCATGAGCTTCCTGCTTCTCCATTAACCCGATTTGTTGATCTTGCTCGTTGACAAGAATTACCATTTCCATAGACTTTAAACAAATAATTTTTTAAATAGATTTCAATTAAAAAGATTCATTTTACCTAAACAAACAATCATAATTAAAAATTGAAAGTTAAAATTAAATAAAATATTAAGGATTCATAATCAATAATTTATAAATGATCATTTGTAGTATTTATTTAACTTTAAAATTAAACATTTCACGATCACCAATAAAACCCATCAGCTGATCGCCAGCCTTTACTGGCCCAACACCTTGCGGGGTTCCGGTAAAAATTAAATCGCCAGTTTTCAAGGTAATAAAGCGAGAAACAAATGATATAACCTTATTAACTGAAAACACCATTTCTGAGCTATTGGCCGATTGTACTGTTTGTCCATTTAGTTTCATAGAAAAGTTCAAATCGGATATAATTCCAACATCTGCCAGCGGAACAAAAGACCCAATTACTGCCGATCCATCAAATGCTTTTGCACGCTCCCAAGGAAGACCTTTTGCTTTCAATATCGATTGCAAGTCGCGAGCTGTAAAGTCAATACCGACAGTTACTGAATCATAATAGCGATGTGCGAATTTCTCTTCAATATGCTTTACAGCCTTATTAATACGCACCACAATTTCTGTTTCATAATGAATATCATTTGAGAAATCGGGAAGATAAAAATCCTTATTATTAATCAGCAAAGCGGAATCAGGCTTCAAAAATATAACTGGCTCCTCCTCCACTGCATTATTTAATTCCTTTGCATGTGCGGCATAATTTCGTCCAACACAAATAATCTTCATAAGTATTATTTTAATGATTGATAGTTACGAATTCCTTTGATGTAATAAGCCCACAAAATACTTTTTTGATAAACAGTAGTTGGTATTTTTTTGGAACTATTATCGCGTTTAACATTTCCATTTATTAAGCTTTTATAAAAATCTAGATGTGCTTTTAATACCGCAAATGTATCTTTAAAATCACCATCCAGCATAAATTTTATTCCTGCCACACCATCTAAAATCAATCTGGCAACAATCACGAATACTAACTTCGATGCTGGTAGATTCTTATAGAGCATCATTAAGTTATTGCGGAAGTTATAATATGTCTTCCTAGGATTATTTTTAGGCAAAGTGCCGCCCCCAACATGGTATACTTCTGATGAAGGCACTACCATAATTTTTTGCCCGATTAACTGCGCTCGCCAACATAAGTCAATCTCTTCCATATGTGCGAAAAAATATTCATCAAGACCATTTAACTTATTATACAAATTAGATCTGATAAACATACATGCACCGGTAGCCCAAAAAACCTCTATTGGATTTTCATATTGGTGTAAATCCTCTTCAATCGAATTAAACAAACGACCTCTACAAAATGGATAACCAAGCCAATCAATAAATCCACCGCTGGCACCAGCATATTCAAAATGTGTAGGCTGATGATAACCTTTAATCTTCGGTTGACAAATTCCCACTTCTTTATTATTATCCATTAAATCAATAATTGGTTGTATCCAACCAGATGCGACTTCAACATCGGAATTTAATAGAACAAAATATTCGGCATCGATTTGTTTTAAAGCTCGGTTGTAGCCACCCGTAAATCCATAATTATCATCAAACTGAATAATCTTTACATCCTCACCAAATGAATTTAAATACGCTATTGATCCATCAGTTGAAGCATTATCTGCTACAAATACTGTTGCTATTGATTTGCTATGCTGAATAACACCTGGAAGAAACTTTTTTAAAAAACCTTCCCCATTCCAATTTAAAATAACGATTGCCGTTTTTATCGCAGACATCTATAAAATATTAATGGGGGTTTTGGAATAACTGATCAGATTGATTCTGATAATTATTATTCGGATTCAATTTGTCAAAATCGTTGAGTGTTTCGGTTCGCTTACGCAATTCAACTTTCCAATTAATGTTTGAAATCTCACCTTTCGCATCTGAATGCAACAATTCAAAATCGTTTGATGCGAGTTGTTTTGTATAAAATACAAACTTACGATTCGTTTGATCTTTCACTTTATAATACTGCCAGATTTCATAAGGGTAAGAAGTTGGCTCACTGTATTGCTTTGAAATTTGATTAGGCGCTCCGTACATTAAAAATACTCTTCCTCTTTCCGTATTATAACCTTTTTTCATCCCCGCAGAAAATTCATTATTAACTAGGTCTACTTGCTTTCTATACTCCACCCATGCTAATGCTGGATTAGCAGAATTTCGCTTTACCCAGAAATCGTAAATAAATTGTTGAAGCTGTCGGATATCAGAAGCCAGCAATCTGTTCTCAGCAAAATTATTTTCCGCAGTTGAGGCTATAGGCCAAAGACATTTGATGGACTCGTACAAAGAATCTCTGTTTGTTATAGCTGTAACGAAAGTGCCTTCAATTGCTTTGTAATTACTATCCGTTGCTAATAATGGAGCATGAATACGCTGAAAAAACAATGTTTGGTTTGACAATAATTCATTATTACGATTTCTAACTTCAAGCATTAAATCATAATTACCTGAAATCAATTGAGAAATATCTATATCGGCCATTACTACATTAACAGGCTTTGCTGTTTGACGAAGTACCTTAGAATAGCTATCTAAAATCTGATGTGATTCATGAGCTTGTATTCGATAACTTAAAAGATAAGCGTCATTATTAAGGACTTCAGATGTATTATAAACCTCTGCATAAAACTTTAGTGCGTTTTGATTTTTATCAAAGAAATTATTTACTTGCGGAAATAAATCGTACCCATTTTTATTGACTTTTGAATTAACTGTATTGGATAAATACTCAGTCAGGAGTTCAATATTCGAAATCGCAATAATGTTTGGATAAAAATCAACTTTGATTTTATCCTTCAATACATAAGGCTTTGCGCCGGGATTGTTTTTATCCTTGATAGTCAGTTCAATCACATAATTGCCATTTGCTAATGAAACACGTTGCTGATCCGTAAAATCAAATAGGAGGCGATTGGTATCATCTGTTTCAGGACTCAGTAAATTGTATTTATTAAAGGCTATAATTGAATCGCGAAGATAGAATACCTGCGTTACTTCAATTGACGCTGCAAATTTACCGGATTCTACTTTTGCAAAATTGCAAGACTGCCCTATAACATCTAAATAAGTTTCTACATACGGTCCGTTCCCAGGTGCGTAGAACGAACACCAAGTAAACTTTGCTTGCAGACCTTTTGAAAATAATGAACTGCTGGAAAAAGCTAAAATGAGAATAAATAATAAACGACGCATAGCTAAATAATGTGCGTTAAAGTTAGGAAAATTAAACGTATTAATATCTCATAAAAAGAAGTGAAAATCCAATAGGCTAAAAATTTTCCTCTCCATTAATTTAGCTATTTTTGAACCCATTAAAACACACCTGTATTAGTTACAAGGTTAATGTGTTTTAATTTCAAAGAAACCAAATTATCATCATCTATGAAAACACTGATTATTTCAATTGCTTTATTATTTTTTATTCCATCAATTAATGAATGTAATGCACAAACTGCTATTGTAAGTAATTCAAGCGGAGAGATTAAACTTGCTACAGGAGAGTACGTAACCAAAGTGCTTGGTGCAGACGATGAAGGTTTTTATGTTCTATCTACTAATCAAGGTATGGGATCGAGCATGATGAAAAAATTTACTATTCAAAAATTTAATAATAAGACATTAAGTAAAATTTGGTCTAAGGATTTTTCATTAAATGTTTCATCTGAACCTGTTGAGGCAATTTATTATTTGAATCATAAAATAGTAGTTTTTTATTCTACCTGGGAGAAATCAGATAAAACAAAAGCTTTAAATATTAAAACTATTTCCGCTAGTGGAGAAATAAAAGATTTGCCAAGCAAAGAAGTAAGAATAAAATCTGGAATGTTCGACTTTGGAGGTAGAGATTTTTATTTTTCGTTTTCACCTGACAGCTCAAAAATTCTTGTAACTAATAGATTTCTGGATAAAAAGAAAAATGAAGAAACGACCGTTGCTATTATGAATACAGCTGATTTTAAAAAAGTATCAGAAAAAATTATTCCGAATAAATACAATAACATTGCATCACTTACTTATAATTATCAGATTGACAATGATGGAAATGTTTTTTATCTTGCTTCGTACCTTACAGGTGAAATTGTAAAAAATAATTTTTGCATATTAAAATCATCAGCTACTGAACCTCAATTCCTGCCTATTACATTAGCAAATCAGGCTATCATTAATAGTGCTTTGTATTTCAAAATAAAAGAATACAATCTTTCAAATGCTGGAAAAGAGTATATTGAAACTGCTAACGAATTATCGTATCAGATTTTACCCAATAATAAAATTTCATTAGGAGGAGTTTTCAAAGATTTTAAGCAAAAGAAATGTGGATTCTATACAAGTTCCATTAATAGCAATGATTTAAAAACCATATCACAAAAAGAGCAATACTTTAGCGATCAATTAAACGAGCAAATCAAATCAAGTAATAAAGGAAAGAATGCTATTGAATGCGATTATGGATTTAATTCCATTGAACGAAATGGAAATGCATTACTATTTTTCTTTAATGCTTGCAAGGTTGTTGGTTACAGTCCAGAAATGTCTATTTTATCAGATAATATTGGAATTATTGCTTTCAATATTTTAAATAATGACATTGCAACGTCTCATTTTTTTCTCAACACTACACGAAATGTAGGATCAGCAAAAATTGGTATTCATAAATATCAAAAGAATAACAATACCTATTTGTGTTTAGGTATTCCTGATGCTAAAAATATTGAGGCTAGTTCACTTAGCCTTTTTAAGTCGAAATATGATGATGCAAGACAAAAAGGAAACGATATTTCGTTTGTAGAGATGAATGAAAAAGGAATTAGTAATGTTTATTTTGGAACATCTACAACTCTTAAAAAAGAGAGCCTTTTTATGGTCGAAAATTTCCTAACTATAAATGGATCATTCTTATTACCATTAATTGATTACAACAACGTGATCAATTCGAGTTCTTATGTAAGATATGAACTCATTGACTTAAAGTAGTTGTAATTATAAATAAATATTTCAGTTGTTTTTTAGCTTTAAAGAATGTAGCAACAATTCATTGTAATAAGGCATTGCTTCATTGAGCAAATCGGTTAAATGGTCGGGTACGCTCAATGACTTTTCTTCATACGGTTGAAAGCCTATTGACTGATGAACATTCTTGTACCAATGAGGAGCCCAGCAACCATCATAAGCTTTAGAACCTTTCTCCCATGTGAGCACTTCTGGATAAAAAGGAATATTCAAATTTTCCGATAATAGTTTCCAATAACTCTCTGGTGATTTTAAAAGTTCATTGGAATCGATTACTAAAAAGTGGGCGTTCCTATTTTGTAATTCATGCAATAATTCAGCTTGCGTTTTAATGCCGATATCTAACAAACTAGGGTTAGGGATTTCTTTTGAAAAAGACGTAATGACCTGTGCAGGATGTCGCGTCAAAATAAGATTAAGAGTATCCTTCATAAAACCTCTGTCCAAGTCGAGTAAATGATGACACATATTTTTAAAAAACACCACTTCGGATGGAAACGCGCCCATCATAAATTCTACGACCTTCTCGCCATTGCATTCCATTGCATTCATGACTTCTTTTGCGCCTGGATGATATTCTTTGGCGGTTGTCTTATTTAAATAATATCCATAAAGTGGTTCATCAAATACAACTGTATCCGGGCGCTGTGCAAAAGAGTACATTAGTGCTGTAGAAATATTTCTTGGGCCCGACCAAAGGCAAAGTCTTTTTGTTGACATGATTATTTGTTTTTAGAACGTGTTACTTCTTCTTCTATTAAATTCTTGTAAAGCATATTTAATTTTTCAGTAATAGGACCTGGCATACCCTCTCCTATTACACGTCCATCAATTTTTATCACAGGTGTTAATCCACCAAATGTTCCTGTTGTAAATGCTTCATCGGCGCAATAGACATCAAACAGTGAAAAATCTTTCTCCTGAATTTCTATTTGATGCCTTTTACATACAGCTATCACATTGGCCCTTGTTATTCCGTTCATACAATATTTACCTGTTGATGTCCATATCGCACCATTTCTAACCACAAAGAAATTAGTCGAGTTACAGGTTGCTACAAATCCGTTTTGATCGAGCATGAGGGCTTCATCAGCACCCGCCTCAAGTGCCTGAATTAACGCTTGCACTTCGTGAAGTTTACTGTGACAATTAAGTCTTGGATCGAGATAATCAGGAGAACCTCTTCTAATTGTAGAAGTAAAGAGTTTGATTCCATTTTTCTTAACCTCTTCCGATGCTTTTTTGTATTCAGCAATAATAACAAGGTTAGGTCCGGCAATAGTATAACGAGGGTCCTGAGAAGGTGTTTTCTTGATACCTCGAGTGAACATAATTCTTACATGCACATCAGTTACCATGCTGTTAGCATTGAGTATTTTATAGATTTCGCTAATGAGCTCTTGCTGACTAAATTTAAGATCTAATGCGATTGATTTTGCAGCCGCATAAAGCCGATCTAGATGTTGGTCAATAAAAACGAGTGATCCATTATAGAGGCGCACTGCTTCCCAAATTCCATCACCAATTAGGTAACCGCTGTCAAAAACAGAAATTTTAGCATCATTCCGATGAAATAAATCGCCATTAACGTAAATAAGGACATCATTATTACGCGTATCATCTATTGACACATGTGTTCCTGCGAGCATAAAATATTGTTTTTTATCAAATATAGTCTTTTAGTGAGGG
>Ga0114967_10001799_pt1 | contig 18024 bp, 16 predicted proteins | sample M_130628_MF_Meta_FD_92639 | JGI IMG/M metagenome (GOLD analysis project Ga0114967, IMG submission 92639) | Freshwater microbial communities from Lake Montjoie, Canada to study carbon cycling - M_130628_MF_MetaG | ecosystem: Environmental > Aquatic > Freshwater > Lake | place: Lake Montjoie... | reverse complement strand
CATGAATATTAACGAAGTGTGTCTTCTCCGTGAATAGATTTATAACACAGGACTAAATAAACCATAATGTCGTAACATTATGTTTTTTGCTGCATTATAGTCTCTATCCATTTTTAAATGACAGTTATTGCAATCATAAATACGAGAGCCTTTCAAGTCATTCTTATTTTTTACATTTTTGCATTCTGAACATGTCAATGATGTATGATGTTCATCTACAATATGTAATTTTGTGTTATATTTATTATAAAAAAAACAGTAAAATGTCTATATTTGTCTATATATTTAGAGGACAGTATATCTTGATGAAACAGTTGAATTATTAGTTCTGAATATGAAGAGCCATATAGCAGATAGATTTTATATGGTTGAAGGATTGAAAAAAGATGAAGAAAGATTTAATAAAAATTTTACGGAAGACAAAAAAATCAATATTGTGAAAAGATTCAGGAAATTAAATGATGTTGATGAAGATTCAGCTGAATATAAAAAAAGTAACCAATTAATAAAATATATGTTATGTGATTATAAAGAGACTATAAAGGATACACGGCGGAAAGTAGAAAAGAAGCAACGAACAAGAAAATTAGCGTCAACTGAAATAATGAATATAAAAGGACTCAATTAGTGCTACATTTGAAATATGTCATAATAGACCATATATAGTCTATTATAGTATACCCTTGGACTAATATTACCTTATTCAGAATAAACCTTTAATACACCATTAAATTGCATATTATAGCTGTATAGACATCAAAAAAATTGAAATTTTAATATTTTGATACTTAAATATTAAATAATAGCATATATATATATACAATGGCTTCTAATACTTCCGCTCAACAATCTAACACCATCAGCTACAAAGCTTTTGATGTCAAGAAATTGCAAGTTCAACCTCTTGAAGATACTAAGTTTAATAATGCCCAGAAATTGGCTTTTATTAGATATTTAGGTGGTAATTGTCAGATGCAAACTCATAAGATTACATTATATTCAGGTGGTGTTCCACAAGCTGGTCCATATTATGCTACAGATAAAGCTCGTGCTTTCTGTAAAATTACTGAAGATGTAAACGATCCAAATAGTGTTCTATTTTTTAAACAAATGGAAACAGTAGATATTGAATTAAATTCTCAAGAATTTAAAAACAAGTTATTCGGTTCAGCCAAAGCAGCTCAAGCTTACTCATATCAACCAATCGTTCGAACTCCTGAACAACCAGATGATGATGAATCAGTTAATGATAAGAAGAAGAAAGGTCCTTATCCAAGATTTATCAAATTTAAGATTGACTTACATTGGGAAACTGGCGTAGTTCAAACTAAATTCTTCCAAAAAGATGGATCTGGTAAAAGAATTCCTGTGCCTGATGTTAGAACAGTCGATGATGTAGCTAAACAATTAGGTTGGAAATCATCATTTGTTGCAGTTATTATTATGAACAAGTTATATGCTTCTAAAAATAAAGTCGGCGATTCTAAGAAATATGGTGTCACATTTAAAATGAGCAATGTTTCTTGTGAACAACCTCTTTACAAACCTAAAAGTGAGTTCGATGGTGATGCTTTCATCGAAGAAGATGATACAACTGCTCTCTCTAATATCAAAATTAGCACTATTGAAGATGACATTGTGTCTGTTAAAGTAGATGCTAAACCTACAAATGCTTTTGCTCAAGCTCTTGACGGCGATGATGATGAAGGTGAAGGTGAAGATGAAGAAGATGAAGATGAAGATGAAGTCGTCGAAGAAGTTAAACCAGCGCATGTTCCAGTTCAAGCAGCTAAACAACCAGCTGCTAAACAACCAGCTGCTAAACAACCAGTCGCAACTCGTCAAAGTAAACAATAAGCAATCAGTATTTAATTAATACAATATTTTTTCTTTATTTATAATTTTTATATATAATAATCTATAAATAACATATTTAAACAGTAGATTATATACATATAATGTATTAGCACTATACTAATACATTATATAATTTGATTTTTTTATTATATACCAGCCTATTTTATGGTCATTTAATAAAAAATAAAATTATGTATTAATACCAACTAATTAAGATATGTTGACATTTATTACGTCAACAATCTTAATGGTGTCGTTGCATCATTTTGATGCAACGTTAAGGTGTTAAAATTCAGCAAACCATTTCTCGTAATTATAAGATTTACATAATTTGTATCCCGTGATAAAATTATGTGTTGACTATGTCGTGGGAACATAATATAGTCATAAAGCTGCAACAACAAAAACAATCTAATGTTAATATTTTTTATTTAAGATTATTTACAGCAATCTCTTCTAAAATCATACATTTTTTTCTTTTAATCTGTATAAAAAATATTTTTTGGTCAGTATACTTCGTATATCGTCCAATAACTTATGATGTATTTGCATAGTAAGTATATAATAACAATTCGCGATTAGATATATCCATAATAATTTACAAAAGATTATTCAATATATTTTTTTAAATTTATGTCCATTCCTTTTGGTTTATATATATATATATATATTTATAATATTTGTTATCTTCTTTATTTGTATATTTTTTGTTATGTCTTTTTGTTTTGTTTTTTTTTTGTTTTTTTGTTTTGTTTTTTCGTTTGTGTTTACTTTTGTTTTTTTGTTTTGTTTTTTCGTTTGTGTTTACTTTTGTTGGTTTCTCTATCGTGTATATATAATAGTTTATTTATAGTTAATGTGTGCGGGTGCAAGTGTGTATATATAATCATTTACTTATAGTTAATGTGTGCGGGTGCAAGTGTGTAGGTGCAAGTGTGTAGGTGCAAGTGTGTAGGTGCAGGTGCAGGTGCAGGTGCAAGTGTGTAGGTGAAGTGTGTAGGTGTAGGTGCAGGTGCAGGTGAAGTGTGTAGGTGCAAGTGTGTATGTATGTATAAATATATAAATATATAAATATATTTAATATAAACAATAAGATTTTTCACAGCAAAAAAAAATAAACACTTTAATCGTTTTTTTATGAAATCTGTTTTGTGATTATTAAATATGTAGTTATATACTGGTGAGTGGTGAGTAGCGAATGGTTAATAGAGTAGTTAACGGTTGACAGTTAGCGGTTAGCGGTTAGCGGTTAGCGGTTAGCGGTTAGCGGTTGTTAATTTTTGTTTATTAATTGTAAAAATTAATAAATAATAATTTAGATTGATTGAGTTTAAAAAATGTAAATAATTTAAAAGCATATATAATTAGAGATAATATATGGAAACTTCAACAAGTTCAAGAAATAAACAAAAAATTGCGAAATTGCCAGAACAGATAGATGTGTCATTAATAAAAACGAGTACATTGATGTACAATAATAAGAAGAAATATAGTTTACTATCATATGGGGAAGGTTCAACACGTGATAATTTATTTATTCAGACGCCATTATTTGAGAATGTGTTTGATGTGGAGCATGGACCTGATTTTGGAGAATATTATTTTCAGATACCATCGGATACAGCAGGTCAAAAGTTTTTAAATTTGATAAATGATTTGGAGCAAAGATTAATAAGTTTAGCGTTTGAGAACAAGAGTAATTGGTTCCAGGAAAAGGAGAATATAAAATTCAGAAGTTCGATAAAGAATGTGCAATCAGACACAATAGATCAGAATCTAAATAAAGTAATAAAATTTAGAATACCATATAATATTAAAGCGAAAAGATTACATATTGACACATTGGATAATATGAACACAACAGATTTTGAAAATTTACTTATTAAAAACATAGATGGTGGTCAAATTCGTATCATTATAAATATAAATGCTATTTGGTTTACTGATGATATGTTTGGTCTATATATACGTCCTATTTATTTAGAAGAAATAAAAGTATGTGAGTATCAATTTCAGGAAGAAACAGGTGTATTATTTTTGGATTCAGAAATGTTTCCGAGAGAGAATATTGTGAAACATGATGTAACCGCTCTAAATAATATTGTTAAATCATCGGTTGAATCATTAAATAAACCAAAAATAGACGATGTTAAACAAACATTTATAAATAGTGAGAAAGAAAATCCAATTTTGCACGAAAATGCGAAAGTAAACAGCAATAAAAATAATTCTGACTCAAAAAATAAACTATCCGGATCTTCCGAAATGGGTCGTAGACTAAGAAATAATAAAGTTGATAATATGGAATCAAAATATGATGTTGTATCTATAACAGAACACACAGAAATCCATCCTACTGTATTAAAAAAACCAAATGATGATACCGATACATCAGATGATTTAAATTTATATGAGGATGAGGAGGAATATGAAGAAGATGATTAAATAAAAGATTCATTTGAGAGTCTACAAAGAGGGCATTTATATATAGAGTTAAGATTATTAGAATTATATTTGAACATTTGTTTGATACATTTAGAGTGGAAAACGTGATTACATTGATTAAGTTTATAAAGTTTATGGGTATATTTAAGAGGTGAACAACAAATAGAGCAATTATTACCAGTTTTAAATTTAGTGATAAAAGTTCCAAAATGATTGAGAACAAAATCAGAATATTGTGATTTGTTCATATATATGATTTCGTCTATATCACAAAATGGAATATGAAAATCAGTAATATTATTAATATCATCAAGTTTATCAAGATTAATTTTAATTACAAAAGAAGAATTACCTTCAAAAATATTATTAGAACCAACAGATGTATTATTTTTGGTTTGCATTATAATATAAATATAAAAATACAAATAAAATAAAAGAATATGGAAAAATTATAATATTTATAATTTTTACATATATTTAATAAATTGCATCTTATCAAGAGAACTTGAATAATTAGATGTATGAAAAAAAACCAAAACGATGAATAATGAGGCGATAAGTGCATATGTTATATATTTAGAGATAGTAATGTTATTAAATTGGTAATATTTTTTATTATTATGTGGATACATTATAATTTATAGTTAGATTATTGTTTATTTTCTAAAAAAATAATATAATGCGGAACCAACAGACACCATAGTTAATAATTGATTTTCGTTAACGAAATCCATCATTGCAGTGTAATATGGACTACCACCATTTTGTTCCATAGCATACATTACCGAAACAAAAATAACTAAAATAATACAAAATATAACACCATCATATAATCCATTTAGTGAGCTTGCACCTTGTTTAGAATCTTGAACTGAACTTTGTTCTGATGTTGCTTTTTGTGAAGTCACTGTTGTGGCTTGAACTGCTGATTCACCTAAAGCTTTTGATGATGATTCTGATACATTTTTATTTGTATTTTCAGAACTTGTTGCACTTGTATTAGCAGTAGTATTACCTCCAGTGGTTAGACCAAAATCAGTACTACCACCGACAGCACTTTTAGAATTACTATTATTAGCAGATTGTTGAGACAAAGATTTGTTAACAGCTTCTTGAACACATTTTTTGTCGATACTTGGACCATAAGAAGTGAGCATGGAACTTAATTTAATATCAGAAATAGTGTTATTATTACCAGTTACAATGAACGAATTAGAAGCATTATTATTAATATTAATAGAGTCGTTAATATTGGCGACCAAATCTTTCGCACCAGCTGCATCAAAACCACACTTCACAATATTATTTGTTAAAATACTGTTGTCATTAATAGTAGAAGATGTAGAATTATCAACATTGGAAGTATTCGATGATGATACAATATTAGATTTAGTTGAGTTATCAATATTAGAAACATTCGATGTTTGTTGAGTATTAACATTCGAAGTATTAACAGTTGAGGTTGATGTATTTTGTTGAGAATTATTAATATCTGTAGATGTCTTAGACTGATTAATATTAGTAGAACTAATTTTTGTATCTTGAACACTAACATTAGTGTTGACACTGACGTCAGCGAATGTTTCCATTAAACGGACTCTCGTATGTTTCATTATAATATAATATATATGATATATTATATATTTTTTATTCAGAAAAATATAATTTAAAAAAATATATAATGGTCTCAACAATAATAAATATATATAAACATTAAGCATTATAATATAATATTATATATGAACAATACAAATGTTATTATGATTGAACATGATGAATCAAAAATGCTATACGAGTATGGTCCAGAATGGCAAACAGTAGTTCCCAAAAAGAAGGTAAATTATGTAAAACGTTTACTTGAAGAGACCTTAGAAGATGCAGTTAATCTTGCAAATCAAGTTCCAGGAGTAGTTTCAACAATTGATCCAGTAAAATGGCAGGAGGCATATAACAAAGTATTGAATCAACATTATAATTATTTGACATCATTTACTTCAAAAGATATTGCAGCAAAGATTGAGAAAAAGAATACATCAGAAAATAAAAATGTGAGAGAATCAAATTACATTCAATTAGATTGCAGAAAATACCACGATGGGAAGGAGTTAGATATGATGCAAGTGGACGGGTATAAATTCATGATTAACCGATTTTTTGGTAATGATGAGTTTATTAAAAGATTAAAGAAACATTATCGTTTGATGGGTTATAATGTTGGATTTTCATATTCAACAGTAGACGATAAAGTCAAGTATACACATATGAAAGTATATTTTAAATAAATGTATTTATTTCATATTATATAAATAAGATAGAACAAAAACGAGAGCTAATAGGTATATATGATAATGTTCTTTAATATTATCCAATATATCGGAATACATACGGATATCTTGATATTTTTCCATATAAAAGAGTACGGCGAAAGTGATCATGACAAGAATAAATGCAGAATTAACTTCACGAATACCATTCATTGAGGAAGCAGTTTGTTTAGAAGTTTGTTTAGAATCTTGTTCACTTGATGCGGTCTGCGAGGTTTCAGTTGAAGCAACAACAGTTCCGTATCCACTTGCCTTAGAACCAGAAGAAGATTCTGAAGCATTTTTATTGGTTGAACCAGTAATATTTTCAGTAGAAGTTATATTACCTCCCGTCTTGAGGTCAGACACAAAAGCAGCACCAGCTTGACTACTTGATAAAGAGTTTGTTGTGTCTTGTTTAGTTTGAGATTCGGATAAAGCTTTTTGAACACAACTTTTGTCAATACTTGGACCATATGATGTCAATAATGAACTTAATTTAACATCCGAAATAGTGTTATTATTACCAGTAGCAATAAATGAATTAGATGCATTGTTATCAATATTAAGAGAATTATTGATGTTCGCGATCAAATCTTTCGCTCCTGATGCATCAAGACCACATTTCATTATATTATTAACTTTACTACTTGCATCACTGACAGTAGAAGTAGAAGAATTATCAACATTAGAAGTAGTAGATGATGAGACGATATTAGATTTAGTAGAGTTATCAGTATTAGTAATATTAGATGTATTTTGTGTGTTAACAGTGGAAGTAGCGACAGAAGAAATAGAAGTATTTTTTTGTGAATTATCAATTTTAGTAGAAGTGCTTGATGCATTTGTATTAGAAGAACTAATATCAGTTTTTTTAACATCAATATTTGTGTTGACATTAACATCAGCAAAATTTTCAACATTATTAAAATCAGCAATGGTTTCCATTAAACGGACATGTACGTGTTTCATTAATTAATATATATAATTATATATATATTAATTTTTTTAAAGCAATATATTATATTTTTATTTGAATAACATTATTAAAATTATAATAACCACTACAATGCCTCCACCAATTATCAAATATTGAGAATTTACACCTGCTGGTAATTTAAATGGCACTGTAATACTTCCATTTACTGGACTGTTTACTGGACTGTTTACTGGACTATTTGATGAATTATTAGATAAATAATTTAATGTTCCACCTAATGTTCCACCTAATGAATTATTAGATTGACTATTAGATGGATTATTTAAAGTTAACGGTCCTCCTGTATTACATTTTGATTTTAATGTGACATCTGATATATCATTATTCGCACCTGAAACTAACACTTTATTGGAACAGTCTACAATATTAACCGTCTGTTTAATTTTATTTTTTAAATAACCATAAATATTACAATCTCCTTCCAAAATATCAGAGGTGCATTCGGTGCATCCCATATCAAACACGGGTTCTGAATTTGCACGTGAACCATCTTTAACTTTATAATAATGTTGACACATACATTTTTGACAAGCGATTTTGTTAGGAGAATTGTCGTCATTAGTAGAACAGCATTTTGATTTATTACAGGATCTACAATCGAAAGGATTACCATTATATTCAACATAATAACTATCTAGAAGAGTTTGACTTGCGATCTGTTGGGCTGACATTTTATATTATAATATATAATATAAAAAAATTTATTGCATCTAAATCGTTTCTTAATTCATATCCAAAATAATTTTCATTTTATGACAGTTAATTGTTTTTGAGGCATTGTTCGACAGTTCGTGTCGTTTTCTTTCAATAGAAGTTGACGATGATGTTTCTGATGCACTATTATCAGTATTGTTCAAACTATTTGAACTATTTGAACTATTTGAACTATTTGAACTATTTGAACTATTTGAACTAACATAACTATTAGATTTATATTTTATTGTTTCATTCATATCTTTATTAATTTCAACAAAATGCTCATCAACATAATCCAACACTTTATTGACGATTGCCCATCTAAAGAAAATTAGTTGTCCGATAGTTGTAATTAAACATTTTTCTTGTGTATAATAGAATGGGATTCTTCTTTTACGACAAAATGGGTCGAATAATTTTTTTTTATAGCCTTTTAGTTGTGATTTATAGTCGAGGTAAACATTAAAATAAGTGATAGTATTATTACGTAATTGTAGACTATAAAAAATATTTTTCTTTTTAGAGAAGTTAGTGACAAACCAGTCAATAACTCGTATAGATAATTTAGATTGTCCACCTAAAATAGGTAAAATACGATTAATTTCATTAGACGGTTCAATATTTTTGATAGAACCATAAAATCTGTATAAAGATGCTAATATATATTCATTTTGGTTAGTAATATGGGTTGTTATTGTATTATTTGTTATATCATTTTGATTATCAGGTGTATCACTGTTAAAAACTAATAAAGAATCTTCTACTAAATCATCTATTGTTGCTGTATAAGATATTAGATTATTTGCAAGGGTAGTTTTTATAGAAAATGTGTTATATTCCATTATATCCATTATTTAGTATAGTTTAAAGTGCTTTAAATCAATTATCATCTGTAGTATAGAAAAAAATTGAAGTTTTAATGTTTTGAGTAATAAAATATTTAAAAGTATATTTATAATATATAGTATATCATGTCTACTGTTCAATCCTCTAAGAAAGCCACTAAATCTGCCAAAACCGTAGTTTCTCCTGCTCCTGTTGCAGCAGAACCAACATCTGTATCTCAAGACGTAAGCTCAACTACAGTTGAAGTAAAGGTCCAAAACAAGCGAAAACCAAAGACAGCAACTGTTGAAGCTGTCCCAGAACCAGTTGTTGCAACTCCAGTCCCAGCTCCCGCAGCAGCAACTCCTGAACCTGCAGTTGCTGCAGTTGCTGCAGTTGCTGCAGTTGAAGCGACCGTGTCAACTCCAGTAGTAGAAGTTGAAGAAAGTTCAGAAGATAGTTATGAAACGTATGATTCAGTTCATAAGGCACTGTGCGATCTTGATAAGGAATTTAGTAATCTCCAAAAACGTCGAGTTCAACTGAACAAGATTGCTCAAAAGAAGTTTACTCAACTTTCCAAGCAACACAAGAAACGTTCCAAGGGTGATGGAAAGTCAACTAAACGTTCTGTAAGTGGTTTTAATAAACCAGCTCATGTTCCAGCTGCATTTTGTGCCTTCTTAGGACTCAATCCTGCTGAACAACTACCACGAACTAACATCACTGCTCTTCTTTATAAATCAATTAAGGAAAAGAATCTCTTGAATGAGAATGATAGACGTGAAGTTCTTGCTACTCCTGAACTCCGTTCTCTTCTATTGATGACTGAAGGTGAAAATCTTCGATTTGAAAACTTTCAACATTATGTATCTCGTGTATACAAAGCTGATGCAGTATTATTGTCTGCAGCAACTGATGGCTCTGCTTCCGATAGTGGTAGTGCATCTGCAAGTGCTGCAGAATAAATATTAAAAATTAAAAATTAAATATTAAACTTTGTTTATAACTAATAACAAAATAAATTTATTGATATAATAAATTTATTTTTTTAATTTGAGAGCTTAAAATGGAATAAGGATAATTGCAATAAATCGTTTTCATCAACTGGTAATTTAACTAAATAATTATAATGGGACATATTGTCAAATTCTTTTTTTAGCAAAACATTGATGTCATATACATTTTTGTTTTCAATAATACCGACCATATTAATCAGTAAAATATATTTGATCAATATATATGAAAATGCATTTGTATATTGTTTAATGAAATTATTGTTATTTAAAATTGTTAGATCTGTAATATCATAATATTTAAATAATTTTTGACACATAATTGCACTGTTAACTAATTCTTTATTTATCATATTGTTGAACAATTCAAACTTATTTGTTATAACTTCATTATTAGTAAACATAAAATAAGACGCTAAATAATAGTTCCAACATAATATTGCCATATATTCTGTAAATCCCTCATTCACTAATATGGGATAATTATTCAAACCTCTTGTATTACCAATATTTAATTTAACATCTGTTATTAATATTTTTTCACAACTACTACCTCCACAATCTTTACTATTAAAATCATATTTGAAACTATGTATACATTCATGAATTAATACCTTAAACAATTCATCCGTCCTATATAATATAATATGATTCGTACTAATATAACTTACACCAGTATTGATGTTAAATGGACGTATACCATCATTATTCATTTTATTAGTCCACGATAACCAAGGATATTTTTGCAATTCTTCTGACGAAAAATTATATTTAAATGTTTTCTTAAATGGACATAATATTATATCCAACCTTAATTTCACAAATCTTGCATCCCCTACCTCTATTATCCAATTTAATATATTGTATATCTGATATATTATTTTTGTTAACTCTTTTTCAGATGTTATCTGTGAACTATAAAATATATTTATAATAAATTTACCATCATTAGATTTTAATTTAATAAATTGTTCACATTGATTTTCAAAAAATTGTAAAATAGCATACGACAAAAAATTTGTATCATATATTTCTAATGCATCTGTCCAGTCTTTTTCATAATATTTTGACATTTTATTATCTATACTTCCATCAATCCAATTGTATTCAATATAAAGTGCAAAATCGTCGTGATCTTTATATTTATCTTTGTTATTATGATGTAAACAATTTAATTGTTTAATAACACGACTTGATTTAGAAATATTAAAAAATCCATCATATGGTTTGAATTTAACAGGAATTCTATCAAGCTGATTATAAATTTCCATGAGTTTTTTTTTATCTATATTATCTTTTATTTGTTGCATTATGTTTTTAAAATTATTATTTGTTTTTCTGATCTCCATATTATTATTCCATAAAATATTATATTAATTGTCAAAATATTTCTTTAACATTTCATTGAATTTCTCTTTCTTTATTAACACTAAATATATTATCAAATTACCTCTCATACCATTCAAATGTTCTTTTCCTCTAAGAAATACTTCATCCAATAATAATCCTAAATTGCTTAATGTGACAATTATTTTTTGACCATCAAATTTGGTTTGTGTGTGTATATTTTTATTTGATTTAATTTTACTAAAACCTTTTGCCATAGTAATATTTATATTATGATCTTCTGACTGTCCATTATTTTTGAAATAATCAAATGTTTTATTGAATCCATTAAACAATTCATACAATGTCAAAGGCAATGACACCAATATGTCATTTTCATTTACACGTTTAAAATATTGGTGCTTCTTGCATTTTATATCTATTATTAGATTACCGACCTTTATATTATTGTTTTCGTCATAATACTCATCTCCTTGTTTCTCAAATGTTATCTGATCTCCTGTTAATGGAACCTTATATTTATACGTCTTGTATACTAAATAATTGTGAATTTTATCAGAAACGATAGAAATATTTTCTCCTAATGATGATGTATTGATTTTATCTCTTGTTTCGATTATTTGACGTACAACATTTATTTCTTTATAACTTCCTGTATATAGTTCATCCAATGTTGTTTTAATATCTCCATATATATCCATCTCATTTGTCGTATCTAAATGTTGTTGCGATACATTCTTATTTGATGCTGAATAATCACTTCTTTCAATCGTCTGAATCAATTTATAATTTTTTTCAGGAATTACTTCATCCGGACCAAAAAAGATAGACAAGTTTACGTCTTCTAAATTGACAGTATTTAATTTATTTTCATTAATCAATAATGAATGCATAAAATTATTAATATATTCCAGATCAATTTTATTTTTCAGTCGTTGTTCAATCTTTTGTTTTAAATTATTATATTCATTCGGATTATCTAAATTTACTTTACCATTAGGTGGATTATTAGGTGGATTATTAGGTGGACCATTCGATAAATTATGTTTATATGCTGAGGATTCAACATTTTTTATTTCATTCATCATATACATATCATTATCACAAATAATATTAATTAATTTGTTAATATTTTCAGGATTAATTATTGATTTTACAAAATTACATATAACTTTTAGAAGATTATCGTGTTGATTATTATTTAATGCGTCATATTTGTCCTTACTATCTTTATTAGATAAAATTTCATATGCAATTTTTATATGATTGAATTTTTCACTTGCATCTGCAGACTTATTTTTATCAGGATGCCATTGTAATACTAATTTACGAAACGATTTTTTAATATCATCGTGTGTAGCATTTTTTTCTAAATTTAATGTCTTATATAAATCTCCAGTATGGTCCATGTTCATTTATTTTATACATATATACTATTTTCTTTTTGAAAACGCAATCTTTTTATATTTAAGTTTATTAAAAATATTTTTTTTTATTCCGAGTTTATATGAATAATAATATCTTTTTACATCGAAAAATACTCATGCAAAATCAAGCTAATAATAATCAAAGTGTTGAACTACCATCAAATAATAATGATTCAATAAATAGCTCCAATCAAAAATATAATCCTGATGTAATCAAAAAATTTAAAGAAATTGCCAATCATACTAATAATAAAATTAGTCCAGACTATGTCGACTCTTATTATAAAAGTATAACAAATCAACCTGTTAAAAAAATAATTAAATCTGTTAACGATCTAAAATTGGAAAGTGATAAACCTGATGCATCTTTATTAGAATCTAATTATGATAAGGCGATTAAAGAACGTTTACAAGAACAACTTATTGCAAAAAAAGCGATCGATGAATATAACATTAATAATACAAATAAACTGACTCCAATCATAAAAACACGTGATTTCTCAAATATAAATAAACAATCTAATGAAAAAATTCACTCTGAACCTATTGAAAAATCAAATAAATCTATTGAAGTCTCTTACCATGTAAATGAAAAATTACCTGTCCAAAATGTTCAACAATCTTCAGATATTATAGCGGATACATCCGATAATATACATCTTAAATTAAAATCAGATTTTACATCGTACACATTAAAAGAAAATGACAAGCTATTAAATGAAAAAAAACGGTTCAATAAAATATTAGAAGATTTAGATTCATTATTATAATAATAATTAAAAATATAAATTATTATTAAACATTATGAAACACATTATTAAAAAATTAAAAACTTTGGAATCTAATATACCTTCAAATTTATATTTAGCATGCTATAATAATCTTAATCATATACTAAATAGATGTTATTATGATAAATATCTTATCAAATTCATAAATAGATGTTGTAAATATAACATAAAATTGTTTTATAAATCATTTAATAACTATTATATTTTTAAATTGGAAGACGTAATTAGTCAAATAATTAAATTAAAGCAGTTAGTATTGAAAAATCATATAGATAATATAAATCAAATAATAAACAATAATGTGAACATAAATATGGATGATTACGTCTCTTTCAACATAGATAATATTAATATCAACAAGTCATTAATCAATAATTATGATAAGTTAAGTAATCTTGCTATAATAATATTTCATTTTAAATTATTAGAAAAAGAACCAACAATATATGAGATAAAAAATGAAGACCATAATACAGAATATAATAATCTTGTTAATTTAGGTAATCTATCTAATTATAATTTATCATATGCAAACAAAGGTGTTATTATTATTGATCAATATAGTTCTTAAATATTCATATTAAATTGCCATTAATGACCATTCTTTTATATAGTTATATTGTTCTTCATCGGTATTATATATTTTAAATTCAAGATCATTCGATAGATATTCATTTAAATATTTTTGTGGAACTTTATACATTTTTTTAAGTTCTAAATATAAACCAGAAATATTATTTTTATTTATTGTTAGATTATCTGAATATATATTTATATTTTTATTAAAAATTTTGCTCAATATAGTTTGCCACTCATTAACATCATTGTATCTAATTTTTATAAATGTTATATTACCATTTGTAGTAAGTGAATATTTATTAATAAAATCAAATTTTTGTAATGGTTCTATATTAAAATAATTAAGTGCATTATTTAATGGATGATAATTTTCAAGAGTGTATATATATCTTTCATTAAAATGATTTATAATTTCCTGAACAGACATCTGTATATAGTTTGGTAATGTGATGCTGATATTTTGTATAAATGATGATATTTTTCGCTCAATAGGTGTCCTATATGAATCAATAACATAAACAGGCATTTTTTCAGCATTTTTTTTTATTAAATCAAATGGTTTAATAACATCTAAAAATATTCTGTTTTGTTTTGATAAGCCATTACAATTATTACCATGTAAATGTGTTGCCACAAAATCATTATTATTGAATGTATTCGTCAGAGTAGCACCTCCACATTTACCACCACAAAAAACAAATACATTTATATTATCCATATATGTTAAATCACTCATATATATACAATAATATTTTCTTTTATTATTTTAACTTTACTATTTTAATTATAAGTTAATCCAATTATAATAATATTTTTTGTATTATTATAATGATCGTTATTGGTATTGATTTAGGGACGAGTAATTCTACTTTGAGTTATTTTGATAAAAATAATGTTTTCCATATTATTGAAGACAATGGCTCACATAATATAGCATCTATCGTCTCTATTACTAAACATGGTAATATTTTCGGTAATAAAGCTAAAAATATTAAAGATAATAATTTTTTTATTTCTAATATTAAACGTCTAATCGGCTACAAATATAATGATTTACACCAGTCATATTATGACCAATTTAATGGTATTACTATTATAAATAATAATGGTGATATAGGAATAGTAGTAGACACAAAAGTTTATTCACCTGATGAAATAATGGTCTATTTTTTGAATTATTTAAAACAATTAATAAATTTAGAAGCGAATATAATAGGTGAGCAATACAAAGTTATTGTTACAGTGCCAGCATATTTTAACATCCAACAGAAAGAAGCGATTAATAATTGTATTTTAGTGTCAGGGTTTGACCTCATTAAACTTCTATCTGAGCCTGTTAGTGCATCTATTGCTTATGGTAATTTTGTTTCCTATAATAATGATGATAATATTCTTATTTTTGATTTAGGTGGTGGTACCCTCGATCTGTCTATTATTAATATCTGCTCGGATAATGGAGAAAAAGCATATGAAGTTAAAGGAACATATGGTGATAACAAATTTGGTGGTTCTGATCTAACTTACATCATTATTGATTATATTAAAACAAAATACCCTGATTATAATATTACAAATAATAATTTATTTGAGCATATAGATAATTTGAAGATAAAATTAAGTTCAGGATATGCTCAAGAAACGATTATTATAAATGAAAATTCAATTACAATACAAGAAGAAGAATGGCAATTTCTTGTTGATTTGTGGCTAAATAATATTGAAATTTCTTTACAACAAGTTCTCGATATTGCACAGCTTTCTATATCTGATATTAATTCAATTTTATTAGTCGGCGGCTCCTCTAAAATATTACAAATTACTAAAAAATTATCAGTTTTTTTTAATTGTGATATTAAACAATATTATATGGACAATATACCTCTCCAAGATATTGCTGTATCTTATGGAGCTGCTCTTCATGGTAATATATTATATTCGACAAAAGATTTAATATTGATAGATGTTTGTCCATTCACGATAGGTATTGAAACAACAAACAATATTATGGTCCCTATTATTGAACGTAATTCACAAATACCTATTAGTAGAACAAAACAGTTCACAACTGATGAAGATTATACATCACAAGTTAAAATTAAAATTTTTCAAGGTGAGAGTAAATTAACAACAAATAATATTTTCATAGGTGAATTTGTGTTAGATGGCATTCAGGAAACAATTAAAGGCGTACCAGTTATAAATGTTAATATCTCAATTAATTCGAATGGTTTGTTACGTGTAGTGGCAGCTGATCGCAAAAATTTTTCACGCAATGAAATCATTATTTCTGCAAATGATTATAAATTATCTGACAAACAAATTGAAACTATCAAATATAATATGACCACTAATAAACATAATGAAGATATCCTTTTTAATCTTATTGAACAATATAATATATTTATTATTGACTTTGAACGTCTTGTTTATAATCTTATTATTAATCCTGTTAGTAAATTTCATCAAAGTTATATTGACAATATCAAAAATGAAATTATTAATCAATTATTTGAAATACATTTTATTATTAATGATAACACCTTTAGTGATCTAATTTCTTTTCAAAAATTTATTTTTTTCTTTAATGCTCTTTATTCAGAAAATGATTTAAAAATAGAGAGGAAAAATAAAGATTACAATAATATTTACATCTATTTGAAACTCTTATTTCAAAATTTAAAAAGTTTTTTGTTTGATAAATATCAAAATCTGTTGATGACATTTGATAATGATTCAATTGAGGGTTCTCTTCCCAAAAAAAAGAAATCCCAAAATACTGAGTCGGAAAACTTTATATCACAATCCTCAATCTATAACAAAACATCTCAAAAATATAGTAGTTTTAATGAAATTAACGATGTTGAACCATTAACCGAACAATCTATTCAAAAAAATGAATTGATCACATTAATAGATACATTATTAAAAGAATTAGGTGAATTACCTATTAATAATATTGGTAAACAATTATTAAAAGAATATATTGATAATATTTCAACCGATAATTTCGATGATTATTTAATTAAAATTACAATTGATAAAATAAATGATTATTGTAAAATCATATTTAATAATTATTCATTATAGGGAATTATATATTTTTTTTTATATAATTATATTATATAATAATAATGGAACATAATTATATAAATTCATCTGTTATTAAAGATATTTATTCTAATATTGATACACCAATTGTCCAGTTCTTCTCTGAACGTCAATTAACATCTTTAGTTCCAAGCGAACCTGGTCTTGGTATCATTTTTAAACCATTTATCACAATACAAGGTGATAATGTCGGTGCACAAGCTGGACCTTCTTTTTATATTGTCAATGATAGTACAAATTTATCTTTCATTGGTGCTACTGGGTATACATTTGATAATTCAGTTTATGTTTATGGTATGTCTGGCGCATCTGGTTCTATTAATGTAGATGGTTCCATTAATGTATATAGTTATAATGGTGTTACTGGTTATATTTATGTTGATGGCAATCTTTATGTTGGAGAAACAGGCTCTAACAGAGATATTTTTGTAAACGGTATCTCTCTGCAAAATTTAGGTCTAACTGGTGATACCGGAGATAAAGGTGATACAGGTGCTACTGGTGCTACAGGTGATACTGGTGATACTGGTGCTACTGGTGATACTGGTGCTACTGGTGATACTGGTGCTACTGGTGCTACTGGTGATACTGGTGCTACTGGTGATACTGGTGCTACTGGTGATACTGGTG